>ERZ857629.672-NODE-672-length-44633-cov-11.373727_pt1 | contig 44633 bp, 44 predicted proteins | sample MGYA00519700_ERZ857629 | MGnify/ENA primary metagenome ERZ857629 (study PRJEB31778, sample SAMEA3449351) | human gut metagenome | biome: human gut; feature: human-associated habitat; material: faeces | place: United Kingdom | collected 2010/2012 ... | reverse complement strand
GAGGAAGCTGCTTCCTTTCCGATGCTCTTTTTGAAAGATGCCTTTACCTTACCTGAGCCATGAAGTTTCCCATCTTTTCCGCAGCGCTTCTCTGCATCTGCCGCGTGGCGTGCGTGTAGGTACGGAGGGTGAAACCTGCGTCGTAGTGACCGAGCATCGAGGATACCGTTTTCACATCGACGCCATTCTGAAGTGCCAGCGTGGCGAATGTGTGTCTGAGATCATGGAAGCGTATGTGCGGCAGTCCTGCGTCCTTCAGTATTTTCTTGTGTAGGTTTACGATGGAGTCGGGATAGTACATTTCGCCCGTGATCGGTGACGGAAACATGTAGGGATTGTCAGGATGCTTATTATGTTCCGCTACGAGGAGGTCAACGGCTTCTTGCGGTATGCTGACCTTGCGGACCGAAGTCTCTGTTTTTGGTCGTGTTAGCGCCAGTTCGCCATTTGGATTTTTCACATACTGTTTGCTGACAGATATGGTTCGGTTTTGGGCGTCAAGGTCAGACCAGAGAAGGGCAGTAAGCTCGCCCTTGCGCAGTCCGCTGACCAGCTCCAGATAGAACATGGGAAGGAGCCCGCGGGCGTTTGCGGCATTCAGATATTCTTTGATATGTTCCGGCTGAAGAATCTGCATCTCGAATTTCTGAATTTTTGGAGCGATGCAGTCCTCGGTCGGATTGCGCGGAATCAGGCGCTCCTTGACGGCTCGCTCGAAGGCATTGTGCAGCATCAGGCGTACACTGCGATCTCACTTGCATCCAGCCCGAGTGAAAAAATTTAGTTCGACATCGTGAAGTAGTTTTGGTTGCGGAACTGATTCACGGCGTATCCTCCTGTTCGACTTGGGAGGTCAGGAAGTGCAGCAGCTGCTTGCTTTGTTCAAATGGGTTTATAGTCATGCACGTTCCTTGCGTTCAGGTGAGGCGGTAACGGTTGCGGCCAACTCAGCCACGTTCCGATAGTGGAGCAGATTTGCCTCTACTTATAAGGACACTCAGAGCGCATTTGTAAACAGGAAAATGAAAGTTTTTTTAAAAAGCTGGGAAGCTCTGCCATCAGACAGAACCTCCCAGCTTTTCATGTAGCTTTTTCAGTCGCTTTGATACCACCATTCTGGAGACGCCATAGATCCGACCGATCCTTTCCGTTTTCAGCGAGCAGGCTGTTCTCCCCGGGATGCCTAGCGCACTCCAAACCGGACAGCACCGCCAGAGAGCTACAGCTTGCCGGACATATACTGTTTTGCGTGATCAGCCGCGCATTCCAGATTTCTTGCATCTGGAAGAGGCTTATAGCCGCGTTATGCAGAGAATGCTTTCTGCATGAAAAGGTAAAACGGAACTGCACATCAGTGCAAGCAATGAAACAAGCTGATGACTACGTTTGAAGAACTGCGTCCAGAAGTTTGGCGGAGGTAGACAATGCTCTTTGCTGAGCACTTTTGTCAGAAAGTTGAATCTGCGCAGGGCTGGAAACGAAGAGTGCTATCCGGCTGGCCGGCTGGCCTCGACGCACCGGATACCAGACACGGCCCAAAAGGAGAGCGTCAGCATTGGCACAATTGCAGTTGAGCGGTTGCACCCCAACAATGCGGCCAGAGGACGAATCGCAGCATTAGAAGGTTATAAATGGTGCTGTGATATGTAAGAAAGAAAAATATCTGCAACAGGGGAAAGCTTTCGGTCGTTCATGGAAACAAATATGCGCTGCGTATCGAGGTCATAACCGGAAACCGGACGGCAACATAATGTATCGTTTTCAAAATACGATGGAGAGGCACTTACAATAATCGAGACGGCACGGCCGATACCGGACCAGAGAAGTACGCCGCTGTGAGTGGAACAAATTGCAAATGTGTTCGGCGTAAAGCCCGCTTTTCGGCATGCCAAAAGCAGACGTTGCGTAATTCCGCGCGAGTAGGCAAGTGGAACGCCGTCAAGCAGCCCGATAGGGATCTCTTCCAGATCAGAAGAGATCCATGGGTTTTGGTGGGGAAAAACGGCCATTGTGTGTGCTACCAAAGCGCGTGAAGTTCGCATATCGGAGGAGATGTGCATAGAGCCACTGACGATTCCGACATCGATCTCGTTATTTTTAAGCATTTCGATAAGAACGCTCGATTTGAATTCATACAGTTCGTAACGAATACCAGGATATGCGGAACAGAATCCAGAGAGCAAATCGGTCATAAAGGGATCTGGCATGATATGCGTAATGCCGATCCGTAAGACACCCCGTGTACCAAGGATGCAGGCTTGGATCTGCTTTTGCGCGATTTGCTCCTGCTCATAAATACTTTTCGCCTTTTCATAAAGAATTAATCCAGCTTCGGTAGGGAGAAGACGACGCCCTTCGCGGCGCATAAGAGCGGTACCAAATTCTTTTTCTAATGCTTTGAGTTGATTGCTCAGCGCAGGTTGCGCGATATGAAGCTTCTGCGCGGCAGCGGACATACTGCCCTCGTCTATGATGGCAACAAAATTCCGATAATGATCTATATTCATAATGAATAGATGGCCGCCTTTCTAAGTGGTTAGAATGCTAAAATTATAATGCAAATTATTCGAATGTACAAGTCATAAATGATAGAAGTCTAGGAAGAAATCAAAACAATATATAATAATACGTTATGGAAGTGAAAATATTTTGATATTTGTATTTTGGATTTGAAACTGTTATAGTTGCTATAGCAAGCAAAAAGGAGGCGCAAAGAAGCAGTATGGCGGTAAGAATTACTTATGTTGGCGGCATGTGTGTGTTGATTGAGCGCAGTGATGGATATAAGATCCTGTTTGACCCGTACCTGACAAAAAACAAAGATACAAATATGGAGCCAAAGGATTTTTATGATGTAGATTTGATCTTGGTCACGCACCACGCTGGAGACCACTATGGAGATGTAGTTGACATCCTTGAGCATAGTAATGCAAAACTGGTTGCTCCGAGTGATGTTGTTTATTTCGTGAAGAAAGAAAGCAGTATAAAGCTGACTTCGCCAAAAGATGACCCAGAGAATGGAAGGCTGTATGCAAGTGCCTATGGAGATACTCGGGAGTTTGGCATAACAAAAACGCATTGTGCTCAGGCGGTTCACCTGTCCAGAGGAAAGGTGAATGACGTGCCGGTATATGGGCTTCCTGCTAGCTTTGTGGTGGAGGTTGAGCCGGGGGTGACCTATTATCATCCTGGCGATACGGCGCTGACCTATAACATGAAAATGCTTCAAGAGCTTTACCATCCTAATATTATGGCAATTGGGGTTTCTAATATTAAGCCACATGCATCGCGGGAAATGTCTGCAAGAGAGGCGGCGACCGCCTGTGCTTGGATTGGTGCAGATTATGTCATCCCCACGCACTACATGCCGGATACGAAGGATCTTCAGGAATTTCTTGAGTGCGCTAAATATATTTATCCACGAGCTGAAATGCTTCCCGGGATCGGAAAGTCGTACCTGTTTCACCCAAGCGTGATGGAGGAAGTGGAATGAGAGGAATTAAGGTAACCTTTTACGGCGGAATGACGATCCTTCTCGAGAATGAGTCTGGTTTTAAACTTTTGCTGGATCCTTATTTCAATGAAAATCCTCATCAGGTCTGCAAAGCGTCCGATTTTTACGATGTCGATCTTATTGCTGTGACGCATAATGCAAACGATCATTATGGAGATACCACAGAGATACTGAAGAACAGTGGCGCTTCGCTGCTGGCGTGCAATGATGTGGTCGCGCGAGCAAGAAGAGAATGTGGTGATTATGTGGATGGCTCACGCCTGTATACGACAATTTATGGCGATGAAAAGACGTTCAGCGGAATAAGCATTCGTACCGTTCTTGCACAGCATATCTCGCGTACGGAATACGAGAACGGTGTTGCCAGCTTTGCACCGCCGCTTGGATTTGTGGTGCAGTTCGAAAATGGCGTAACCTATTATCACGGCGGAGATACAAGTATTTACGGAGACATGAAACTGATTCGGGACCTCTACCGTCCGAACATCGCATGCCTAAGCATTGACCGTTGGCGCCCAAGAACGGGAAAGGTGCTGCCGCCTCGAGAGGCTGCTATGGCAGCCGATTGGTTAGGTGTTGATGTTGTGATACCTGGTCATTATGCGCCTGGAAGCGATGCACCACAGGAGTTTATACAAATGATGCGGGCATTTGCCCCGGCTGCGCAGATCCGCGGTGAAATGAAAAAGCCATTCTATTATATTCCGTATGAAGTTCGCGCTGCGGAGGAAATGGGGGGAGAGCATGGAAACTAAAAATCAGGTAGGGTTTCGTATTTATCAGGATATCAAACGCCCGCCGCAGGAGCTCGTCGAGGCGTTCCGAGGAATATCCAGTTGCTGCGTATCGGATCAGACGTCAAGAATGTATTGCCTCTCCCCCAGTCTCCGCCCTTTAACGATGCAGCCTTTACTTGGGGTCGCTCTGACTGTACGGACTTCCCAAGGCGACAACCTGATGATACACAAGGCGATTGATATGGCACAGCCGGGAGATGTAATTGTTGTCAGCGCAGGTGGTCAGAGTGCACGCTCGGTTGTCGGCGAAATGATGGTGCGGCATGCTGCGGCACGCGGTGTTGCTGGCTTTGTGATCGATGGTATGACGCGCGATCCTGCTGGTATCCGCGAGGCGGGCATTCCGGTCTACTCGCTCGGAAATGTGATTCTCGGTAGCCTTCGCGCAGGGCCGGGTGAGATCAATGTGCCGATTTCTTGCGGCGGAAGTGTGGTAATGCCTGGGGACATTATCCTCGGCGATGCCGATGGAATCGTGTCACTCCGACCGGCAGACGCTAAGGAGATCGTTGGCGCTGCGAGAGAGAAACACGAAAAAGAGCTTGCAAAGCAAGTGAAGTACCGTGCAGGTGCAGTTTCCGCCAGCGACAGAAGTTGGATTGACAAGGCTTTGAGCGAGAAAAGAGTCCCTGTGCTGGGAAGATGGGGGGCGGATGATGAAAGTTGACCTTCTGATTCAAGGTGGAACGATTATCGACCCGTCACAGGGGTTGCATGAGCGAGGCAATATTGCTGTCAGCGGTAATCGTATTCAGGCAATTCCGGATGGAGAATCTATAGAAGCGGATCAAGTAATTGATGCGGACGGCTGCTATGTGACTCCGGGGCTGATCGACCTGCATACACACATGAATTACCTTGGAAGTGCAGGCGGATTGGAGGGCGATGTTGCATTTCTCCCAAATGGAGTAACGGCGGCGGCGGATGCGGGAAGTGTTGGTGTTTCTAACTATCGCGCACTGCTGCACCAGTCCGCCGGATGGCAGATCAAAACGAAATTCTATTTGAATGTAAGTGCAGGCGGACAGATTATGTCAAGCCAGTTTTCAGAGCCGTTGGATCCGGAAAAGTGGGATGAAGCATTATTTCGCGAGGCATTGCTGCGCTATCCAGAGCGTGTGATCGGCCTAAAAGTGCGGACAAGCCGGAAAGTGGTCGGTGATTTAGGCCTCAAGCCGCTTGAAGCCGCAGTTACCCTCGCCGAAAAGCTGAGGATTCCGCTTGTTGTTCACCCGACAGATCCGCCAATATCGATGGGAGAGATCGCGCGGATGCTTCCGAGCGGCAGTATTTTGTGCCATATTTTCCAGGGAATCGGAATGACTGCGGCAACGCAGGATGGGTTAAGCGATGGGTTGCTGGAAGCCCAGAAGCGTGGTGTAATCTTCGATGTGGCACACGGACGCAAAAATTTTGACTTTACAGTAGCCAGCAGAGCCATTGCATCCGGGCTCGACCCAGACACGATAAGCACTGATTTAAGTGCTGCGAATTGGAACAGACTGCCGCTGGTAAGCCTGCCGGTCGTGATGGGAAAATTCCTGGCTCTCGGGAAATCGATTGATTGGGTCATTGACCGCACAACGAGAATTCCGGCGCAGATATTGGGAGAAAAAGATGAGTGGGGGACTCTGAAGCCCAGCACCTGTGCGGACATTGCAATTCTGCGGGAGATTCCAAAGGAATCGGTTTTTTATGATTGCTTCGGCAACCAACTGGCAGGAAAGAGCCGCCTTGTGGCCTGTGCAACGATACTGGATGGTAGAATTGTGTATCGTTCAGCAGATATGCTGTAAATGACGATAATAAAAAAGGAGATACGAAAATGAAAAAACTATTTGCACTGTTGCTTGCCGCAGCGATGACGCTTAGCCTTGCTGCCTGCGGCGAAAAGGAAACCCCCGCTGTGGACGAAGATAAATCTGGTCCTGAACAGAATGGCGAATTTATCTATCCTGCTGGCGATATCAGCTGGGAACTTGCTGGTACTGCTGGCAGCGGTCCTGATACGCTTTTCCGCGCTCTGATTAATGTCCTTGAACCAGCGATGGGAAAGACTTTTGTTCCTGTCAACAATATGTGGAACACGGCTTTGGGAAATATGCTTGCAGCCGATGCTGATGGCCTGACCATTTCCAACATTCCGACGCCGAATGCGTTTAAGCGTGACCTTGACCCCAGCAACAATGACGATCCTTCTTGGCGTGACCTCGGTTTGGTGTGCAACGTTGTGACCTATCCCAATCTGATTGCCGTTCGCCCTGATGATGAACGCTTTGCCAATGTCAATGACCTTGCTGACTTTGTTGAGTGGTGTAAGGCCAATCCTGACCAGAATCTGCTTGTTGCAGTGAAATCTGCCAAGGGTGCCGATGATATCGCGCTTTACAAGCTTCAGGATGTTTCTGGACTCAGCAATGAACAGCTTATCCACCTTAACGCATCTTCCGCATCGGAAAATATGGCATCTTTCCTTGGCGGCCACGTCGATGTGCTGGTGAGCAACGTACCGGAGGCCCTTTCTGCCTATAACGATGGCGGACTCAAAGTGCTTGCTGTGTTCAGCGAAGAAGAATCTGAGTTTTTCCCCGGAACCCCTACGGCAAAGGAGTGCGGTTTTGATGTGGTCAACGGCGTGAGCCTCGGCGTTGTGATGAATCCTGAGTGCGATGACCAAATCCTTGATGCCATGGCGGAGCAGATCGTTGCTGCAACGGAAAATGCCGAATTCCAGGAAACGCTGCATAAGCTTGGCTTTACACTTAATGTCCAGCCGCGTGAGAAATACGCTGAAATGCTTGAAGCTGAAGAAACTGAGTTGAAAGAAATCGCGCCTTTGATCGGCTGGGAATAAGGCCTTTATTTGATATCAAAATTAATAAGAGTATGCAGATACACTTTGTATCTGCATACTCTTCCACCTGAAAAGGAGAATAAAATGAAACGAGTGATCCATGAGGACCTCTTGATGAGTGCCTTTTTCATTCTGATAGGACTCCTCTTCTTTTTGAACAGCTCCGAATTGCCGCCGGAGACTACCCGATTCCCGCTGCTGTGTGCTGCAGGTATGATCATAATGAGCATTCCTATCTTTGTCCGCGGGATGAAGAAGACGATTGCCTCTGTGCAGATGACACAGGAGGAGCGGGATAAGGCTCCGCTGAGATGGGCAAATGTGAAAATTCCGCTGCTTACATTTCTGATGGTCGTTGTGTATGCATTTTGCATTTCTCATGTTGGCTTTTTTGTTTCCACGTTTGTTTTCATGATGGCGCTTTTGTTCCTGCAGCAGTACCGGAAGCCGGTAAATATGCTGCTTGTCACAGTAGGCTTTGAAGTGCTTGTGTATTTGATTTTTGTTCTTGAGCTGCACCTGCGCCTGCCGAAGGGGATCTTGTTCTAAGGAGAGAAACATTTATGAGTGAGATTTATTCATTGATCGGGCAATCGCTTCCTGCTTTTATCGACGCTTTGTTTTCACTTGAGATGCTGCTTGCCCTTGCAGTTGGAATTCTCGGTGGTTTGATTATCGGAGCATTGCCGGGACTCAATCCAGCGGCCGGCATTGCCCTGCTGATGCCGATTACTTATAATATGTCTCCAATTCCAGCATTAACAATGCTCATGGCGATTTATACTGCTGGCATTATGGGCGGCAGTTATACGGCAATTCTGCTTCATACGCCTGGTACAACTTCTGCAGTGGCAACAATTACTGATGGCTATGCGCTTACAGAGAAAGGTGAGCCGCTACGTGCACTGACAACCAGCACCTATGCTTCTACAATCGGTGGAACTATTAGTGCGATTGCGCTGCTTTTTGTCTCTCCGCTTCTTGCAGAGCTGTCACTGACTTTCGACTCGGCAGAGTATTTTCTGCTTGGTATTTTTGGTATCAGCCTGATTGCAAGTCTCGCCTCGGATTCTTTGCTGAAAGGATGCATTGCCGGCCTCTTTGGACTCTGCTTGAGTTGTGTTGGACAGTTTCCGTTGGAATCTACTTATCGTTACACCTTCGGAATTAAACATCTGCGCACGGGGTTAAATGCCACTATTGTACTTCTTGGCCTGTTTTCCATTTCGCAAGTCTATACGCTGATTGGCGAACGCTTGAAAATGACCGCAGAAGAGCGTGCGGCCGAAAAAAATAAGCAGCTCATTGCGCTGAAGGGCAAAGATCTGACACTGAAAGAGAAAATCCATCTTTTGCCGACTATCATTTATACTTCCATTGTTGGCTTATTTGTTGGAATTCTTCCCGGTGCCGGTGCAAGTATTGGCGCATTCGTCGGATACAACGAGGCAAAACGTATTTCTAAACACAAAGAGGAGTTTGGAAAGGGCTCGATTGAAGGCGTTGCTGGGCCCGAAGCAGCAAATAACGCGGTAACGGGCGGCTCTATGATCCCACTGATGACGCTTGGCATCCCAGGTAGTCCGGTTGCCGCAATTTTACTCGGCGCATTGATGATCCACGGCCTTCAGCCCGGTTATAAACTCTTTACCGAGGAAGCAGATATCACATATCCGATTATCTTTGGCTTCTTGCTGGCAAATGTTGCCATGTACTTTGTGGGTAAGGTATTTGTCCGGCTGCTGCGCAGAGTTGTGGATATTCCACCTGCGATTCTCAATACCTGCATTGTTGTTTTGGTTGCGGTAGGAGGATATTCCATTTCAAATTCCATTAATGACCTTTATATTGCCGCGATTTTTGGCCTGGTCGGCTATTTCTGCCGCATTGGCAAGTTCAATACTTCGGCATTGACGCTTGGACTGGTTCTTGGCACCATCGCGGAAAAGGGACTCCGTCGTTCAATTACAATGGCAAGGGGCGATATTATCGGATACTATTTTGCCAGACCGGCGTGCATCATTCTTATCGTATTGATCGTTGCAAGCCTTGTTGGCCCTGCATTCAAAAAGCTTTTGATCCGCGTTAAAATGAAAAGAGGATAATTTTCAATGCAATTTGCCTATGTAGGAACCTATACAACAGAAAACTATAAAAAGAATCGAAACGCGCATGGCAAAGGGATTTATGTTTTTTCTATCGATAAAAATCGAAAGTGGGAATTGATTCAAACGATAGAGACCCTCAATCCCGCGGTACTGGCATTTGGCAGAAACAAAGAAACGTTATACTGCGTGAATACCAATAGTGGATTTTGTTCAGCGTATCGGCGTAATGCAGAGACAGGTTTACTTTCTTTCATAAATCGGCAAAAAACACCAGGAGAGAATGTTATGGTCATGTCTGTTAATCAAGCAGGTGATTTGCTGATTAGTGCAGACAAGACTGGAATTATTTCCGCCATGCCAATCGACGAGAGTGGCGCACTTCATGAGCCGTTTGGTGAATTTGTTCTTCCAGGGGAAAAAGGACCTCTGAATGAGAAGATCCAGCCTTATTCAAGACCGCACCATGTTCCGTTCGCCCCTGATGGACGATTTATCCTGATGGCAGATAAGGGCTTAGACCTTGTGCACAGCTATCGGGTAGACCGCAAATCGAGAAGGTTTGAGGAAATTCAACACTTGGCATTCCGTCCTGCCTCCTGCCCTCGCCATATTGCATTTCATCCGAATGATGTGTGGGTGTATGTCAATACAGAGTATACGAGTACGATCGTTGCGTGCCGATATAATAAGGATTTGGGAACTCTGGAACCGTTTCAAATCGTTCCATCGCTGCCTGATGATTATGTGGCAATTAAAAATACGACGGCCGAGATCGCTGTGGGCAATCAGGGAAAGAACCTGTATGTTTCAAATCGGGGGATGAACAGTATCGGTGTGTTTTCGATTGATGCTGCAAATGGGCGGCTGACACCGGAACAATGGGTATCGACGGAAGGGATCAAACCGCGCTTCTTTGGCATCGAGCCGGGAGGCAAATACCTTTATGCTTGCAACCAGATGACCGATACTATAGTAGAATTCAAAATTGATCCTCAGACTGGTCATTTGCTTCAGACCGGGCACGTTGTTGAAACGCCGGTCCCCGTATGGATATTGTTTTCTGGCGCTTTGGAATAGTGAGGCTGCGGCATGAAAGAGAAAAGAGTAACTATTGGTAATCGCGTTCTGCCTATACGGAGACCCGCAAGTGCGCTGGTTGATGAATTCCGAGGTCTGCCGTCAAGTAATATTGGCGATGTTATGAATAGGCTCTACTGTATGCACGGCCTGCACCCGATGAATGATAATGCGCTTTGTGGCTGTGCGTTTACTGTGAAAGTGCCGCAGGGGGACAACCTGATGATTCATTATGCGCTCGACCTCGCGCAGCCGGGAGATGTTATCTGCGTTGACGGTGAGGGCGATTTGGAGCACGCACTTGCCGGCGAAATGATGCTTAACCATGCCGTTAAACGCGGAATCGGAGGATGGGTTATTGATGGAAGTTTGCGGGATGTTGACGCATTGAGAAAGGCGACGATCCCGATCTACTGCCGCAACATTACGCCACAGGGTCCCTATAAAAACGGACCAGGGGAGGTCAACGTTCCAATTTCCTGTGGCGGACAGGTGGTTTTCCCGGGTGACATTCTTGTTGGAGACAGTGATGGCATCGTTGTTGTCCGACTCGAACAGGCCCATGCGATTGCAGCTCTTGCACGCGATAAGTTTGAGAGCGAGCAGAGCCGCATTCGACAAGAGGTAACAGCAAGCCGTGCGTGGGTACGGGATGCGATTGCCCGATGCGGGACAGATATTAGCGCGGTGAAGGAGAGCGTGAATTAATGGAACTTACCAATATCAAGGCGCGCGCCCTTGCGGGGATGGCAAGCTACGGCATTATGATTGGGATGAGCGATCCGTATGTAATCGACATGGCAAAGATGTCGGGATACCATTTTGTTCGGATTGACTGCGAGCATGTCCTGTTTGATAATAGGGAACTAAGAGCGTTGTTTAACGCGGCGCGGCACATCGGTATTCCGGCACAGATCAGAGTCCCCGACTTGCATAACATCACTGCGATCCTCAGTCTTGAGCCAGCCGCGATCGTATTGCCGGGCGTTGAAAGTAGAGAAACTGCGGGACAGGCTATTGAAGAAGTGAAATTTCCACCGCTGGGGAATCGCGGCATGAATGGGGGGACGCGTTCGGTTCGCTATGGCCCATTCACGCGCGATGAGTACATGAGGACAGGAAACGACCGGATGCAGCTGATTGTGCAGATTGAGTCGCAAAATGGGTTGGATCATATTGACGAGATTTTATCGTTAGACGGTATCGATATGGTCGCGTCTGGACGCGCGGACATTTCTCAGGCGCTTGGAGTTCCTGGACAGAAGGATCATCCGCTTGTTATTGAGGCAGAAAACTATATTCTTGCCAAAGCATTTGAACACAAAAAAATCCCCACACTGTCGGTATCTTCAAAGGAACGGATGCAGGAACTGTGGGAGAAAGGTGTGAGGTGTTTTTCTATTGGACGCGATGAGGATCTTTGCCTGAAGGCCTTAAAAAATCAAATGACGAAAATGGCCCTAACACCGGAGGAAAAACAGGGATAGTATACTTGGATATTCCTGGGGTAAAAATCGCGGCTCTGAGACATGGATGGGGTATCATTATGAAGATACGAACTGAACGGCCATCTGCGCGATCATGCTTAATGTTCTGTCTTTGCCGCTTGATGAGTTGGAGAAGCGCTGTCCCCGCATCATGACCCGCACGGGAAAACGCGCGGATGAAAACAATGGAACGAGCGGTCTGCGGTTGGCGGTTCAAATCTGCCCAGCAGCTCCCAAAAATCCTGTAGCCCCTGCGGTTACGGGATTTTTGCTTTGTTGAAAACAGGCAACCACGGGCTGTGCCCGCGGAATAAAAGCGCTAAGCCTATGAGGGGAAAAAGATAAATCTCCCTATACAATCGAAGCAGGTTTGCCGACCGCAAGAAAGGCAGCAGAGGAGGAGTATCCATGTTTGGTGCACAAGAGAAAGCGGAAACGAAACGTCTTGCACATACGCGCTGGAACTGTAAATATCATATGGACTTCGCGCCAGAACATCGGAGACAGGCAATATATGGACGGATCCAGGCGGGTATCGAGAGCATCCTCAGAAAACTGTGCGAGAACAAAGGAATAGTTTGACCCGTTTACGGGTGAGTAAGCAACCGAGAGCAAATAAGAGCAGCCCCACTTGGTGGGGCTGCTCGAAAATATATGTGGTCGACAGACCGTTCACCGCGCCTTTAGGCACGGCCTGTCTAAACCCCTTATGGAGTTGCAGGGGTCGTGTACGGGGGCTTGGCGATTTGCCTGCTGCCCCAACGGCTCCGGCGGGCTTGGCGCACGGCGCAGCGGAGCAAAGGAGGGCGAAGGGCGCTTATCCGATGGGTTCCCAGCGGGGAATGGTAAGGCCGTCCGTGCCGCGAAGGACATCCTCATAGGAGGGCAGCGAGGGCATCGCCCCCATTTTGGACACGGTGATGGCGGCGGTATGGTTGGCAAAGACCATCGCGCTTTTCATATCAAGACCGAAGCACAGCGCTGTGCAGAAGGCGGAAACAAAGGAGTCTCCCGCGGCAGTCGGGTCGACGGATCTGACATTCTTCACGCTGGGGCTGAAGAGGAACTCATCGCCGCTGAGCATCAGCGCACCGGCGGAGCCCAGCGTGATCAGAACGTTTTCGACACCCTTTGCGCGAATGGCAGCGGCAGCCTGTCTGGCAGCCTCAAAGTCGCAGCCGTTCTCATCATGCGGGATACGGATGCCGCTGATATCCTCCGCCTCCGTTTCATTGGGCGAGATATAGGTGACATACGACAAAAGCTCTTCCGGTATGGGGGCGAACGGAGCGGGATTCAGCATCACGGGAACATGGTGCGCAGCGGCAAGTCTTGCTACATGGAGGTCGATCTCCATGGGGATCTCCAATTGCAGCATGACCATATCGCTCTCTGCGATCAGCGCTTCGATCCCTTGCAGCTCGTCCAGACGGATCGTCATGTTGGTACCCGGCAGCACAAGGATCCGGTTTGCAGCGGAATGGTCGGACTTTTCCTCCAGAATGATGATCGCGCAGCCCGACGCGGCCCCCTCCTCACAGATGACGTGATCGATGTTGATGCCGGCAGACCGGCAAACGGACAGCATCTCCTCGCCGTTTGCATCATTGCCGATCTTGCCGATAAGCGTCACATCGGCGCCGAGCCTTGCCGCCTGAACCGCCTGATTCGCGCCCTTGCCGCCGGGGGCCTTTTGAAAAGAGCGCCCTATAACGCTTTGCCCCTCCTTGGGGAATTTGGACGTGACCGCGATCTGATCCATGACAAAGCTGCCGACAACAAGGATCCTGGGACGGCGCTCTGACGTTGTGTTCCTCATAAAAACTACTCCTATCGATATTGGATTTTAAACTAAAGCAGCGCGGGATCATCCGTTGAGCTTTGCAATAGATTTGCCGCTTGTGATGGAAGTCGAGAGCCGCAGCTCCTCAGTGGCGCTCGTGTCGCCGGCCAGTCTTCGCAGCAGCAGGCTGGACGCACAGCGGGCGATCTCCAGCGACGGCTGAGAGATGATCGTGAGCCGCGGGGAACAGGCCCTCGAAAAATCCAGATGGTCAAAGCCTATGATGGAGATATCTCCTGGGATGCGCAGGTCCATTTCGTTCGCCGCGATCATGCAGCCGACTGTCATTTCGTCGTTTGTGGCGATCACGGCGCTCATGTCGGGATTGGTGCGGACAAGGTGTGTCATGGCGTCGGCCCCGCCCTGAATGGTAAAGTTTCCTTCTACCACAAGGCGGTCCTCCACGGGCAGGCCGTTTTCCTCCATGGCGTATTTATAGCCCAGAGTACGCTGTGCGGAGGTATAGACGCTTTGCGGGCCGCCAATATAGCCGATCTTCGTATGGCCGTTTTCCACAAGCGTGCGGACGGCTTTCCGCACGGCGTCAATATTGTCAACGATCACGCAGTCGCAGGAGATGCATTCGATCTTTCGGTCGATCAGTACGACCGCCTTTCCTTCGTCAAAAAACTGTCGGAGATGCCTGCCGTCGTGCGTAACGGGGGCGTTGATGATGCCGTCCACCCGTTTGCGCAGCAGGAAGTCGACCGCGTCCTGCTCACGCTCGGGATCTGTCCGGCAGTCGCACACCAGCACGGAGTAGCCGTGGTGGCGCAGAATATCCTCCGCCTCGCTGATGATGTTGGCAAAGAAGTTGCTCTTCAGCTCCGGAACGATAATGCCGATCGTCATGCTTTTGTTGGTCTTCAGGCTGCGCGCCATCTCATTGACAACATAGCCGTGCTTCTGGATCGCGGATTCGATCTTCTGGCGGTTTTTTTCACGCACGTTCCCGCCGTTGATGTAGGAGGAGATGGTCGCAAGGCTAAGCCCGGTCTCTTGGGCGAGGTCCTTGATCGTAGTAGCCATTTCTGTCACCAGTCCGTTATAGAATCGGGATCTTGAAGACGACCTTGCGGCACGGGGCCGGATCGCCCTGACAGGGACGGTGTGCGTCCTGCGGGAAGAAAACGGCAAACCGGCCGGGAATAAGCGCAAGAGAAAGATGCGGCGCATCGTCATTCGTAAAGAAAATGTCGCCGGAGGGGGACTTCTCCCATGCGGACAGTGCGCCGCGGGGCGCCCAGTCTATCGTTTCTGGGCCGCCGGCAACGGCATACTGGATATCGATATAGCGCTCATGGCATTCCCAACGGACCTTGTCCCGCGGCTGGAGCTGCGGTGTCTGCACCATGTAATAGACGCCCGATGACTCCAGATAGTAGGTGCCCGGCTGGAGCTGTGTGAAGTCAGTGCCCGATAAGGCGGAAACAGCCGTGTCGAACGCCTGGGAAAGCCCTCGGTAGCTTTCGATGTTTTCGATCGTGTCAAAGATCAAAGGGGTCCCTCCTCTCAAAAACGAAACGTTACAAAACGAAACGTTGCCAAATTAAATTCTAAGTGAAATATACATGAGCGATGAAAAAATGTCAATGGCTTCTTTCCCGATTTTTACACAGAAAATTTCCAAAAAACACAAAAAAAGTGCCGTTCGCAAAATGCAAACAGTCGAATAAGACGAAATGAACAAAAAGCAGCGACCAATTTCGAGCGATTTTACAAACTTGCAGGCGGCTGGTTGACAAAGGAGTCCTGCTTGATTAAAATGCAAGCACAAGGACAAAATGCAGCCATAAAAACGAAACGTTTCGCTTTTTTTGGCAACGCAGCCGATACCGGAAAGGAGACCGATGTGAGAGTTCGTATTCTGAAAAAAGAGCTGATCATGCCCCTCGATCAGCCGTACTTCAGGGCCTGCCATTGCTCAACGCTTGCCGTTGCCCCCAATGGCGATTATCTTGTTACCTATTTTGCCGGAGAAAGGGAGGGCACACCGGATAACGCGATATGGCTTTCCCGCTGCGCGGGTGGAAAGGAGTGGCTGCCGCCCGTCAAGATCCTTCATGACGGCACGCCGCACTGGAATCCGGTCATCTTCCGCAGCGGCGACAGGCTGATCCTGTTCTATAAGCTCGGCCGCACGGTGCATGAATGGGTCTCCTACTATACGTATTCCGACGACAACGGCTATACCTGGGCGCCCAGGCAGGTGCTCTGCCCGGACGCGCCCGATTCCAGAGGCCCCACGCGCAACAAGGTCATCGTCGCCTCGGACGGCAGCTGGCTTGCGCCAGGCTCGGTGGAGAATGACAGGTTCTTCGATGCGTTTATCGACCGCAGCGAGGATATGGGCAGGACATGGACCAAGTGCCCGATCGATATCGCACACAACGACGGAAGCAGGATCAGTCTCAGCCACGTTTGGGAGGGCCTGCTGAGCAAGGAACTCTGGGAAAACGATCTTGAAAAGATTCGCAAATGGGACGGCATTATTCAGCCGACGCTCTGGCGCTCCGAGGGCAGCAACGTACACGCCTTTATGCGCAGCACCCGCGGCCACATATACCGCAGCGACAGCGGAGACGACGGCAGAACCTGGTGTCAGGCATACGAAACCTATCTTCCCAACAACAACGCGGGCATCGACATTGCCCGCATGGAGGACGGAACGCTGGCGCTGGTCCACAATCCCATCCCCTGGAACTGGGGCACCAGAACGCCGATCTCCATTGCGCTCTCCACGGACAACGGCGAGACCTTCACTGAGCCTTTCCCGCTGGAAACGCTGGACGGCGAGCTGTCCTATCCCTCGATCAACGCAGACGGAGATCTGCTCCGCATCACCTTTACCGTCCGTAGGCAGAGCTTTATGTATTGTGAGTGCACGATCGAGAAATAAAATGCGCGAGATCCGCGAAAGCGGCAAAAAAATAAACAAACGAATTGGAGGACACAACATGAAGAAACTGATCTCTTTGCTCCTGACCCTGTGTATGCTGCTCGCCCTGTGCGCGTGCGGCGCGAAGTCCGACACGTCTAACGACACGCCGGATCCCAGCACTGACAATGTGGAAAAGACCTGGTCTCCCGAGCGCGCGGTCAACGTGATCGTATGCAAGGGCGCTGGCGGCCCCACGGATACGGCCGTGCGCACACTGATGAAGTATTGCGAAAAGCATGACGCCAACTTCACCGCCACGATCGAGAACGTCAACGGCGCGAACGGCCTGACCGGTATGACCAAGGGCGCTCTCGCCGACGGCGACGGCTACACCATGGCCGCCATCGTTGTCGAGCTTGCAATGATGCAGAACATCGCTTCCTACCAGAGCGCCGTCACCACGGATGACTTCCGCGCGGTGAACATCTGTGTCTGCAACCCCGTCGCGCTCTGCGTCAGAGCCGGCGAGTATACGGACATCTACGACTTCCTGGATAAAGTCACTGCCTCTACCAAGATCGGCAACGCCGGCACCTACGGCATCGGCGATATCACCACCACCGCCATGATGGCCGGCTGGAACAAGGAATATACGCCCGTCCCGTATTCCGACGGTGAGTCCGCCAACATGCAGGCTCTGCTGTCCAAGGAGGTCGACGCGATCGTCTGCGCCCCCTCCGCAACGCTGAACAGCCAGGTCGAGGCCGGTGACATCCAGATCCTCTGCGTGGTCGGTAATGACCGCCTGACGAACTGCCCCGACGTCCCCGTGATCTCCGAACTGGAGAACGGCTATGCGCAGGACCTGAACGTCAACGCTTGGGCTGGCCTCGCCGTTCCCAAGGATACGCCGGACGAGATCTATGACTATCTGGTCAACCTCTGCACCGAGGCGTCCAACGACCCCGACTTCCTCGCGGAGCTGAACGCGACCGGCTCTGTCGCTTCTGCGATCAACGGCGCTGATGCGCAGGCCTTCCTTGACAACGATGCTGCGTTCTACGCAGAGATGCTCAAGGACGCCGAGTAATCAACCGGACGGCACATGCCCCGCGCCGACCCGCGGGGCATGTGCCCCAAAATAAGACGATACGACCCTCGCTCCAAAAGGAGGCGGCATAATGAAAAAGGCAAATTACATTATCAGCGCACTGACCTGTGCGTTTGCGATCGTTTTTCTGATCGCCGGCCGGAAATACGCCGGCATCAGTCTTGACGGCATCTCCACTTCCGCATCGTGGCCCAACATCCTGGCATGGATACTCCTTGCGCTCGGCATTTTTCTGGCTGTGTGGAACACGGTCAGCAAGGATATTCCCGCATCTAAAATTGATTTCAAAAGCTATGAGTTTCACAATGTGCTGATCGTTATGGCGGCGGTCGTGGCGCTCATGCTTCTTTACCGCTATCTGGGAACCATTCTCTCTCTGGCAATCTTCTTCCCCGCCTTCATGTTGTATCTTGGCGAGCGCAGCTGGAAGGCCATCGTCATTTATGATGTGGTATCGCTCACGGCGATCTACTTTATCTTTGAAAAATTCCTCGGCTCGCCGCTGGCAAGACCCTTTTTCATGTAGGAGGTACATAGAATGGATCTGTTTCTCAACGCACTGTCGCAGGCCTACACGCCGGAGGGCATTCTGGCAGTCATATTAGGCGTGCTTGCCGGCATTATCCTTGGCGCGCTTCCCGGTATCTCCACGAATATGGCGATCACCCTTCTCTTCCCCTTTGCCTATGTTGTGGAGGGCGTGCCGGGCATCAACATGCTTCTGGGCGTTTACTGCGGCTCGATCTACGGCGGCTCGATCTCTGCCATCCTGCTCAACACCCCCGGAACGCCCGGCTCCGCGGCGACGATGATCGACGGCTACCCGATGGCGCACGATCTGGGACAGCCCGGACGCGCGCTGGGCGTGTCTACCTTTGCATCAAGCGTGGGAGGACTGTTCTCCTGCGTCTGCCTGTTCTTCTTCTCCCCGATGCTCGCCTCCCTGGCCAAGACCTTCACCTCGCTGGAATACTGCGCGTTTGCCTTCTTCGGCATCAGCATCATCTCCTCGCTCGCCAACGAGTCGGTTACCAAGGGCCTGATCGGCGGCCTGATCGGTCTGCTGCTGGCGTGCATCGGGCTCGATCCGCTCAACGGCACGGTCCGCTTCAATTTCGGCTCGCGCTATCTGATGGGCGGCATCTCTTTCCTGCCGCTGCTCATTGGCCTTCTGGCGTTTTCCCGCGTGCTGATCAACATTGAGGATTTCTTCCGGAAAAAGCGGCTCAATGAAACGGACAGCCTGAACTTTGATCCGAAAGCCAAGTTCCGTGTGTTTCCCACCTGGGCTGACATCAAGCGCTGCGCGCCGACGATCTTCGGCTGCTCGGCGCTCGGCACGGCGGTCGGCGCTGTTCCGGGGACTGGCGGCGATATCGCGTGCTTCCTGGCCTACAACGAGGCAAAGCGCTTTAACCGCAAGCACAGAGACGAATTCGGCAAGGGGGCTATCGAAGGCATTGCTGCGCCCGAATCTGCCAACAACGGCGTTTCCGGCGGTGCGATGATCCCGCTGCTGAGCCTTGGCATCCCCGGCGACGGCGCGACCGCTATCCTGCTCGGCGCCTTTATGATCAAGGGCATCGCCCCCGGCCCCACGCTCTTTACCAGCGACATGGGTACGGTGTATCAGATCTTCTGCGGCATCAGCCTTTCCAACATTGTGATGGCGATCCTGGGCTTTATTCTTCTGCGCGCCTTTATCCGCGTGGTCTGCATCCCCGAAAAGTATCTGCTGCCGATGATCGTAGCGCTCTGCTTTATCGGCACATATTCCTACGGACATAATCACACCGACCTTCTGGTCATGGTGATCGGCGGCATCGTCGGCTATTTTGCCATCAAGCACGACTTTACGATGTCCTCCGTCATCATCGGCTTTATCCTTGGAAATATGACGGAATCCAATTTCAGACGTTATCTGCTTTTGAACAATGGCGACTTTGCTTCGATCTTTGACCGTCCCATTGCAGTTGCATTCTTTGCACTGTCTCTGCTCACGATCATGGGGCCGATCATCAGTAAGCATCTGCCTGCGAAGAAAAAGTGACAACGGACTGCCGACCAAAAACGGTGGATGGCGCACAGGCTGCGCCATCCACCAAAACCTTTGAATTATACGGAGATAAACGATGAACATTTTTAGACAAAAGCTGGCGGCGGGAAAGACCATGATGGGCTTTGAGGTGGATCTTGCCGATCCGTGCATCACAGAGATGGCTTCCTCGCAGGGATTTGACTTCCTGTGGATCGACATTGAGCACGAGGCCGTGAACCACGAGACGGTGCTGATGCAGATCATCGCCTGCAAGGCCGGCGGTGCGGCCTCTCTCGTGCGCGTCCCGTGGAACGAGCCGTATCTGGCAAAGCGGATCCTGGAAATGGGGCCGGACGGTATCATCTTCCCGATGGTGAACTCCTACGAGGAGGCGCAGAAGGCGATGTCGGCGTGTCTTTATCCTCCTCTCGGCACAAGGGGCTTTGGGCCCCGCCGCGCCTGCGACTATTGCCGCGAGGATCTGAGCAAATTCATCGCCGAGCACACCGAGCGCCAGTGCCGGTTCGTGCAGGTGGAAAATGTCAGCGCGGTGAAGGATCTGGACCGTATTCTAGAGGTGCCGTATCTCGACGGCATCATCGTTGGCCCTTGTGATCTGTCCGGCTCCATCGGCCGGTTGAACGACATTTACCATCCGGAAGTGATCGCGCTGATCGACGAGACGCTTGAAAAATGCAGAGCGCACCACAAGCCGGCAGGCATCGCCGTGGGCGCGGACACGCCCGAGCAGCTCCGCTTCTGGCTGGATAAGGGCTTCAGCTTTATTTCCGCGGGGAGCGACATGTGCGAACTGAGCGGCGCGATGAAGCGCCGGAAGGCTATGATGGATGCAGTGCTTGCGGAAAGATAGGAGGAACGATATGGAACGATATCCGAACGGCGTTTGGCCGGTCATGCTGACCCCCTTCACCGAGGAGGGCCGGATCGATCATCCCGCGCTGAAGCGGTTGGTGGATTTCTATATTGAAAACGGCGTTGCCGGACTGTTTGCGGTATGTCAGAGCAGCGAACTCTTCTTCCTGAGCATGGAGGAGCGCGCAGAGCTGTCCCGCGCGGTTGTAGAGTACGCGGCGGGGCGCGCAGCGGTGATCAGCGGCGGGCAGAGCGCGACTGAGCTTGAGCAGCAGGTCCGCGAGGTTGCGTCGATCGCGGCGACGGGACCCGCTGCGGTGGTACTGCTCACAAACCAGTTCGCCGCCGAGAACGAGGATGACGAGCTCTGGTGGAAAAACTTTTCCGCGCTGCTCGCGCGCATTCCAGAGAACATCACGCTGGGGCTGTATGAATGCCCGTATCCTTATAAGCGTGTCATTTCGCCGGAACTCCTGCGCCGCTGCGCAGACACCGGCAGGGTCGCCTTGATGAAGGATACCTGCTGCGATGCATCGCTGATCCGCGCAAAGCTTGCAGCGCTGGAGGGGACGGATTTCAAGCTGTTCAACGCCAACACGGCGACGCTCCTGGACAGCCTGAAGGCCGGCGCAAAGGGCTACAGCGGCGTAATGGCCAATTTCCATCCGGATCTCTATGTGTGGCTGTGCGGCAATTTCTCCAAGCATCCGCGCGAGGCCTCGCTGCTGGAGGACTTCCTCACCATGGCATCCTATATTGAAAAGCAGTACTATCCGGTAAACGCCAAATACGCCCTCAGCAGAAAAGGCATCATGGGCACGCAGACGCGAACGAAGGATCCCGCGGGAATGACGGATACGTTCCGTCTGGAGGTCGATCAGCTTATGGAAATATCGGAGGAGATCAGCCGCCAGCTGCCGCTGATCCGCTGAAGCAAAGGAGGACCGTATGAATACATTTGAAAAGTTCAGCCTTGAAGGAAAGGTGGCTGTGGTCACCGGTGCGACGCGAGGTATCGGTCAGGCGATCGCTGAAGGACTGGCCTCCGCGGGCGCGGATATTGTCGGCGTGGGCCGCTCGTCTCATGAGGAAACCGAGCGGAAAGTAACGGCGCTTGGACGCCGCTATCATGCGATCGCTGTCGGCGTTGAGGCACCCGACGCGCCGGAAAAGATCATCCGCGAGGCGGTCGAGACCTTCGGAAAGGTAGATATCCTTGTAAACGCTGCGGGTACGACGCACCGCGAGATGGCGCTCGATGTAAAGCGTGAGGACTGGCAGCGCGTGCTGGACATCAACCTGACGGCCGCATTTTTCCTCTGCCAGCAGGCTGCGCGGCAGTTCATTGCGCAGGGCGGCGGCGGAAAGATCATCAATATCGCCTCCATGACCTCCTATCAGGGCGGCTATCGCGTGATCCCCTATACGGCGAGTAAGGCTGCGATCCGCAATATCACCATGCATATGTGCAATGAGTGGGCGCAGTACGGCATCCATATCAACGCGATCGCCCCGGGCTATGTGGAAACGGATCTGACCAAGCCCATGCGCTCCGAGCCTGCGCGTATGGCGGAGACCGCACCGCGCATCCCGATGACGCGTTGGGGTAAGCCGGAAGATATGGCGGGCGCTGCGGTCTTCCTTGCCAGCGACGCCTCCGACTATGTCAACGGCTTTACCATCGCCGTGGACGGCGGCTTCCTCGCAAAGTCCTGAGGTGGCTGCATGGGACGGATACTGGTTTCCTCCTCGCACTACGATACCGTGTGTGCGGAGGCAAAGAAATATCTTGAAGATCAGGGCCACGAGGTGATCTTCGATCCGGATAGAGAGTTTCCCGCCTATACGAAGGACGAGTTGAAAAGACTTCTGCCGGACATAGACGCGGCGATTATCGGCATGGACCGCTATGACCGCGAGGTGCTCGGATACGCCCCGAGGCTGCGCGCGGTGGCAAAGTTCGGCGTGGGCGTAGACAATATCGACGGAGAGGCGGCCGCCGAACGCGGCGTTTATGTGCTCAATGCGCCGGGGCAGAATTCCTGTGCCGTCGCGGAGCTTGCCGCCGGTACGATCATCTGTTTGCTGCGTGGGATCATCGGCTTTGACGGCGCTGTGCGGGAGGGCCGCTGGCCAAGAGTGCTGAAAACGGACCTTCGGGGCAAAACAGTAGGGCTGATCGGCTTTGGCGCGGTGGCGCGCTTCCTTGCCGAGCGGCTCAAGGCGTTTGAGACCGAAATCCTTGCTTATGACCTTTACCCCAACCGCTCCGAGGCGGAGCGCATCGGCGTTCGGCTCTGCCCGCTGGATGAGGTGCTGCAAAACAGCGACATCATCAGCCTTCATGTTCCGGAGACTCCGGAGACGCACCATCTGATCGGCCGTGAGACAATCGCGCGAATGAAGGACGGTGCGTATCTTGTCAACACGGCAAGGGGGGCGCTCGTCGACATCGACGCGCTTGCGGAGGCGCTGAATAGCGGAAAGCTGTCCGGCGCGGCGCTGGATGCCTTTGAATACGAGCCGCTGCCGCCGAATGCGCCGATCCTGCAATGCAGGAACGTGATCTGCACGCCGCATATCGGCGGGGAAACGGTGGACGCTTATAAGCGGCTCGCCGTCAGCACGGCGCAGGATATCGCGGCGGTGCTCGCCGGTGAGGAACCCAGATTCTGCACAAACAGGACGCAGCTTGAAGAACGGAGAATGACGAATGCAGAAAAAAGAAAAAGAGAATTATCAGCGCTTTCTTGAGATCGCAAAGCAGGAAACGGCAAGCGTTCTGGACAATATGGACGAGGATGCGCTTGAGCGCGCGGCGGAGCTGATCCGACAGGCCGGCAGAAAAGGAAACCGGCTGCATATATCCGGCATCGGCAAGCCGTCGCACATTGCCGGATACGCTGCCTCGCTGTTCTCCTCGACGGGAACGCCGGCCTACTTCCTGCATGGAACGGAGGCGGTACACGGCTCCTGCGGACAGCTCATTCCGGGTGATGTGGTCATTTTTATCTCCAACAGCGGCGAAACGGCAGAGATGCGCGCGACCGTAACGGCGATCAAGAACAACGGGTGCGCCGTTATCGGCGTGAGCAGGAACCCTGACTCGTGGCTGGCGGCGGAAAGTGACGTTTGCATCCGCGCCGGCGTCGAGCAGGAGGGCGGCCCTTTGAACCGCGCGCCTAGAATGTCGATCATTGCGGAGCTTTTCGCTTTACAGGCGCTTAGCATCCTTTTGCAGAGCGAGTTGGATATCACGCCGCAGCAATATGTCAAGTGGCATCCGGGCGGCACGCTCGGCAAGCTGAGAAGAGAGGAGTTGAAGAGCTGAGTGTTGACGGGAAAACTGATCCATCCGGAGATCATGCAATGCCTTTCCCTGTGCGGTCACGGCAGCAAGATCCTGATCGCAGACGGGAACTATCCGCTCAAGGCGAAAACACAGAATGCCAGACGGGTCTACCTTGGCCTGACGGCGGGCACGCCGACCGTCCCAGAGGTGCTGGAGGTCCTGCTTGGAGCGGTAAACTTTGAAGCGATGGAACTCATGGTGCCCGAGGGGGGAGAAACCCCGCCGGTCTTTGAGGAATTCAGGCAACTGCTGCCCGACGTTCCCTTAAAAACGCTGGGACGCTACGAATTCTACGATGCCTGCTGTGACGCAGCCGTTGAGCTGGCAATATCGACAGGAGAGAAAAGACCCTTTGCCAACATTCTTCTTACAGTCGGATGTGCCTGACGGAAAAGGCTCCGGCCGGAAGATAGAAGCAGCCCAAAAAGTCATTAAAGCAGCGCGCCGTCCGTCAGATGGGCAGATACTCCATCCGGCAGACGGGCGCTGCTTTGCTTATATTCTCGGGGGCTTTTCAAAGCTCGCTGAAAAGCACTTTTAGCGAGGGCTCGTGTAAAATTTTCGTTGGCAAAATAAAAGGGGAAACGCTGATCCACGGCGATCAGAAAACGCATGATACCGGTTTGAAATTCATGCAGTTAGTGAAAGATGGGCATCTGTGCCAAGCCGTGTCTCAAAGAAAGAGCTGTTGGGAAAACGCACCTCAAGAGAGATTCTTGGGACATACAAAGGATCGGAACTGACGGGTGGGATCCCAGGATGGACCTCTTTCGAGACAGTGGAGACTCTTCATAGACCATGGGACGGATCACTACAGGAATACTACTTTACTCGATGGAATCGTATGTGCGGCAGATCTGCTCTGTTAGCAGACTTTCTGCGTTTCTTTGCGGGCCTTAACTGCCTCGGCCAGCTTACTGCTGTGAACGATGTCGACGTTCTGATCGTCCATGCTCAGTCCGGTATCGACCATAACGGCACCGCCCCTGCGGCTCTCGGCCTTCTTTTGCGTTTCCATTACGCAGGGACGGACCGTCGCCATCTGCGGGGGCTTGCGGCAGCTGATAGTAGCCATGACGTTGCCGCCGAAGGCGGGGCGGGTCATCTTGAGGTAACGGTCGGAGGTATCGAGCGTGTCGATGCGCTCCGGCTGGAGCAGCCGCGAGTTAGAGGCGCGCAGATACTTCTGATACGTCTTCACGGCCACATCAGGGCGCGTGCGATACGAGGTCGGGCCGGTGTGGATACGGCCGGCAATGCGCGGGGCCATGTCGCGGCCGATGGAGCTCGCGCTGAAGAGAACAATGCTGGTGGCGAAGGCTTTGTTGATGTGCTCTGCCGCAGCATACTTGATGGCGTTGTCGAGCGCGCCCCGCGCGATGCCGCCGCAGCTTCTGCGGCTGGATGCATCGTCCGTTACGGGACTGTTTGCAAGGCTGGAAAAGATGGTGAGCCGCGTTTACAGAAAGAAGGACCGGCGCAGCGGCACGGCCGAAAAGTCATATCAACAAAGCGCTCCCCCAACGCAGCTTTTCTGCGTCAAGGGAGCGCTTCTGCGTGCGGGGCAAAGATGGGACGGAGCGCTGCGGTATTAGAGAAGGTATTGCTGTGCGGGGTCTTCAAGAAGGATCGCACGCCCGCGCGTGCAGTCCCAGCGGCTGAGGGATCGCTCCAGCATTGCGCGCATACCGGCGCCAACGGTATCGGCGCCGGAGGGAATGTGATATACGAAGCAGCGCTGCGCTGCGATGCTGCCGCGGAAGAGCCTTTTCGACGACAGGGCATTGAAGAACAATGGATTCAGGAATGCGGCGTCCAAAGTGGTATGAGGGAGGAAATCGAACGTTTCATACCGGTAATCTGCGTCCGCTGTGATGAAAAGCTTTTGCGCGCCGAAGGAAAACAGATAGCAGACGTGGGGGATGTGCGCATACAGCGCGTCAAGATGCCGCGTAAAAAAGCATTGAACCGAAATGTCTCCGCCGAGGGGGATAGGCGCCGCCGGCATGTCGTGCTGAAGCAGATGGCAGGGGACGCCCGCGGCGCTGCAGACCTGCAGCAGTTTTGTGAGATCTGTTTCCGCCGGACGAGGCAGGAATACGCTGCGGACTGGATGGCGATGCAGATATTCTATCGTTTCGAGCGCAGAAAAGTGATCGGCATGTTCGTGCGTAAAGAAAATGTGATCCGCGGGGCCGTATGGCGGTCCGGCTTGCAGGAGCCGTTCCCGCACAGAGCAGTCGGGGCTCAGGAACGGTGCGGGCGCGTCGCGGAAAAGGCCGTCTATCAGGATCCCGACGCCGTGATAGCGAAGAAATATGCCTGCGTTTGCGACCAACTGTACGCTGATATTTGAGTCCATAGGAGACCTCCGGCTTTGAGAAAGAGCATTTGCGGCGGGAGTGCATGATGGGCTCCTGCAGCAGCAAAGCGATCAAGCCGATTTTATTGCAAAATGCGCCGAAAAGCAAGTGGGCGGACGGACGAGGCTGCACCGGAATTGCGAAAGCGATACGAGCGCCGCAAGGAGCGGAGACAAATGGGGAAAATGCGGCGCACAATGATCGGGAGCAAGCGATCAAAGGAAATGTATCCGCATCACCGCATCGACCAAATAGCATCAAGCAGGACGTGGAGAACCGTCCGTTCAGTCCGGAGCTGTTCTTTTGCCTGAAGAGCCCGCCGCTGCGGCGATATCGCGTATTGCACGGACTATTTTGTAAAAAGGCGCTTTACCCCAATTCGCGCCATCTCTGTTCGCGGGAGATTCTTGACGGGCTTGAGCGCTATGCGTGGCCGGACAATTCGAGAGAGCTGCAAAACAGCCTTGCGCGCGTTTATCTCCGCCCTGAGATGGCGCTGAGCGCCGAGAGCCTGCGGGTGGCGTTTGCCGCCGGTATAGAGCGTCCTGTCGGGCGGTGGCCGCAGCGGGGAGGAAGCAAAGCGGGGGGTGATCCGCATGGCGCTGACGGCCAGCGACGGAGATGCGGGCGAGGCGGCCAAAAGATTGAAGATGAGCCGCGCGACCCTGTACCGGTGCTTGAAAAAACACAATATTTCCCCCAAGACCGTGTAATATAATTGATGATCGCCCGCCTCCGGCTGGAGGGATGCCGTCTGCGATCCTGACAAAGAACTGCCGCGCCTGTAAGCAGAGCGCCGCCGCGATCATTTTTATAAAAGCCGCCTCCTTCCGTGCATTTCTGCCGGATCAGCTCCGATCCTGCCCAATGACACGGAAGGGGAACTTACAGCTTCTGCGGAAAGACCTGCTGATCTGTGCGCATCGCCGCCCAAAATAAATCGGCGCGCAGCGATAAGATCCCTCTTGACAAGTGACCGTTCGGTAACTATAATGAAGGTTACCGAACGGTCACTTCTTTGAGGGGGGGGACGATCATGACAGGTGATACGAAGGGGCGGATCCTGGAGACCGCGCTGGAGCTGTTTGCGCAGAACGGATATCTGGGAACGTCCATGAGCGACATTGCCGACCGGCTGGGGATCAGCAAGGCCGCTCTGTATAAGCACTATACCGGCAAGCAGGAGATACTGGATCGGATTGTGGAGCGTATGAATGAGCTGGACTGTGCCCGCGCGGAAGCATACGACATGCCGGAGGCCGCGCCGGACGGCTGTGCGGAGGCCTACCTGCATATTCCTGCGGAGAGGATCCGCGCCTACAGCACGGCGCAGTTCGACCACTGGACAAAAACGCCGTTTTCCGCGAATTTCCGCAGGATGCTGACGCTGGAGCAGTACCGTGATCCGGCGCTCGCACGGCTGTATCAGGACTATCTTGCGGCCGGACCGACAGAGTACATGGCGGCGGTCTTCCGGAAGCTGACGGACTCGGCCGAGGATGCGATGCAGCTCGCGCTGGAGTTCTACGGGCCGGTGTACCTGCTCTACAGCGTTTATGACGGCGCGGCGGATAAGGCCTCGGTCGCGCCGCTGCTGGATGCGCACATCGACCGGTTCATCGCGAGGATCGAGTCTGGCCGCAGAGACGGCGGGGAGGTGGAGGCATGAACGGAGCCGCGGAGGAGCGGCGCTGGGTCCGATGTCCGCGCTGCGGCGCCAAAACGAGGCTGCAGCTCTTTCGGGAGACCGAGCTCAAGGAGCTTCCTCTGTTCTGTCCAAAGTGCAGACAGGAGAGCGTGATCGACGCAAAGAATTTTATCATTGAAACCAGACGCTAAGACGCAGTGCTGACCGCAGGAGCGGCCGCGCACTGCGCCTTTTTATTTGAAAAGAGGTTTTTCTATGGATGCGATCCTTCGCGAACCGCACCAACATCCAATACTGGGGACGCAGGAGCGCGGTGCTGCTGGTGCTCGGCCTTGCGGTCTGCTGCTTTGCGGCGGCACGGGACGGCCTTGACAAAACGATACAGCACGCCGTTGACGGCAGCTGCGCGCCAGGACTGTTCCCGCTTGTCAGCGTTCCCACCGTCGTCGGCTGCGCCGGCGCGCTGCTGATCGTCGCTGCCGCCATCGCCACGCTCATCGCAAGGTCTCAGCACGCGCGGGAGATCTGGTTCTATGTCATGTCCGGCGGCGTGGTGCTGAAGATCGTGACGATGGAGCTTGCAAGGCTTCTCCTCTGAAGCATCGCGCGGGGACGTCTCCTTTGTGCCTGCGTGTAAACAGAAAAACCGCCGCCCGCCCCGTTGGGGGCGGGCGGCGGCGCCATTGGACGCTGCCTTACAAAGCGCTCAGCCGAGCAGAGCGCTCAGCTCGTCGATCAGTTCGCCGAACAGCGACAGCGCGTCGTTGACGGGCGCGGGCGTGCTCATGTCGACGCCCATGTCGCGCAGCAGGCTGACGGGATCCTTCGAGCAGCCGCCGGAGAGGAACTTCTTATAGTCCTTGACGGCGCTCTCGCCTTCGCGCAGGATGCGGTTGGCGATGGCCACGGCGGCGGAAAAGCTCGTCGCGTACTGGAAGACATAGTAATTGTAGTAGAAGTGCGGGATGCGCGTCCATTCGAGCGCGATCTCGTCGTCGGAGACCATGTTGGGACCAAAGTAGAGCTTGTTGAGCGCCAGATACTTCTCGCTCAGCGCGTCGGCGGTCAGGGCCTCGCCGCTCTCGGCCATCCTGCCCATGGCAAGCTCAAATTCGGCGAACATCGTCTGGCGGTAGACCGTGCCCTTGAACTGGTCGAGGAAGTGGTTGATGAGATACGCGCGCTGCTTGCGGTCGTCCGTCTTGCCGAGCAGGTGGCGCATCAGCAGGATCTCGTTGCAGGTGGAGGCGACCTCGGCGACGAAGATGACGTACTCCGCAGTGCTCACCGGCTGGTACTTGCAGGAATGCCACGTGTGCATGGCATGGCCCATCTCGTGGACGAGGGTAAACATGCTGTCAAGGTTGTCCTTGTGGTTGAGCAGCACGTAGGGGTGGGGCCAGCCGCTGCCGGTGCAGTAGGCGCCGCCGCGCTTGCCGGTGTTCTCATACACGTCGAGCCAGCGGTTGCTGAAGGCCTCCTCAAGCACGTCCGTATAGTCCTTGCCGAGCACCGCCAGCGCTTCGAGCGCGGTCTTCTTGGCCTCTTCGAAGGAAATTTCAACGTCCGCATCTGCGACGATCGGCGTATAGACATCGTACATATGCAGCTCGTCGACGCCCAGGATCTTCTTGCGCAGGGCGACATAGCGGTACATCTTGTCAAGGTTGCCGTGCACCGCGTCGATGAGGTTCGTGTAAACGGCGGGCGGCACCTCGGTCACGTCGAGGGACGCTTCGAGCGTCGTGTCGTAATGGCGCGCGTCGGCAAAGAACTTGAGCTGCTTGAACTGCGCGTCGAGCGTGGAGGCGTAGGTGTTGCGGAACTCACCCGCGCGCTTATAGTAGGTCTTGAAGGCATTTTCGCGCAGCGTGCGGTCGGCGCTCATCAGCATGGGGACGAGCGTGCCGTCCGTCAGCGTGTGGCTCTCGCCCTTTGCATCCGTCACGTCGGGATAGCGCATATCGGCGTCGTGGCACATGCTGTACGTGCGGTCGGGGCACTCGCTGATCTCGCCTGCGGCGGCGAGGATCTTTTCGCACTCAGGCGAGAGGATGTGCGCCTTGCGGCGGCGCAGCTTTTCAATGCTGCGGCGATAGGTCTCGAGCTTCGGCTCCTCGGCGTAGAAGCGCGCAAGCGTCTCGTCGGGGATGGCCATGATCTCGCTGGCTTCAAAAGCGCTCGCGCTGTTCAGCGCGATGGCGGCGGAAAACGCCTTGCTGCGCATGCCCTGATAGAACGAGTTGCCCAGATCCTGGTCGCTGCGGCAGCTTGCGTACTGCACGAGCTTGGAGGTGCGCACGTTCAGCTCGTCGTTCAGCTCAAACCAGTCGAGCAGCGTCTTCGCGCTCTCGCCGAGTCTGCCGGCGAAGGCGGACATACGCGCGGGGCAGGCGCGCAGCGCCTCAAGCTCCTCGTTCCAGGCCTTGTCGCTCGCGAATACGTCGCCAAGGTCCCAGGTGAACTCCTCGGGCACCTCGCTGCGCGGGAGGATCGTCTTACCGTTCATAATGCTACCGTCCTTTTCTGTTATTTTCAGTGCCGCTGTCCGCTGCGTGCGGACAGTAATGTGCTCTTGCCCCCATTATAGCGGACGCCCGCGCCGAATACAAGCGCTTTTCTTTGGCCCGCGTCAGGAAATCCGCCATTGACAAACAGCGGGCAATGAGGGTAGAATAGCAAACGGATATGCCCCCGTAGCTCAGCTGGATAGAGTGTTCGCCTCCTAAGCGAAAGGCCACGCGTTCGAATCGCGTCGGGGGTGCCAAAGGGCGCCGCCTTGCGGGCGGCGCTTCAAATACAGCGGAGTTAGTCGCATCTAACTTGAATACTGCCGAAGGAAGGCGGAGCTGCTGCGGGAGGTGGATGGATGTTTTGGGACAGGGCTGCATGGGTATATGATATTTTTGCGGATATCATCAACCGCAAGGCGAACAAAAGGCTGTGCGCCGTGACGGAGGGGCTAATCGCACCCTCTGACGAGGTGCTTGAGTGCGCCTGCGGCACGGGGCTGCTCAGCGGCGTGATCGCGGGACGGTGCAGAAGCCTGACCGCAACGGACTTTTCCGCGAACATGCTCAAGCGGGCGCGGAAAAAATGTGGAAAATACGGCAATGTGCGCTTCGAACAGGCGGATATTCTGCACCTTCCCTTTCCGGACGAAAGCTTCGACGCGGTCGTCGCTGCGAACGTGATCCATCTGCTTGACGAGCCGTACTGCGCGCTGCGCGAGCTGGAGCGCGTGTGCAGACCGGACGGCCGGCTCATCATTCCCACCTATATGAACGGGACGGAGCGGGGCACGACCAACGGCGTTTCGGAGGTTATCGGCAGGGCGGGCGCGGATTTCAAGCGCGAGTTCACGCTGGAGACCTACAAGGCCTTCTTTGCAGCTGCCGGTTATCCGGACGCGGACTATACGCTCTGCGCGGGAAGGATCCCCTGTGCGGTGGCGGTGCTGAAAAAGAAGAACGGGAGGGAAGCGCCATGATCGTCAGAACGCTGGATGAGCGCATCATCCATGATATCGGCCACGCCTTTGCCTATTACGATTACGGCGCGGAGCGCGGCATGGCCGCCGCGTTCCCCAGCAAAGAGGCGGTGGAGGAGTATATCTGCAGCTATGTGCGCGGGATGCTGCGCGGCGGCTTTCTGCATACCACGAGCGAGCGCGGCGAGGGCTACATCGCCTACAAGCTGCCAAAGGAGAGCTTCGGTCTCCGCACGCTGCTGCCGCTGCTTCAGGGCGTATTCCGCTCGATGAAGCTGGGAGAGGCTCTGCGCTACGGCGCGGCCATTAAGCGCGGCGGGCCGGGCCTGCGCGACAGGCTGGACAGGGAGAAAAAGCCCTATATCTTCGTCGGCATGGTCTGCGTGCGGGAGGTGTATCAGGGGCGCGGCCATATGCGCGCCGTGATGGATCTCGCCTTTGCCGAGGGGGACCGGCTCGGCGTGCCGGTCGTTCTTGAGACAGACGCAAAAAGCAAATGCGACAAGTACGTGCATCTTGGCATGGAATTGGCCGGTACGCGCGATGTCGGCCGGTACGGCACGATGTACGATCTGATCAGATATCCCGCGCGCGGCGCGGAGAAATGATGCGGGGAGAAGGGGGAGACGGCGATGAAAAGAGCCTATGCGGCATCAAAGTACACAAAGCCCTGCGAGGCATATTGCAGAAAGCACTATCCGGACGAGGCCGAAGCGATCCTCCGGAGAGCGGAGGACTATTATCGGGATTTTATGAGGGATATGCCCGACCTTGGCGAGAATATGATGGCAAAAAATATGCTGGACTGGTTCACGATCCTCGCTTTTTACGAGGCGAGCGACCGGCGGATGGACGGAGAGACGCTGCTGGAGATCAAGCGCCTCGCTGTGGAGCGGCTGCGCTTTTTGGGAAGGCTCGTGGACGGCAACAAAAGCCGGTGGCTGTACCGGCTGTTTGAAAAGACCTACGTGCGCTTTCGTAAAATGCAGAAGAAGCATCAGGCCAGAGGCGAGTGGATGGACAGCTGGCGGGTGGAGATCAACCCCGACCACCGCACGGAGGGGTTTTGCTTTCATCTTGTCGGCTGCCCCATCGCAAAGCACGCCAGAGAGCACGGCTACACGGCTACGCGGAGCTGCTGCCGTATCTGTGCAGGACAGACCATTTCCTTGCGGAGATCCTGCACGCGCGCCTTATCCGGACGCAGACCGAGGCGCTCGGCGGCACGTGCTGCGATTACTGGTATGTGGGCGATCGGAGCCCGGCGCTGCGGGACTATGCGGAGCTGCCGCAGATCTGAACGGGAAAAAGGAAAGAGCGCGGGACAGGGCGTGCCTGTTCCGCGCTCTTTTGCCGCTTTTGCGCGCAAAAGAGCGAAAAAGTTTGCATTTGCCGCAGCAATCTGGTAGTATGACAAAAGAATAACGAGCAATATCCGGCGCAGCGCGGGGAGCGTCCCGCACCGCCGGACAGGATCGGAGGGAAAACGGTATGAACGGCAGCATCGTGGTAAAGCCCGCGCTGGCGGAGCGGTTTGAAACATTCTTGAGGCAGGGGCGCGTCTTCTTTTTCGGCGCGCCGTGCGGCTTTGGGAAGAGCACGCTGGCCGAGGCGCTGCTGGCCGGCAGGCCGGTCGTCCGGCGCAGCGTGAGCGACGCCGATTTTTCCCTTCCGCGCGCGGAGGAGGAGTGGAGCACGCTGCTGCTGGACGATCTGCAGCTGATGCAGGAGGAGAGCGATTGGCAGGCGCTGTGCGAGCTGATCCGCAGCAGTCCGCAGCGCCGCTTCGTGCTGCTCTCGCGCGCAGCGCCGCCGGGCTGTCTGATGGCCTTCCAGTACACGGGGCTGATGACAGTGGTGGATGGAGACGGGCTGCTGTTCGACCGCGAGGACGTGCGCAAGCTCTTTCAGGCCTCCGGCGTGGAGGTGACGGAGAGCGAGATCACCGGCATTTTGAAGGAATCCAGCGGGCATCCGCTGGGCGTGGCGATCACCGCGCGCAGCATGGCCGAGGGCAAGCCCTTCGGCCCCGAGCTGGTCGCGCAGACGTTCCACGAGGTGTTCTTCTATTTTGAGGCGGCCATCTACCAGCGCTTTGACCTGCCTGTCCGCCGCTTTCTGCTCGAGCTTGCCTCGTTTGAGAGCTTTGATCCGGAGATGGCGCGCATGGTCAGCGGCGACCCGCACGCGGGTGAGCTGCTGGACTGGCTCCAGCGCCATACCTCCATGCTCCGCTGCGACGGCATCCGGCACTTTTATTTCTGGCCGCAGTTCCGCGCCTTCCTCCTCTGGGAGATGGATCGGGAATATACCGATGAAAAGCGCCGCGCGCTTTTCAGCCGCGGCGGGCTCTACTATGAGCTGAAGGAGGACTATCCCCGCGCGCTGGACTGCTATTCCAAGGGCGGGGACCACTCCAAGGTCTCCGAGCTTCTGATCCGCAACGCCGAGCTGCACCCCGGTATGGGCCACTACCATGAGATGGAGAAATACTACCGCGCGCTGCCGGAGCAGGAGATCCTCGCCTCGCCCTCGCTGATGCAGGGGATGAGTATGCTCTGCGCGCTCGCCTCGGATTATGCCGGCTCGGAGCGCTGGTATGAGGAGCTGCGCCAGTTCTCCCAGCGCCGCGGCAGAGGCGACGCCGCCGGCAGGCAGGCACGCAGCCGCCTTGCCTGGCTCGATATCTCGCTGCCCCAGCGCGGCGTGGAGGGACTGACGGAGAGTATCCCTGCCGCCTTCCGCCTGATGGTCAGCAAGGAGGTCGTGCTCCCGCCGTTTTCCGTCACCAGCGCCCTGCCGAGCATCATGAACGGCGGGAAGGATTTTTCCGAGTGGAGCAAGCGGGACGATATGCTCTACCATACGCTGCGCATTCCCGCCGAGACCATCCTTGGCCGCGACGGCGTGGGACTTGCAGACTGTGCCATCGCCGAGAGCAAGTTTGAAAAGGGCGAGGACATCTCCGTCCGCATGCTCGCGCTCATCCAGCGCATGAATGATATCCGCCGCAGCGGCACGCCGGACATCGAGCTTGCCGCCACGGGGCTGCTGGCGCGCAGCCAGCTCGCCGCCGGACAGGCGGACGACGCCCGCCATACGGTGCAGTCGCTGCGCGACCGCTTTGCCGACGACGGCCTGACGCGCTTCCTGCCCAATATGGACGCGATGCTCTGCCGCGTCGCGCTGCACACCGGCGATCTGGACAGTACGGACATCTGGTATCGGGAGAAAGCGCCGCGCGACCCGATGCACATCAACATCATGCGCCGGTACCAGTATCTTACTCAGGCGATGGTCGAGATCACCAACGGCCGGCTGGATGAGGCGCTTCTGACGCTCGCGCCCGTGGAGCCGTACTGCATCTCCTGCGCGCGCCATATCGACGGCATCCATCTTGCGCTGCTGCGCGCCATCGCGCTCTACCGCAAAAAGGACGCGGCATGGGAAGCATACCTCATGGATGCGCTGACCGAGGCGGCGGGCTACGGCTTTATCCGCACCGTCAGCGTTTACGGCACGGCGCTCCTGCCGCTGCTGGAGGAGTGCTGCTTCACCGCCTCGCCCGCGTGGTTCAGGCGGCTGATGGGCGACGTGCGCGCGCAGGCGGCCTGTTATCCCGCCTTCCTCCAGCCGCGCCTGAGCCATGGCGAGGCGCTGACGGAGACGGAGCTTCAGGTGCTGCGCCTTGTCTGCGCCGACAAGAGCAACGCCGAGATCGGACAGATCATGGACATCAAGCTCCCTACGGTCAAGACGCACGTGAGCCACATCCTCGACAAGCTCGGCGTGAACCGCCGCAGCGAGGCGAAGACCGCCGCAAAGAAGCTCTGGCTCGTGCCCGAGGAGCGGTGACGGAGCCTTATCCATTTTTATACGGCACGGCCGCCTGCGCAGGATGCGCGGGCGGCCGTTTATTCGCTGCGCCGTGCGCAGCGTATCCGCACAGGGTCACTTCTCGCAAAACAGACGGAAAAGTGCTGAAAAATCTGCTGACCGGCATTATATCGCGCCGGAATTGACCGGTAATACAAAATTCGGACGCAAAAATCTTGCGAAAGTACTATGGAAAAGCTGCTTAAACTGTGTTAAAATCCATATTGTATTTGTTGTGATCGTTCGGGGCGGAGCATTGCTGCATTCCGGTATACCCACGGCGGCGCTTTTGGTCGGGGAGGGCCTTTGCCGCGCGGCGGGAACGTTTCCGCTTACGATCCTTTTTCCGGCATTTCTGCGCCGCGGCCAATCCCCCCGTCTTCGGCGGCGCCGCCGGACGAGCCTGCCCGCATCCTCTTGCGCGGGCGGGAGCGTAAAGCTTGTAATGATCCATCCCAGCGGATGGTGACCGGCATGACCGGCAAATATACCAGAGAAGGAAGATAGATAGAGATGACGGCAGGAAAAGAAGTTGGCTGCATAGGGAGAAACCTCCTGATCCTCCGGCACCGTCTAAAGATGACGCAGGCGGAGTTCATCAGCAGGTTTCTCGAAAAGGAGGACGGCACGCCGATGTTCAGCGTGGCGAAGCTCTCCAACATCGAGACCAAGGGCAATAATGACGCTGAGCGCGTAGCGGAGATCGTGTCGGAGGGGCTTGGCATCCGTTCAACGGTTTTTCAGCTCGCGCCTGAGGAATTTGAAAAGAGCATCGACGGATTTCTTGACCACACCGATACGGAGAACGCGCTGACGCTGCCGCATCAGGAGGAGTCCTCGACCAATCGTCAGTCCTACAGCGGCAGCACGCTCGAGGCGCTGAGCGACTATTTGGCCGAAAATATCACCTTCGGCGCCCTCCACGCGGGCGACCGGCTTCCGAGCGACCGCACCCTTGCCGAGCTGACGGGCGTTTCCCGTTCGGCTGTGCGCGAGGCGCTCAAGGTGCTCAGCGCCGTCGGCGTGGTCAGCATCCTGCCCGGCAGCGGCGTATATCTGGCGAAGAACACGCGCGAGATCTTCACGCTGCCCTTTTCCTGGACCATCCTTCTGAGCAGCGATGACAACCGGAACGTCTATCAGCTGCGGATGCTGCTTGAGCGCGAGATGGTGCGTCTGGCTACGGAGCGGCGCGGCACGGAGCTGTTCGGCAGGATCGGCGCGGTCATCGAGCGCGAGGAGGAGCTGCTGGAACGGGAGGATTACGACGAGCTTTATCGGTGCGACACGGAGTTCCACATGAGCATCGCCTACTGCGCCGGCAACGGGATACTGACCGACCTGCTCTATACCTGCCGCAAGATCCTTTCGTTCCTCAATGCCCTCGGCGTGTCCGAGCTCGCGCAGTTCAGGGAGATGCATCAGGAGCACAGCGCGCTGTACCGCGCCATGGAGCGCGGCGAGAGCGAGGAGGCGCAGCGGCTGATCGCCGAGCACCTGTACCGCGCCGAGCAGCGCTACATCAGCAGCAGATGAGCGGATATGTCACAGAAAAGACCGGCGGAGATCAGCTCCGCCGGTCTTTGTGCGCCTTATCGCCCTGCGATCCAAAAAAACTTTGAAAAAACCTTGCAAACGGCGCAAAAGCAGAATATACTATTACAGTTCAAAATTTACGCCTGAAACCGACGATATCCCTGCCTCTGCGGCAGGAAGGAGAGATCACCTATGCAGAACAACAAGCTTCGCAACGTCGCCATCATTGCCCACGTCGACCACGGCAAGACCACGCTCGTCGACGAGATGCTCAAGCAGGGCGGCGTCTACCGCGAAAATCAGGAGGTCGTCGACCGCGTGATGGACTCCGGCGATCTGGAGCGCGAGCGCGGCATCACCATCCTTGCCAAGAACACCGCCATCCGCTACGGCGACACCAAGATCAACATTGTCGACACGCCGGGCCACGCCGACTTCGGCGGCGAGGTCGAGCGCATCCTCAAGATGGTCAACGGCGTCATCCTGCTCGTCGACGCGGCCGAGGGCCCCATGCCGCAGACGCGCTTCGTCCTCTCCCGCGCGCTGGAGCTGGGCCACCGCGTCATCGTCGTCGTCAACAAGATCGACCGTCCCGACCAGCGCATCCACGAGGTCGTGGACGAGGTGCTTGAGCTTCTGATGGATCTCGACGCCACGCCCGAGCAGCTCGACTCCCCGATGCTGTTCTGCTCCGGCCGCAACGGCACGGCGTCCTACTCGCCCGACGTCGCCGGCACGGACTTAAAGCCCCTGTTCGATACGATCCTTGAATATATCCCCGCGCCCGAGGCGGATGTGGACGCGCCGTTCCAGATGCTCGTCTCGTCCATCGACTATAACGAGTATGTCGGCCGCATGGCCATCGGCCGCATCGAGCGCGGCACGCTCCGGCAGAATCAGGAGATCGCCGTGTGCAACTACCACGCGCCCGACGCCGCGCCCAAGAAGGCAAAGGCCGTCTCGATGTACGAGTTCGAGGGCCTTGCCAAGAATCCCGTCACCGAATCCACCGCGGGCAACATCATCTGCCTCTCCGGCATTGGCGATATCACCATCGGCGATACCATCTGCGCGCCCGACTGCGTCGAGCCGCTGCCGTTCGTCAAGATCTCGGCGCCCACGATGGAGATGACCTTCTCCATCAACGATTCCCCCTTCGCCGGCCGCGAGGGCAAGTACGTCACTTCCCGCCAGCTGCGCGAGCGGCTTTACCGCGAAACGCTCAAGGACGTGTCCCTCCGCGTGACCGAGCTCGAGGGCTCGATGGACGCCTTCAACGTCGCGGGCCGCGGCGAAATGTCGCTCTCCATCCTCATCGAGACGATGCGCCGCGAGGGCTATGAGTTCCAGGTCTCGCCCCCGCGCGTGCTGTATCAGACGATCGACGGCAAGAAGTGTGAGCCGATCGAAAGACTCGTGTGCGACGTGCCGCAGGACTATGTCGGCGCGGTCATCGAAAAGCTCGGCTCCCGCAAGGGCGACCTCGCCGAGATGACGCCGATGGGCAGCCGCATGAAGCTTGAATTCCTGATCCCCGCGCGCGGCCTGTTCGGCTACCGCAACGAATTCCTTACCGATACCAAGGGCGAGGGCATCATGGCGAGCGTGTTTGACTCCTACGCGCCCTACAAGGGCGAGCTGGCCCGCCGCAATACCGGCTCCCTCGTCGCATCTGAGACCGGCACCTCCATCACCTACGGCCTTTTCAATGCGCAGGAGCGCGGCGTGCTGTTTATCGGCGCGGGCGTCGACGTGTATGAGGGCATGGTCGTCGGCCAGTCCCCCAAGCAGGAGGACATTACGGTCAACGTCTGCAAGAAAAAGCAGCTCACCAATATGCGCGCCTCCGGCTCGGACGATGCGCTGCGCCTTGTCCCGCCCAAGCAGATGAGTTTGGAGCAGTGCCTTGAGTTCCTCGCCGACGACGAGCTGCTCGAGGTCACGCCCAAGAATCTCCGCATCCGCAAGACGATACTCAACAAGGAGCTTCGCATGAAGGCCACGCACGGCAACAAGAAGGTCCTGCAGCAGTAACGGGATCGATCGAATGAAGAAGGACGCCGTCTCCCGCGGGAGACGGCGTCCTTTTGACAAGGCAGCAGTGGTATTGTGCGGAAAACCGCCGGTACAGATCCCGGGGCTGCTGGAAAAGTGTGCTGCTCCGTAAAATGGAGACAGAGACGGAAGGCGGCGCTCATTCCTCCGGCGTGAGGACGCCGTTTTCCGTAATGAGCATCGTGCAGCGCATATCGTGCTCCTCTACGGGGACGGCGGGCAGGAGCAGCTGCTCGCGGCAGATGAGCGCCGTGGGACAGCGCAGCTGCGGCAGCAGACGGTCATAGTACCCGCCGCCCTGACCGAGACGGCGGCCCGCGCGGTCGAACGACAGGCAGGGCACGACGGCGAAGTCGATGTCCGCTGCCGCGACGAGCGCGCAGGACTGCTTCGGCTCCTGAATGCCGTAGGCGCCGGTCTCAAGGTCGGCCATCGAGCGCACGACGCACAGGTCGATCGCGTGCTCCGCCGCGCAGCGCGGCAGGATGAGCGTCTTGCCTGCGGCGATGGTCTCGCTCATGAGCAGCGAGGTGTCGATCTCCTTCTCCGTGCCCGCGAACGCGAAAACGGTTTTGGCTCCTTTGTACTCGTCCAGCGCAAGGATATGGCGGCAGATGGCCTCGGCGCTTTCGGCCCTGTAGGCGGGGTCGAGCGTGCGCTCTTTTTTGCGGATGAATGTGCGCAGCGCCTTCTTTTCTTCGATGACAGACATGGGTAGTCCCTCCCGATGCGTAAAAATTCTGCCCCTATCGTAGCAAAAAGCGCGGCGGAAAGCAAGACGGCGAAAAAAGGAAAAGGCTTCCTTTGCTGTGCTTTGGAAAAGAAATTGACAGCAGTTTCTTATTTTGCTATGCTGGAGCAAAAGGGGCGCGCAGCGACGCGCCGACTGGAGGAGGAACCGAACATGGCAATGCTGCTCAAGGGAGCTGAGGTCGCCAAGGCGCTGACCGAGGAGCTCCATGCAAAAACAGAGGAACTGAAGGCAAACGGCACGGAGCCGTGCCTTGCGATCCTGCGCGTGGGCGCGCGCGAGGACGATCTGGCCTATGAGCGCGGCGCGCTCAAGCGCTGCGAGAAGGTCGGCGTGCTGGTGCGTCAGGTCATCCTGCCGGAGGACGTTTCGCAGAAGGAGCTGATGGACAACATCCAGTCGCTCAACGAGGATGACGCCGTCCACGGCGTTCTGATGTTCCGCCCGCTGCCCAAGCATCTCGACGACGAGGCGGCGCGCGCGGCGCTCGATCCGAAAAAGGATATGGACGGCATCACCGACGGCTCCATGACCGCCGTGTACGCCGGTACGAAGGGCGGCTATCCGCCCTGCACCGCCGCGGCCTGTGTTGCGCTGCTCAAGCACTATGACATCCCCATCAAGGGCAAGCGCGTGGTCGTTATCGGCCGCAGCCTGGTCATCGGCAAGCCCGTGTCGCTCCTGCTGCTCGCCGAGCACGCGACCGTGACCATCTGCCACAGCCGCAGCGAGAATCTGCCCGCGATCTGCCGCGAGGCCGATATTCTCGTCGTCGCCGCCGGCAAGGCCGGCATGGTCGGCGCGGAGAGCGTGCGCGAGGGACAGATCGTGCTGGACGTCGGCATCCACGTCGGCGAGGATGGCAGCCTCTGCGGCGACACCCGCTTTGCCGAGGTCGAGCCTGTCGTCGCCGCCATCACGCCCGTGCCGGGCGGCGTCGGCACCGTGACGAGCACCATTTTGGCAAGCCACGTTGTCGAAGCGGCGGCGCGCGCGGCAAAAAAGTAAGCGCCGCTTTGGCGGAACCGGAAAATTGAAAAGGAGCCCCGCTGTTTGCAAAAACGGCGGGGCTTCTTTTTTGGACTGGGCGGCTGCTGCGCCAGATGTAAACCTGTTTTGATTATTTGGTTGACAATTGGACGGGAGCGTGCTATGATGGCCCCAGTTTTTGAAAAAGGAGCATTCCCGCCATGAAAAAGATATCCACACGCGACCTCATCTACTGCGCGCTGTTCGCCGCGCTGACGGCTATCGGCGCGTTCATCCACTTCCAGCTCCTTCAGGCGACCATCACGCTGCAATTCTTCTTCACGGCGATGGCGGGACTGCTGCTGGGCGCGCGTCTGGGCGCGCTGTCGCAGCTCCTCTATGTGGCGCTCGGCCTTGTCGGCGTGCCGATCTTCGCGGCGGGCGGCGGCTTCGGCTATATCTTCAACCCAACGTTCGGCTTTCTGCTGGGCCTGATCCCAACGGCGTGGGTCATCGGCAAGCTCGCCGAGAAGGATCGCTCCGTGCCGCGGCTGCTGCTGGCGTGCTTTGCGGGACTTGCGGTGCTGTATCTCGTGGGGCTGCCGTATATCGCGCTGATCGTCAACGTGTATAAGGGCGGCGCGGTCGGCGCGATGAAGCTGGCCACGGCCTATATGCTGCCCTATCTTCCCGGCGACTGCCTGAAGATCGCGGTCAGCGTGATCCTTGCGCCGCGCATTTTGCGGGCAATGGAAAGGAATTCATAAAAAATTTTCTCAAATGTTGCAATTGCAACTTCAATAAGCCCTTGCAAACGTGGTAAACTAACGCCAGTAAAGCAAACGACCCAACAAAAATTCAAATAAAAAACTTTACGTGGAGGTAAGGAATTATGAAGAAGTGGCTTTGCAAGGTTTGCGGTTATATCTATGAAGGCCCTGAGGCGCCCGCGGAGTGCCCCGTGTGCCATGCCAAGAGCAATATGTTCGAGGAAGTCAAGGGTGAGCTGAAGCTTGCCGCCGAGCACGAGTTCGGCGTTTACGGCAAGACCGTGAAGAACAACCCCGACATCTCCGAGGAAGACAAGAAGTATATCTTCGAGCAGCTGATGGCCAACTTCAACGGCGAGTGCAGCGAGGTCGGCATGTACCTCTGCATGGCGCGCGTTGCGCACCGCGAGGGCTATCCCGAGATCGGCCTGTACTGGGAAAAGGCCGCCTACGAGGAGGCCGAGCACGCCGCAAAATTCGCCGAGATGCTCGGCTCCGACCTTGAGCCGAACATGAAGGCGACGACGAAGGACAACCTCGCCTGGCGTGTGGACTGCGAGTTCGGCGCGACGAGCGGCAAGTTCGACCTCGCCCTGTGCGCGAAGAAGAACGGCCTCGACGCCATTCACGACACCGTCCACGAGATGGCCCGCGACGAGGCCCGTCACGGCCGCGCCCTCAAGGGTCTGCTGGAAAGATATTTCAAGTAAGCAGAAAACCCTTAAAAATCAAGCGATTTTCGAGAGGAAGCTGAGAAATCAGCTTCCTCTTTTTTGCTTGGAAACTTGTACATTTCTTGTACTTGTACCAGCCTGTGAGCCTCAAAACAGCGCGATTTTACCTCAATGTTGTACTCCCTAAAACTTGTACGATTTTGCGCAATCAGTATAACGCATTGCCGTTCCAAAAGCGAAAAAGATATGCCAAAGGCGATGAATGATGGGGGATATATGGCGTCGGCAAGGACGCGTCGGAGCGCCGCTTCAGGCGAGCGAAGGCGAAGGTAAAAGAGAGGGAGCCGCGGCTCCCTCTCTTTTTGTTCGCTGTCTGTCCCCTCAGTGCAGGATGAAATCCATATAGACGGGATTATGATCGGAATAGCGATAGCCCGCGTCGACCACGGCGGCGCTGACAGGCTCGACGTTGTCCGAGACGAGAAAGCCGTCGACCGTCACGCGGAAGCTCGTTTCGATGTTATAGGGCTCGTTCGCCGTGCGGCAGGTGGCGACGGGAGCCTCCGCGTCAAACGGCGCGACGAGCGTGAGCCCATCGGGGATCGTGCCCTCAGGAATGGGCTGCGCCCAGGTCTCGTTTTCGCCGTCCTGCACGCCGAAGACTTCGGCGGAGTTGCCCAGCAGATCCTTGTTGAAGTCGCCGCCGGCAACGCAGTAGTTGCCGCTTTCGTATTCCGCAAGCATATCGGCGCAGAGCATCTCAAGCTGCTCGGTGGCAATGACACCATCGGACGTGTAGGCCGAGAGGTGGAGATTATAGAGCACCAGCTCTCTGCCGTTTGCCGCGGGGATGCGGCTGACGCTGTAGCAGCGGTCAAGGTCGACGAGCTTCATAAAGCCCTGCTCGATCGGCAGCGAGCGGCGCACGGCGGATGAGATCGGATGGCGCGAGAGCGTCAGCATACCGGAGCGGTTCGCGCCGTGCGGGGCGAGGAGCGGATAGAAGAGGTAGGGGCTGTCATAGTTCTGCGCAAAGACCGCTTCGGCCTCGCGCCCGTCCATCGCGCGCACGATATAGGCGCGCTCGTCGACGTGCCAGCTGCGCGTGCCGTCCACGTCGACCTCCTGAAAGAGCGCGAAATCGGGCGTAAGGTCGGCGATGAGCGCGGCCTCGCCGGTCACGTTCTCGCGCACGGCGTCGGCGCTGCGGGCGCGGCTCTCCGTGCCGCCGTCCATGAAAAAGCTGTAATCGTCGCTGTACGCGCCGAAGCCGATGTTGGCTGACGAGACGCGGTAAACGGTCCCCGTTTCCACCGCCCCCTCCATCGGAAGGGCGGTCTCGCCGCCGGCCGTCTGGCTGCGGATGGAAAGCTCTCCCACCTCGAGCGTCTGCCGGTCCTCCACGCGGTAGTAGGCGGCAAAGACATAGATGACGTAAGCGAGCACGATCAGAACGAGCGTCAGCAGTACGCCGAGCGCGATCTTCAGCGGTTTTTTCATAAGAGACTTCCTTTCCGAAGCGGAGATTATATCGGTATTCTGCCACAGCGGGCGCAAAAAGGCAAGAGAAAAAGCGGTTGACGCTCAGATGCAAAGCGGCTATACTGAAACTGTATCGCTATCGCTGCGAGCGCCCCTGCGCCGCGCAGTCACCAGCGTCCAACCCACCGGCATACGATGAAGCAGAAATGTGCTTTGTGGGAGGGGAAGCCATGTGTGAGCTGTTTGTGGAGGGCGGGGAGCGCCTCTGCGGTGAACTGAGGATACAGGGCTCGAAGAACAGCGTGCTGCCGATCCTGGCGGCGACGCTTTTGTGCGCGGACACCTGCTGCATCGAGAATTGCCCGCGATTGCGGGACGTGGAGGCGTCCATCGCCATTTTGCGCAACCTCGGCTGCTGCACGCACTGGGAGGGCGACGCGCTGGTGGTCGACACCGCGCGGATGGATCGCGCGGCCGTGCCGGACGCGCTGATGCGCGAAATGCGCTCGTCGGTCATTTTTCTCGGCGCGATCCTCGCGCGATGCAGGGAGGCGTCCATCTGCTATCCGGGCGGCTGCGAGCTTGGCCCGCGGCCGATCGACCTGCACCTCGGCGCGCTGCGCGCGCTGGGCGCGGAGATCATCGAGACCGGCGGCGAGCTGCGCTGCGGCGGACACGCGCTGCGCGGCACGGACGTCTATCTGCCGATGCCGAGCGTCGGCGCGACGGAAAATGCCATCCTCTGCGCCTGCGGCGCGGAGGGGACGACGACGATCTACAACGCCGCGCGCGAGCCGGAGATCGTCGATCTGCAAAGCTTTATCAACGCCATGGGCGGCAACGTCCGCGGCGCGGGCGGCTCGATCATCACGGTCGAAGGAGGGCGGGCGCTGCATGGCGGACGTTACCGCATCATCGCCGACCGCATCGTGGGGGCGACGTATCTGTGCGCCGCGGCCGCCTGCGGCGGAGAGGTGCGGCTGCGCGGCGTCGACCCAAGGCCGCTGTCCACGGTCTCCGGCGCGCTGTGCGAGGCCGGCTGCTTTGTCAAAAGCGGCGAGGATGAGGTCGTGATCCAGAGCGG
>ERZ857629.671-NODE-671-length-44658-cov-5.623030_pt1 | contig 44658 bp, 47 predicted proteins | sample MGYA00519700_ERZ857629 | MGnify/ENA primary metagenome ERZ857629 (study PRJEB31778, sample SAMEA3449351) | human gut metagenome | biome: human gut; feature: human-associated habitat; material: faeces | place: United Kingdom | collected 2010/2012 ... | reverse complement strand
CCTTTGCCGCCTGCGGGCGGCAAACTCTGCGAGGCTTTTTTGACACGCTGAGGCTGCTCCTCTGAGCAGCCTTTTCTGTCAGACAATGCGGACCGCGGCAACGACGAAGCGCCCGTTTTCCAGAGAATAGTCACAGGTGGACAGGCAGATGATCTTGTCGCCGTACTGGGGGGTGATGCCGGTGTCGTAGTAGGAAAGCTCCTTGCAGGTGGCAATGAACTGATCGAAGTCCGCCTTGTCCTTTGCGTCCACCATCCGGTGGTACTTGAAGCCCTCGCCCTCGGTGGCGGTGGTGCTGAACACGGCAAAAATCTGGTAAGTATGGAATTCGGTCAGGGTGTCGAAGGAGATCAGACTGTTGTCCTCCCACACGGATTTGTCCTGATAGTCCAGCAGCTTTGCGAACATGGTGCCGTCGTGCATCTTGTGCCCGTAGATGGTCACGTTGTCACTGGGGGCGAACACGTCGCACTCCTCCCGCACGTAGATACAGCCCCGGGTGGCATCCTCGCCGTCGAAGTCCCGGCGCAGATAGTAATCCCGGTTGTCCACCGAGGTCTGCATGACGGGGTAGTCAATGACGGTGCCGTCGATTTTGATCCAGCCAACCAGATCGTTGTTGATCTCGTATACATCCCGGTACCAGCTCAGAATGGGCTGCCCGTTGGGGGCCAGCAGGGGCGGTCGGGTGGAGACAGGCTCCGTTTCTCCGGAAGCGTTGGTGGAAGCGGGCTCGGAGGAGGGGGCGGTCTGGGCGTTTTCTACCATGCTGGCCAGTTCATTGTATCGGTTCGTGGACTTCTTCCCCTCCAGAAAGTATTTTCCGACAAAAAACGCGCTGATGATGAATACCCCCGCCAGAAGAATGGACAGGGCAATATAAAGACCTTTTTTCAAGGGCATTTCCTCCGTTTCTGCCCTTCCCGGACAGGAAGGGCAAGGCTTCGGAAGTTCCGGAAACCGGAACCTCCCCTATTTTCATTTGCTTCATTATACCCGCCCCGCAGAACCCTGTCAAGGCATCGGAGTTTAAGACTTTCTTGCAATTGCGGGAAAGCCCGGTAAACAGGAATTTAGTACACGGTGCGACGCGCCCCTGACTCTCCCTCTGGGGGTAAGCGAAGCGCAGTCGCGGGAGTGAATGACATGATAAGTGGCATGTCAGAGCCGCGACCGGGTTGTCCGCAGGCAACCTGTCACGGCGAACGCCGTGACTGAGAGGGCCGCCCCCGCTGCGGCGGAGAGACTCCCCCTGCCACTGCGTGGCCCTCCCCCCTCATAAATGCGGGGGGCAAGGCTTATCGTTCCGCGGTACCTTTCATCCGGGGGATTCTCACGCCGGTGACTTCGCTGCCTCGGAATGACTGCGCTGTTCAAAGTGCACGCCCCAATGCCCCGCTAAACAACAATTTATCCATGCATTGCCTTCGACTTTTACGCTTTCTTCACAGGTAAATGGACGGAAAAAAGGAGGCCGGGAACTTTGTTTTTGTTCGGTTCGGAAAAATTAAAAAAGATGTTGTAAGTTTCACAAAAATGATGTAAAATATCATGAGTGAAATTATGTTCCGGGGGAGGAACCACTCCCAAATACCGGAGTCTGAAAACGGAGGTTCATCATAATGGAAAAACCGATTGTTCTTGTTGTAATGGATGGCGTCGGTAAGGGTGACGGCGGCAGCGGCGACGCGGTTGCCGTTGCGAAGACCCCGACGCTGGATAAACTGCTGGCTACCTGCCCCCATACTTATCTGAAGGCCCACGGCACTGCCGTTGGTCTGCCCACCGATGATGACATGGGCAACTCCGAGGTCGGTCATAACGCACTGGGCTGCGGACAGATCTACTCTCAGGGCGCAAAGCTGGTGGGCGAGTCCATCGCCAGCGGCAAGCTGTTCCAGTCTCCTACCTGGATCGACCTGATCGATAATGCCAAAGCCGGGCATGCCCTGCATTTTCTGGGTCTGCTGTCCGACGGCAATGTCCACTCCAATATTTCCCACCTGATCGCTCTGCTGCGGCATGCGAAGGAGGAAGGCGTGAAGAAGGCTTACTGCCACATTCTGCTGGACGGCCGTGACGTGCCTGCAACCTCCGCACTGGACTATGTGGACCAGCTGGAGGGGGTTCTGGCAGAGCTGAACACTGACGGCTGCGATTATGCCATTGCATCCGGCGGCGGCCGTATGCAGATCACCATGGACCGGTACGAAGCCAACTGGAGCATGGTAGAGAAGGGCTGGCAGACCCATGTGCAGGGTCTGGGACGCCGGTTCCCCTCCGCCCGGGCTGCCATTGAGACCTACCGCGCCGAGACCGGCTGCATCGATCAGGATCTGCCTGCCTTTGTGGTGGAGCGGAACGGCGAGCCTGTGGCGAAGATCGCAAACGGCGACAGCGTGATCCTCTTCAACTTCCGGGGCGACCGGGCCCAGGAAATTTCCCTTGCCTTTGACCGGAAGAATTTCGATAAGTTTGACCGGGGCGATTACACCGGCGTGAAGTTTGCCGGTATGCTCCAGTACGACGGAGATCTGAAGATCCCCGAGCATTACCTCGTCCAGCCCCCCGTCATCACCAACACCCTGACCGAGGTCCTGTGCGCCGCCGGAATTCACGAGTATGCCCTGTCCGAGACCCAGAAGTATGGCCATGTGACCTACTTCTGGAACGGCAACCGCTCCGGCAAGGTGGACGAGAATCTGGAGGTTTACGAGGAGGTTCCCTCCGATGTGATTCCCTTTGATCAGGCGCCTGCCATGAAGTCCAAAGAGATCACCGAGAAGATGGTTGCCGCCATGGCTTCTCACAAGTTCCAGTTCCTGCGCTGCAACTACCCCAACGGCGATATGGTTGGCCACACCGGCGTCATGTCCGCCGTGGTCACCGCCATGGAGTGCGTGGACAGGAGCGTTGCCGCCATTCTGGAGGCTGCCGACAAGTATGGCTACATCGTTCTGGTCACTGCCGACCACGGCAACGCCGACCAGATGACCGAAACCAAGAAGGGCAAGACCAGCATCCGTACTGCCCACTCCCTGAACCCCGTCCCCTTCATCATCTATGATCCCGACCACAAGTGGGTCGTGAAGGACGGTCATTACGGCCTTGCCAATGTGGCGCCCACCGTGGTGAAGATGATGGGGCTGACTGCCCCCGCCTGCTGGGAGGAGAGCATGATCTGACCCTGTCCCCCAACACGGCTCCGTTTCCCGGATCCGCGTTGGGAGCATCAACCTTAAGGAGGTTATTGACTTATGATCCGTCATGAAAATGAAAGCGGCAGTGTGAACGTCAGCACCGGTGTCTACATGGATATTGTGGGAACCGCCGCTGCCAACTGCTTCGGCGTCAAGGGTATGGCCGCCCGGAGCGTACAGGATGGCCTGTTCCATCTGCTCCGTCCCGAGTCCATGTCCAAGGGCGTCCGGGTGTCCTTCAATGAGGACGATACCATTTCCATCGATCTGCATATTATTGTGGACAACGGCGTGAATCTCTCCGCCGTGGCTGCCTCCATCATTTCCGAGGTCCGCTATGTGGTCACAAAGTGCACCGGCACTCAGGTTCGTGCCGTAAACGTATATATTGATTCCATGATGATTGGCTAATTTCGGAGGTGTAACAACTTGAGGCAGACTATGAACGGGGCAGAGCTTCGCAGAATGATCATCAGCGCGGCCGCCTCGATCGAGATCCACAAACAGGCTCTGAACGAGCTGAATGTTTTTCCCGTACCCGATGGTGACACCGGCACGAACATGTCCATGACCATCGCGTCCGCCGCTTCTGACCTGCGCAGCGCGGAGGACCCGGAGCTGGGCGCAGCCGCGAAGATCGCCGCCTCCGCCATGTTGCGGGGCGCCCGGGGCAATTCCGGTGTGATTCTGTCCCTGCTGTTCCGGGGGATTTCCCGGAAGCTGAAGGGGCTGACCGAGTGTGACGGCGTTACCTGGGCAGCGGCGCTGCAGGAGGGCGTGGACGCCGCTTACAAGGCGGTCATGAAGCCCGCCGAGGGCACCATCCTGACCGTTGCCCGTCTGGCTGCCGCCAAGGCTGCCGAGGCTGCCAAGGAGAACAGCTTCCTGGAGTATGTCCACGAGGCGGCTCTGGAGGAAGCAAAGGTCGCCCTTGAAAATACCGTGAACCAGAACCCGGTGCTGAAGAAGGCCGGCGTGGTGGACGCCGGCGGCAAGGGCTGGGTCTTTGTACTGGAGGCCATGCTTTCCGCCATGCGGGGCGAGGACATTGAAGTCCCCGAGACGGTTACCGCAACAAAGGAACAGGCGGATTTCTCCGACTTCAATACGGAGGACATCAAGTTCTCCTACTGCACGGAGTTCATCATTTCCCGGGAAAATGACCGGGATCCGGAGCAGCTGCGGGCATTTCTGAACGAGCTGGGCGACAGTCTGGTGCTGGTGGACGATGAAGAGATCATCAAGGTTCATGTCCATACCAACGACCCCGGCGCGGCGCTGCACGAGGCCGTGAACTACGGCTCCTTTGTCACCGTGAAGGTGGAGAACATGCGTCTGCAGCACACCGAAAAGGTCATGAGCGAGCAGGAGCTGGCACCGAAGATCGCCGAGCCTGAAAAAAAGCTGGGCGTGGTGTCCGTGTGCGCCGGTGAGGGACTGGCGGATGTGTTCCGGAATCTGGGCGTGGACGCCATCATTTCCGGCGGTCAGACCATGAACCCCAGCACTCAGGACATTCTGGAGGCGGTGAACTCCGTTCCCGCCGAGACGGTCTATGTGCTGCCGAATAACAAGAATATCATTATGGCAGCCCAGCAGGTGGATGCCCTGAGCCCCAAGCAGGTCATTGTCATCCCCAGCAAAACCGTTCCCCAGGGCGTTACGGCCATGCTGAACTTCAACCCGGAGGGAGAAGTGCAGGAGAATGTGGACGCCATGACCGAGGCGCTGGGTACCGTGGATACCATGCAGATCACCTACGCCGCCCGGAATTCCGACTTTGACGGCTATAACATCCATGAGGGCGACTACCTTGCCATGTGCGACAAGGGCCTGTTCGGCACCAGTCAGGATGTGCGGGTGCTGCTGAAGAGCCTTGCCGAAAAGGTGCGGGACGAGGAGAAGGAGTATATCACCATCTACTACGGCGCCGACACCAAAGAGAAGCACGCCCAGAAGGCAGCGGACATTTTTGCCGACATCTGCCCCAATGCAGATGTGAACCTCATTAACGGCGGTCAGCCGGTATATTACTATCTGATCTCCGCGGAATAAAACAGGATCGGGAGAAAGACATGCCTGCGGCGACGAGCTCGCCGCGGGCGTTTCCCGTTTTGGGTAAAACAGGGACGGAAGGAACGGAGGCCGCGCATGAAGGAGCTGCCCAAGGGCGGACTGATCGGAAAGACCGCACGGCTGGTGCGGTCCGCCATGAAAATGAATATCCCCCTCCGGGCGGCCTATGCCGGGTACTTCATCATTCTGTCCGTATTTCCGGCACTGCTGCTGATCCTTGCCTCCCTGCGCTATACGGGACTGACGGTGGAAAGCCTGATGGAACTGCTGGAAAACATCCTGCCGGATGCCCTCATGGAAGGGACCGAGGAGCTGGTGTACAGTACCTACCGGAATGCGTCGGGAACGGTGGTGGGTCTGTCCGCCGCAACGGCCCTCTGGTCCTCCAGCCGGGGAATTTACGGGCTGCTGGTTGGCCTGAACGCGGTGTACGGTGTGTCGGAAAACCGGGGCTACCTCTATACCCGGAGTATCAGTGTGTTGTACGCGCTGGTGTTTTACGTGGTGGTGTTGCTGACGCTGGGCCTGCATGTGTTCTTCAGCAGCCTGCTGAGCCTGCTGCTGAAGATCGATAACCCGGTGGTTATTTTTCTGCTGGATATCATCGATTTCCGGTTTTTCTTCCTGCTCATCATCCAGACGGCGCTGTTCACCCTGATGTATATGTTCCTTCCCAACCGCCGCAACGGCTTCTGGCGCAGCCTTCCCGGCGGTGTACTGGCCTCCATCGGCTGGCTGGTATTTTCGGACATCTACTCCGTTTATGTGGAGCATTTTTCCAGCTATGCAAATATTTACGGCTCCGTGTACACCATTGCCATTGCCATGCTGTGGCTGTACTTCTGCCTGTGGATCCTTCTGTACGGCGGGGCGCTGAACAATTATCTGACGAAATACCGGGAGGAAAACCCGGCGTAGGGTGTTCCGGCAGATTCTGCCAAATGTGACCGAATCGTAAACTTTTCACCTGTTTACGCTTTGTTTACACGGGAATGGTATTTTGAAAAGGAAGTTATGGAGACAGGCGGGTGTTTGGATGTTTGGCTATGTGACCGGGAACTGGAAGGAACTGAGCCCGGAGCAGAAGGACCGTTACGGCGCAGTGTACTGCGGGATCTGCCGCCGTCTGCTGGCACAGTCGGGGAACCTTTCCCGGCTGGGACTGAGCTATGATATGGCATTTCTGGCGCTGCTGCTCATGAGCCTTTACGAGCCGGAGGAGACCTCCGGGAAGGACGGCTGCGCACTACATCCGCTCAAGGCACGGCATTGGGTGGACAATGAATCCATCCGCTACAGTGCGGATATGAACGTGCTGCTGGGCTATTACAACTGTCTGGACGACTGGCAGGACGAGAAAAAGCTCTCGGCAAAGCTGATGGCGTCCTTCTATGAAAAGTCCCTGCCCGGGATCGCGGATGCGTATCCCCGGCAGACGGAGGCGGTAAGATCCTGCCTTGCCCGGCTGAGCGCACTGGAAAGGGGGGGCTGCACCAACCCGGATGAGCCTGCCGGTGCCTTCGGCGAATTGATGGGAGAGATTCTTGTTTACCGGGAGGACCTGTGGGCGCCCACCCTGCGGAAAATGGGCGAGGGCCTTGGGCGGTTTATTTACCTGATGGACGCGGTCATGGACTATGACCGGGACAAACGAAAACACGAATATAATCCGCTCCTGTCCATGGGAGTTCCCCGGGACCCGGAGCGGTGGGAAGAATATCTGGTGCTTGCCATGGCGGGCGCTACTGCGGAGTTTGAAAAGCTGCCGCTGGTTCAGGACAAGGCGCTGCTGGATAATATCCTGTACAGCGGCGTGTGGGTGAGCTACCGGGAGCGGGGAAAGAAGGAGGAACGTCCATGATCGACGATCCCTATCGGGTACTTGGGGTCAGCCCCGATGCCTCGGATGAAGAAATCAAGCGGGCTTATCGGGTGCTGGCAAAGAAGTACCACCCCGACCTGAATCCCGGGGATGCGGAAGCTGCCCGGAAAATGCAGGAGGTCAACGCGGCCTACGACCAGATTAAGAATCCGGAGAAGTATGCCCAGTCCCGGCAGGGCTATGACCCCTTCGGCGGCTATGATCCCTTTGGCTCCCAGCGGCAGAGCAGCACCGGCGGCGCCACCGCGGAGGAGCAGTACCGGGCCAGCGCCCGGCAGTACCTGCGGTTCCAGCGGTTCCGGGAAGCGCTGAACGTGCTGCAGAACTGTGAGCAGCATGACGCCGAGTGGTACTACCTCAGCGCGCTGGCAAACAACGGCCTCGGCAATCAGATCATGGCGCTGGAGCATATCCGCAAGGCGGTCAGCATGGATCCCCAGAATCAGGAATACCTGTGGGCACTGGAGCAGATCGAGTCCGGCGGTCAGGCATACCGCCGTCAGGCGGGCAACTTCGGCGGCTTCACCATGGGCGGCAGTCCCTGCGCGGGCGCCTGCCTGTGCTACCTGGCCCAGCTTCTCTGCTGCCGCGGCGGTGTGTTCTGCTGCTGATTTTCCTACTTTGGAATTGTGATCGTCACCACGATCTGGGTATCGGTTTCCCGCCGTTCGGAAACGGCAGGAATGCCGGAAAGCTGGATTTTTGCCAGATTCTGGCTGAGACTGTTCAGAAAAGCTCCCACTCGGGGGCTTTTCTTTTTCTGCGGGGATCTTAAAAGACTGTCGATGTAGCTTTCCGCCCGGGCAACGCTCATGTGCTGGGCTGCAATTTCCCGGATGGCGGCAAGCTTTTTTTCGTCGTCCGGCAGCTTCAGCAGTGCCCGGGCGTGCCGTTCCGTCAGCCCTGCCTCCCGCAGTGCCGCAAGCACCGGTTCCGAATGCCGCAGCAGCCGCAGCTTATTCGCCACGGCGCTCTGGCTTTTCCCCAACAGTCTTGCAATCTGCTCTTGGCTGAAATTTTCCTGCTGCATCAGCCGGGAAATGCCCATGGCTTCCTCCAGAAAGTCCAGATCCTGCCGCTGGAGATTTTCCACCATGGCGGCAAGCCCCGACTCCCGGTCGTCCATCTGCATGAGGATACAGGGCACCTCCTGTAATCCCGCCAGCACCGCCGCCCGCAGGCGTCGCTCTCCCGCGATCAGCTCGTACCCGGCGCCGACCCGGCGGACAGACAGCGGCTGCAAAATTCCGTGCTCCCGAATAGAGTCCGCCAGCTCCGTCAGGGCGTCCTCCCGAAATTGCTTCCTTGGCTGCCCGGGACTGGCCCGGATACTCCGGATGGGCAGAAACAGAACCCGCCCGGTTTCCATATAGGTTTTCAGTTTCTGGCACTGCATTGCCGTTCCCCCTTGTAAACATGCGAAGACGCCCCGCGCCCTCTGCTTGCCATCATTGTAAGTCCCGTTCCCAAGGGAAACGACACGAAACCGGGCCGCACCCACCGCCAAAACGCACGACATCTTTCTACGGAAATCTGAAACCCCGCACCGGGTTCCCCCAATCACCGGGCATTCCGGGCCGGCGCACACGCCGGTTTGGAATGATATAAGGCAGCACCGCGCAATTCGGCAAAAAGACGGCGGAGACTCGCAGACGCAATTGTGCGGTGTTGCCATAAGATTGAGGTCGGTTAATCCCGTGAAAATCCTTCCTGTCCGCAGAGCGCGGAATCGGAAAAAATGATCCGATTCCCCCTTTACAAACCCTTTCAAATCGTGTATAGTATGGGCAAACAGAGTAGGACGTCCCGCGTGAAGTGCTGCCAGAATGGGGAGTTGTATGGCAGACGAAGGATTTTGGATCCGCGATGGGATATCCGCACCCGCTGCACCATAAATGAGGAATCCTCCTTTATGAAGCAACGATACTCGGTGGCGAACGGACGGCATGGGTCATCCTTCCCACGGGCAAGCGTCATACAGGTTACTCCCTGTGGGAATTGCTCCCATGGGGATTTTGTATTTTCGCCCCCGGGCTGCCATGCGGTTCCAAGCCTCATAAAGGAGGAAATTTTTCATGCCCACAAAAAACAAAAGCACAGCCCTTTACCCCCACCCGTTTTCCAAAGCCTACTGGCGGGACGCCGCGGCGGAACTGAAGGACACAAAGATGCTGGTCTTCGCGGCGCTGATGATCGCACTGCGGGTCGCACTGAAGCTGGTGTACATCCCGCTGGCGCCAAATCTGCGGATCAACACGGCGTTCCTGGCAAATGCGCTGGGCGCCATGGTGTTCGGGCCTGTGGTGGCGGTCCCGGCGGCCGTGATCTCCGATTTTCTGGGCTGGCTGATCCATCCGGAGGGGCCCTATTTCCCGCCCATGGTGCTGACGGAGGTAGGCGGTTCCCTGATTTTTGCTCTGTTCCTGTACCGGGCAAAGATCACCCCCGTCCGGGTCATGCTCAGCCGGTTCTGTATCTGCCTGTTTGTCAATATCCTGCTGAATACACCTCTCATGATGCTGTACTACGCCATCTGCATGGGCGGTAAGCTGTATATTCTGACGGTTCCCCATATCCTGAAAAATCTGTTCATGTTCCCTATTGAGTCCGTGGTGCTGACCCTGTTCCTGTCGGCCCTGCTGCCCGTCACAAGCCGGGCGGAACTGACCTACGGGACCCATGACGTGCGGGAGGCCCTGCGCTTTACAAAGAAGCAGATCGGGGCGCTGGTGCTTCTGTTCGTGATCGGCACCGGCTTTGTTGCCGGGTACCTGACCTATTATTATAACACCACCTCTCTGTCTGCCAGCTACTCCGGCAGCGAGCGGTACGAGAAGAACACCGGCATGACGGAGGTGGTAAAGGAAAATGCTCCGGAACTCCGGGAGGATACGCTGGTCACCACCGTGGAAAGCGCCTACAAAAAGTTCCTCGGCAAGGAAGTGACCTACACCGTAGCGGTTTATGAGGTGGATGAAGCGGCGCTTGCCGGATACGACAAGGATCTGGAAACCATCCGGGGCCTGTCCAAGTCCAAGGCAAAGAGCGTCAGTCAGGACGGCGTCATGACCCTCCTCGGCACCGCGACCGTTGTCCGGAACGATTCTACCGGCGAAGTCGTCAGCTTTACCATGCAATAAAAATCATCCTGCACCGGGTACGCTTTTGCGGCGTCCCGGTGCAGGATGATTTTTTATGAAACGGTTCGGCGGAATGCTCTTAGGCAGCACCGCACAATTGCGTCTGCGAGTCTCCACCGCCTTTTTGCCGAATTGCGCGGTGCTGCCCTTATTCTCCGCCTGCATTATGGCGCAGGTGGGTTTTCAGATATTGTTCGGTTTCGGTTCCGTTGTCAAAGATGTTCAGCCAGATGTTGGTATCGTTCCCCCGGGGGGCAATGGAGACGGAGTAGAGAACGGACCTGTCGTCCGGCATGAAGACGCCCGGCAGCAGCTTCCCTGCTTCACAGTCATCGTAAAGTGCGTTCAGAAGCCCCGGCATATCCTCCTGCGCAACGTAGTGGGATCCGTAACCGTCGTAGATATAGCTGTCGACGGAATCAATACTCTGCCGGAGCAGTTCTTCCCGGCTGCTGACCCCCAGCATGTTTTCCGGCCGTGCCAGAAAAGCCTTGCACGCCTGCCCCGCCTCCGTATCCACCGGAACCCGGTAGGAGCGGCGGAGGGTGCTGCCGTCCGTCAGCTTGTAGGTCAGACGCACGAATACCGCCGTATCGTACGCATCTGCCGAAATCAGATTCCGGTTGTGGGTGCTTTCCAGAATGCTGAGGGGACTCAGATTCCGGGAACGCCAATCCTCCCAGCTTTGAACCTGTACTTCATGAACAGTGCGCAGCTTTGCAATATCCTCCCGGGATTCGGTGGTAAAGCCGGCTCCGGAATCGTTGGGGGAGCCGATGGAAACGGAGACGATCCGTTTTTCCTCCGGTACCTTCCGGATGATCCCGGGCACGTCCAGTCCCAGAAGCATCAGGGGCACCAGAACGGCGGCGCAGAGGCCGATGGCTGCCGGTACGGTTTTTAGCTTGAACACATTGACCTGCCGCTGCAGCAGCATCAGCCCGGTATAATAGCCCAGAACGATACCGACAAAGAGGGAAATGTTCAGGTTGTCATCCCCGAACAGAGACACCAGCAGCTGGCAGAGGGTGCCGAAGGCGAGGGCATACAGCACCAGAAACAGGGGGTTCAGCCACTTTACGGACAGCAGCTCTCCGGCGCATTCCAGCTGCCGCCGCCGGTACATCTGCCCGGCGAGAATCACTGCCAGCGCACCCAGTCCGGCGCAGACGCCCAGATACACAAAGCTCCTGACATTGGGCGTAATGGACTGCACCACCGCGTCCTGATAGGGATCCGGCCAGTTCGTGACAATGTCCACATACTCTTCCCCGGTCATCTGGGCTAGCGGCCAGCAATATTCCAGATGATCGGTATTGATTTCTACGCCGAACATCAGGGGCTGTACCAGCGTGGACACCAGAAACAGGAGCAGCATCGGCAGGCAGGTGAGCAGCCCGTAGACCATGAGTCCGCCTACCCGGTTTCCGGCGCACAGAGCGGCCAGAACCGCCAGACCGAAAAAGTACACCGATTGCAGCTCCGAAACCAGCAGCCACCAACCGGTCATGGCGTCCACTTCCTTCCGGACAAAGTGACACAGCACTGCCAGGATCAGGTGGGGCAGCAGGGAAAACAGCAGCCCGGAGAATACATGGGTCCGGAACCGGCTGCCCCGGGTCTGGGGCAGGGCATGGATGGCACTGCTGAGCCGGGAATCGAAGAGATAGCCGAACAGGCACTGGGAGATCAGCAGTGCATACACAAACTGGATCGGTGCCATGGTGCTGATGACGGAACGTATGATGGAGACGCTGCTGTAGTAGGAGGAGCGAGCGTTTGCAAGGCTGGTCAGGATCATGACCGCAAGGCCAACGGTGTACAAAGCGGGCAGGGGCGCGAAGCGTGTGAAGTCCACCCGCAGATCGGCGGCATTAAATAAGGATTTCCTTGACCGCATAGTCGGCACCTCCCAGTTCATAAATAAAGATCTCCTCCAGCGACAGGGGAAGAATGTCGTAGTAGGGGCAGTCGGTTTTTGTCATGGCGGCAGTGACCTGTTCCTGAGTGCCCCGGACGATCAGCGTCCGGAGCCGTCCGGAGACGGCGGTGTGGAGCACCTCCAGCCCCGGGGGAACCTCGCCCACCATCTGCAGCTTGACGGTAGAGCCCTGCATGTCCGCAAGACTCCGCTCCAGCAGCATCTTTCCGTGATCCAGAATGCCCACATGGTCGCATACGTCCTCCAGCTCCCGGAGGTTGTGGGAGGACACAAGCACGGTCACATTCCGCTCGGCAACCTCGGACAGAATCAGGCTCAGCACCTGCCGCCGCATGACGGGATCCAGTCCGTCCAGCGGCTCGTCCAGAATCAGCACATCCGGACGGGCGCTGAGAACCAGCTGAAAGGCCGCCTGCTTCTGCATGCCCTTGGAAAACCGGCGGATGGCGGTTTTCGGGGGCAGGGCAAAGGCCTCGTACAACCGGTCAAAAAGGGCGGTATCAAAGCCCGGATAGGCGCTGCGGTAATAGTGCTTCATGTCCTCCATGGTGGCGGAGGAAAAGTAGAATACATCGTCCGGCACATAGCCGATCCGGTTTTTAGCGGCCGGGTTTTCAAAGATCCGCTGGCCTTCCAGCAGAGCGGCGCCGCTGTCCGGCTGGTAAACGCCGGTCAGACACCGGATAAGGGTAGACTTTCCGGCACCGTTGGGGCCCACCAGTCCGTAAACGGTGCCCCTGTCCACATGCATGGACAGAGCGTCCAGTGCCCGAAAGCTGCCGAAGGTTTTCGTAATTTCCAAAGCGTCAAGCATAGGTATCCTCCTGTTCCAGAAGCCCTGCAAGCTCCTGACGGGTGTGCCCCAGCGCAAACAGCTGCTGTGCCAGCTTCAGGAACCGGGCCTGCAGTTCCCGGTCCTCGTCCCATGCCTGGGAGGGCTTTTCGCAGACGAAGCAGCCCTTTCCGGACACGGTGCAGATCCAGCCGTCCATTTCCAGCTTCCGGTAGGCCCGCTGGATGGTGTTGGGGTTAATGGAAAGCTCCGCCGCCAGCTCCCGGACCGACGGCAGCCGCTCTCCGGCGGGCAGCGCCCCCACGGCGATCTGCTGCCGCAGGTCATCTACGATCTGCACGTAAATCGGTCGTGCGTCCCGATAATCCAAATGCAACCGGATCCCTCCCTGAATTGTATTAACTGTATTAGTACGGTTAATATAACACTTGGTACAGCCCTTGTCAAGCAAAAAAACACCGGATTGCCGTAAAGCAATCCGGTGCAGGCGTGTCAAAAAGTCCCAAAGATAGCATGTCATTCCGAACCAGTCCGCAGACTGGTGTGGGAATCTCCGGGATATGCATAAAATTTTCCGATTTAGAAACAGAAATGTTTGAAAATCCGAGAGATTGCCACTGCTTTTCAACAGTCCGGTGTGGAACCGTTCAGCAGGTTTCGCCTGTGTCAGGGGTATCCAGAATTTCAATATTGTGCAGCAGAATGTCGGTATATTGCAGCGTATACCGTTTCCCACCTTTGGACGATGTTTCCTCAATTTGGAAAATATGGGGATACACCCCAACGATTTTCACAGGCACGTTGCATAAACTGAGCTTCGGCTTCTGAAGGGAAACATGGATCCGAATGTGGGGGTCGCTTTGAAAAAGGCGCAGCAGGTGCTGCCGGATCTGCTCCAATTGGGTGATTTCATTCACAGGGCGCTTTTCACCTCCTTCTGCCTCCGTCCGGTCAGTACGGATGCCGTTTCCGAGAGATGATCAGTGAACAAACAGCCTGTGAACGCCAGTCTGCCGCCGGCGTTTCCTGCACCGGATGCACTCCCATGCTGCTTTTATTTTATCAGATTCCGCAAAAGATTTCAAACGGTTTTTTCAGCCGGGGGAGCATTCAGTTCCCGATAAGTCCGCAGAATGATGAGCAGGGTAATGAGAAATGTCAGAATGTCCGAAACCGGCATGGAGTACAGCACGCCGTCCAGCCCAAAGAACCGGGGCAGCACCAGGGCAAAGCCCACACCGAATACCACCTCCCGGAACATGGACAGCAGGGTGGACGCCAGCGCCTTGCCGGTGGCCTGCAGGAAGATAAAGCAGGCTTTGTTTACGCAGGCCGGGATCATCATGCACAGGTAGATCCGGAATGCCCGGACGGCAAAATCGGTATAGTAGCGGCTCTCGTTGGCAGCGCCGAAAATGGCGATGAGCTGCCGGGGAAAGCCCTCCGCCAGAATCAGGGCTGCGGTGCCGGTCAGTGCTTCATGGATCAGCAGCTTTGTAAACAGCTCCCGGACCCGGGATTTCCTGCCCGATCCCATATTGTAGCCAACAATGGGAATGCAGCCTGCCGCCATACCCACGACGATGGAAATGACGATCTGGAAAAATTTCATGACGATCCCAACCACCGCCATGGGAATCTGGGCGTACTGAGGCTGGCCGAAAATTGCGTCCAGCGCACCGTATTTGCGGAGCATGTTGTTGATGGCCGCCATTGCCGCCACCAGACTGATCTGGGAGAGAAAGCTGGTGATTCCCAGCGTCAGGGTCCGTCCGCAGATACTTCCCCGCAGAAGGAAGTCCCGGGCCGCAGGCTTCACAATTTTCATATGGCACAGATACCGGACGGCAAGCAGTGCCGTAACGATCTGCCCGATGACGGTTGCCACGGCCGCACCCATCATGCCCCATTTGCACAAAAAAATAAAGACCGGGTCGAGAATGATATTGACTCCGGCCCCTGCCAGGGTGGAGAACATGGCAAATTTCGGACTGCCGTCTGCCCGGATCACGGGATTCATGGCCTGCCCGAACATGTAAAACGGGATGCCCAGCGTGATATAAAAGAAGTACTCCCGGGAGCATCGGAAGGTTTCTTCATTGACCGTACCGCCGAACATGGCAATGATGCCGTCCGCAAAAATCAGATATACAGCTGTCAGAATAAGGCTGGCGGCGAGAACCAGCACAACGGCGTTGCCCACGCTCTGCTTTGCCCGTTCCCCTTCGTTCCTGCCCAGCGCCATACTGACAAAGGCACAGCAGCCGTCGCCGACCATGACGGCAATGGCCAGCGCCACGACCGTGAGGGGAAACACGACCGTATTGGCGGCGTTGCCATAGGAGCCCAGATAGCTGGCGTTGGCGATAAAGATCTGGTCGACGATATTGTACAGCGCGCCTACCAGTAAAGAGATGATGCAGGGAACGGCATACTGCCCCATGAGCTTTCCAATGCGTTCCGTTCCCAAAAACTGATTTCCCTGATGCATACGATTTTCCTTTCTTCCCATAAAAATAAACATGCGCAGGCCCGGGATCCATCCGGACTTACGCATGTTGTGCTGCACGATTCACCTGTGAAATTTTTTAGTTGGGTTTTACACCCGGGGCCGCAAAAAAAGCGCGGGCGTTTCTGCAACCGGATTTACGCAGAAACGCCACACGCTGTAATGTTTATTATAACGGATGGGCAGGAAAATTTCAAATGTTTTTTTCTGTTTCTGCGGAAAAAACTTTTGAATTTTCCAAAAAGCTCTGGTAAAATGAAAAACAAAAAAGAAAGGAAATTTTCAATGAAAGAATACGAAATTGTGATCAAGTGCACAAATGCCTGCGCCGGAAGTTCCAGACCCCAGACTTTTTTTGAGGAAGCGGAGCTGGAAAATCCTGCCGGTTATATCCGGGAAAAGCATGGCCGGGACTTTGAAAAATTTCAGGAGGAAGTACTTCCGGACGGCAGGATCGTATACAGCTGGGATAACGGAAGCGTTGCTTATCACTACGAGTTTACAGAGCTGTGACGGTGGGCAAAAGCAGCCTCTATGCGGAGATCCAGGCAAAAAACATCGGGAGCGGTTTTTTGAACCGTTCCCGATGTTTTTCCTTTTTACCGAACGTACTCGATTACGACGCAGCGGTTGGGCTCTACGCCGGTGGAGTGGGTAGTGATGTTGTCCATATCCTGCAGGGCAGCGTGGATCACATGGCGCTCGTAGGCGTTCATGGGTTCCAGCGTGGTGCGGCGGCGGTTCTTCAGAACCTGCTGTGCCTTCTTCCGGGCGTAGCGGCGAAGGCTGTCCTCCCGCTTTTCCCGGTAGCACTCGGCATCCACGCTGATGCGGATCCGGCCCTCCGCGCCGTGGTTCACAGCGTAGTTGGCAAGATGCTGGATGGCGTCCAGCGTATCGCCCCGGCGGCCGATCAGGTAACCCAGATCATCACCGGTCAGATCTACCCGGTAGGTGTCGGAAGCTTCGTCTTTCCAGCAGTGGGGAACTGCCTGAGAGCCCATATGCTCTACAAGCCCCTTCACGAACTGCTCGATCTTCTCCTCCACGGAGCCGGAGGCGGCGGGGGCGTACTCCCGGGGCACGGGCGCGGGCCGGGGCTGGCGGGGCTCTCTGGGAGTGCGGTCGTTTCTGGGCTTCCGCTCGGGACGCTCAGACCGCTCGGGGCGGGGAGCCTCCGGCTGAGGTGCCGCGGCTTTGGGGGCTTCCGCCCTGGGAGCCTCCGGCTTCGGCGCGGGCTTGGGGGCTACGTAGCTCTGGCGGGGCTTGGAGCGGGAAGCGGAGGACAGGGCGACCCTGGGTGCTTCCGGTGCGGGATCGGGAGCCTCGTAGGTCACCTGCACCTTGGCAGGCTGGGCACCGAAGCCCAGAAAACCGCTCTTTGCCTGCTGCAGGACCTGAACGGAAACACTGTCCCGATCCAGACCCAGCGTCTGCAGAGCGGCGTCAATGGCAAGGTCAATGGTCTTGCCGGAAGTGACAATACTCTTTTCCATGGCTTATTCCTCCGTAGAACTGGAACCGTAGCGGTTGGGATCGTAGGCGCGGCCCTTGCAGTAGGGACGGTCCGCGATACCGGACAGGGTCTGCTGCGTGGGGGCGGCAGCATCTTCCTCGGTCACCTTGCCCTTGCGCTGGGCATATTCCTTCTCAGCAGCGCTGCGTGCAGCCTGCTCCTGTTCCCGCTGCTGCTTCTGAAGCTTCTTTTTGCTGGTGTTTTCGGTGATGCCCTCGGGGTTGGCGGCCCGGCGCTCGGCACGGATGCGCTCCTTTTCCGCCGCTTCCTTTTCCCGCTCCAGACGGCGCTGGAGCCGGATGGCGTCCTCGGCATCGTAAATCTTCCGGTAGCGTTTGGTGAGGATCATGTCCTCCACGGTACGCACCATGCCGCCCACAAACCAGTAGAGGGACAGGGCCGCGGGAATGGTGAAGCCGAACCACAGCATCATCAGGGGCATCATGATCATCATGGTCTTGTTGGTCTGGGCAGCCTGAGAATTCTGGGCGGCGTCCTTGTCCTGAATGCCGTCCTTGTTGGTGATGACGGAGTCATTCATCTTCTGGGAAACCAGCATGGTGATGACCTGGCTGCCGGCGGAAGTCAGGGCAACAAGGAAAGCACCGATATGTGCCCAGTCCCATGCCCAGCTGGCGCTGAAGATATTGAACTGAGGCACCGCACCCAAGTCAATCCCCAGGAAGGTGGAGTTGATACCGGCCAGGGCAACATCACTGATCCCGGGTACGGCGGCCTTGATGGCCTCGGCAAACTGGGGGATGTACCGGGCGGCGATCATCTGATCGTAGTAGGCGTTCTTGGAGAACAGCTCGGGCGCCGCGTTCTTGATGATGTCTACGATGGTGGCGGCGGACTCGGCGCTCTGGTGGAGCATGTAGACGATGGGCTGCCGGACCACGGCGTACAGGGGAATCAGAATCAGCATGGGTACGAAGCTCCACAGGCAGCCGCCGCTCATGGAGACGCCCTCTTCCTTGTAAAGCTCCTGCACGGCCTGATTCTGCCGCTGGGGATCATCGGCGTACCGGCTCTGGATCTTCTGCACCTCGGGGGTGAGCCGGGACATTTTCATCATGCTTTTCTTGGACTTGGCGGTAATGGGCAGCATGACCAGCTGCACCAGAATGGAAAACAGGATCAGGGCCATACCGTAGCTGTTTGTCAGCCGGTACAGCTGCTCCATCAGGTAGCCGAAGGGCACCTGAATGATGTCGACGAGATTAAACGCGAGAATCATGGACGTTCCTCCTTAAGTGTGGGCGTTCCGGAAAGGGTTTTTCGGGAAACGCCGATGGAAGTCACGGCACGGGGTCATAAATGTCTCCGTGGTAGAACGGGTGGCATTTGCTCAGCCGCTTCAGGGCGAGCCACCCGCCTTTGAGGGCCCCGTATTTTGAGATTGCCTGATAGGCATATACGGAGCAGGTGGGACGGAACCGGCATCGGGCAGGGAAGAGGGGAGAGATGGCGCGCTGATAAAACCGGATCAGCGCAAGAAAGAGCTTTTTCACAGGGGCGCCTCCGGGAGAGTGATCCCGGCTTTTTCCGCAAGCCCCAGAAAGCTTGCCGTCAGCTTGCCGAAGGGAGCCTCCACGGCCCGGCTGCGTGCCACGATCACAATGTCATAGCCCGGGGCCAGAGACTGTTCGTTCAGCCGGTAAATTTCCCGCAGACGGCGGCGGGTGCGGTTGCGCACCACGGCGTGGCCCAGCTTTTTGCTGACGGTAAAGCCCACCCGGTTTTTCCCCTCCCGGTTGTGCCGGGCGTAGAGAACCAGATAACTGTCCGCGGCGCCGGGAGTGCGGTACAGCCGCCGGAAGATATGATTTTGCTTCAGGCTGACGGTAAATTGCATATTGGTCTCCCCATGGTCAGAATTGCACAGTGCCCGATAAAAAAGGGAGCGGGGCGAACCATACATTCACCCCGCTGCATGCTCCCGTTTCGCGTGTTACCGCGAAGATCCGCAAACTCAGGCGGACAGGACCTTGCGGCCCTTTGCACGGCGGCGGGCCAGAACCTTGCGGCCGTTGGAAGTAGCCATTCTCTCACGGAAACCGTGCACCTTGGAACGGTGACGCTTGCTGGGCTGATAGGTACGCTTCATTGCTTTCCACCTCCTGTCCATTCTCTTTATGCCAAACAGCCGCCCCCAAAAAGCGGCTGCAGCAACGCATTTTTACAGCTTTAGCCATACCCGTCCATTATAACCGAAAACGGGCAGCAGGTCAACAACTTTTTTTGCGCTTTTCCCGGGAATACGGAGGCGGATGAAATGCCGGAAATTCTGAAAATGCGGAATTACTGCATGAAAAAGTCGCCGCGAACTGTGCAAGTTCGCGGCGAACTGGTGCCGGTGGCGGGGATCGAACCCGCACGGGGGATTAGCCCAATGGATTTTGAGTCCACCTCGTCTACCAATTCCAACACACCGGCAAATTGAGACAGATACAGAATACCATATGCACGGGGAAATTGCAAGAAAAAACTTTCGCGTGCCGGTTGCGCGGTGTTCCTGCCTCCGGTATAATGAAAAAAAGGAGATGGGAAATGGCTGTTCCGCACAGGCGCAAAGCCGGGACGGCGGAGATTCCTCCTGCAGCAGCGGCGGCGGAAGCTTCCTCTGCCACTGCATGGTCCTCCCTCATAAATGGGGGCAAGGCGGCTGTGCGTCCCGTGCGAATCTCCCGTTTCCTGTGCGAAAAGAGAAAGGAAGGGAATTGTTATGAAGAAAATCCCTCTGGGTGCGGAAGAATTGCCGGTACCTGCGGTGGCGGTGGGGTGCATGCGCATCGCGGAAATGGAAAAAGCGGCGCTGGACCGGCACCTGCTGCACTGCGTGGAGCAGGGACTGAATTTTTTTGACCACGCGGATATTTACGGCGGCGGGGCCTGTGAGGAAGCCTTTGCGGCATCCGTCCGGCGGACGGGACTGCGGCGGGAGGACCTGTTCCTCCAGTCCAAGTGCGGGATCCGAAAGGAAATGTACGACTTTTCCAAAGACTACATTCTCTCCGCCGTGGATGGGATCCTGAAGCGGCTGAATACCGACTATCTGGATCTGCTGCTGCTCCACCGCCCCGACGCGCTGATGGAACCGGAGGAGGTGGCGGAAGCCTTTGATGCACTGGCGTCCGGCGGAAAGGTGCGCCGGTTTGGCGTGTCCAATCACCGTCCAAGCCAGATGGAGCTGCTGAAAAGCTGTGTCCGGCAGCCTCTGTGCGTGAATCAGCTTCAGTTCAGCATTCCGGCCTCCGGTATGATCTCCGGCGGGCTGGAGGTCAATATGGAGACCCCCGGCGGGGCGGATCGGGACGGCGGGGTACTGGATTACTGCCGCCTGCACCGTATTACCGTGCAGACCTGGTCGCCGTTCCAGTATGGCTTCTTTCAGGGCTCCTTTGTAGGGAACCGGGAAAGGTTCGGGGAGCTGAACCGGGTAATGGAGGAGCTGGGAGAAAAATACGGCGCGACGCCTACGGGGATCGCGGCGGCGTGGATCCTGCGGCATCCGGCAAACATGCAGCTGGTGGCGGGAACCACCCGGGACGCCCGACTGGATGAGATCGTCCGCGGCAGCCGGATCCGTCTGGAAAGGGCGGACTGGTACCGTCTGTACCTTGCCGCCGGTCATATCCTGCCATAAGGAAATCTCCCCCGGAAAGCACCGGTTCGGCGCTTTCCGGGGAGACGGTTTGATGTTTATTTTTCGCCCTGCTCCTGGGGAACAAAGTCCAGCGTGATGGATTTGAGGTCGGTGGACAGCTGGGTGAATTTGACACCGGCGGAGGTGAGCATCCGTTTGGAGGCAAGGGTGGCGGCACTGTTTGCGTATTTATCGGACAGATACAGGACTTCCCTTACGCCGCTCTGAATGATGGCCTTGGCGCACTCGTTACAGGGAAACAGCGCCACATACAGCCGGCTGCCCCGCAGATCCCGGCCGTTGGCATTCAGGATCGCGTTCAGCTCCGCGTGCACCACATAGGGGTACTTGGTCTGCGCACCCTCCCGTTCCCAGGGGTACAGGTCGTCCGAGCAGCCCTTGGGCATTCCGTTGTAGCCGGTGGAAATGATGATATTGTCCGGGGAAACGATACAGGCACCCACCTGTGTATTGGGATCCTTGCTCCGTTTTGCCGCCAGAATGGCGATTCCCATAAAGTATTCGTCCCAGCTGATATAGTCTTCCCGCTTCATAAAGCCTGCCTCCTGTGTCAGATGTGGAAAGTTGCCGTTTATGGGGGCGCTCCGCACCGGCACCAAACTCTGATTTGCGGATGTCCCCGAAAAGCTTTTTTATTATACACAAAAACTCTGCCGTATCGCAAGAGGGATATGGCAGAGTTTTTGTTTTATTCAAAGAAATCCTTCAGATTGTCGATGAACTTTTTCCGCTTGGGGCTGATGTTCTTTTCCAGAGATCCGTCCAGCTGCCGCAGCAGATCCTTCTGCTCTTTCGTCAGCTTTGTGGGAGTCTCCACCACCACGGTGAACCGGTGGTTGCCCCGGCGGCGGGGATTGTTGACCTCGGGAATGCCCCTTTCCCGGAGAATGAATTCCTTGCCGGTCTGGGTACCCTCGGGAATGTCAAAGGGAACCTTGCCATCCAGCGTAGGCACCTGAATGGTCGCACCCAGTGCTGCCTGGGTAAAGGAAATGGGAATCTCGCACAGCACATCGCTGCCCTGACGGCGGAACAGGGGATGGGGCCGGATGGAAATTTCCACCAGCAGGTCGCCGTTGGGGCCGCCGTTGCTGCCGACACAGCCCTCGCCGCGAACCCGGACGGACTGCCCGGCATCCACACCGGCGGGAATCTTGACCTTTACCCGGTTGTTCCGGCGCACCTTGCCCTTGCCCCGGCAGGTGACGCAGGGCGTCTTGATGATTTTGCCCTTGCCGCCGCACTTGGGGCAGACGGTGGTGGACTGCATCTGCATGCCCATGAAATTCTGGGTGGTGCGGACCTGACCGGAGCCGCGGCAGGTGGAGCAGGTCTCTACCACGCCGTCGGCGCTGCCCGTGCCTTTGCAGCTGGGGCAGTTCTCAATTCTGGGGGCGGAAACTTCCTTTTCGCAGCCGAAAGCGGCTTCCTCAAAGGTCAGTTCCAGCCGTGCCATCACATTCTCGCCCCGGCGGGGAGAATTCTGGGTCGTTCCCCGGCTGCTTCCGCCGCCGAAGAACTCTCCGAAAATATCGCCCAGATCGCCGAAGCCGCCAAAACCGCTGCCGCCGAAGCCGTCAAAGCCGTAGCCGCCGGCGCCGCCCTGACTTGCGGCAAAGTTGGGGTCTACGCCCGCAAAGCCAAACTGATCATAGCGGGAGCGTTTGTCCGCATCGGACAGCACCTCGTAGGCCTCGCCCACTTCCTTGAACTTTTCCTCGGCGGTTTTGTCGCCGGGGTTCCGGTCCGGATGGTACTTCATTGCCAGCTTCCGGTATGCTTTTTTAATATCATCGGCGCTGGCATCCTTGGCAACGCCCAGCACCTCATAGTAATCACGTTTATTTTCTGCCATCTCAAATACACCTCGCGTGTTTTTCCTTCCCCCGGATGCAAACCAATCACAGGGAAATTACGGCTGCGGTCTGGGGAAAAAGGCTGTTCTGCCGCTCCGGGCGGCGGATTGCCGCCCTTACGGAATTACGGATGGGTTCACATCCCGGGGAGGGAAGGAAAAGAACGCCAATCGAGGGGCGGCGTGGGTGCCGCCCCTCGGGCTTGAAGTTTCGTTAGTCGACGGTTTCGTAGTCGGCGTCGATGGGGCCGTCATTGCCGCCCTGAGGGTTCTGAGGGCCGCCCTGTGCGCCGCCCTGAGGGTTCGCCTGCTGATACAGCTTCTCGGATACGGCGTAGAAAGCCTTCTGAACTTCCTCGGTGGCAGCCTTGATGGCCTCCACATCGGTGCCCTTGTTGACTTCCTTCAGCTTATCCACGGCAGCCTGAATGCTGGCCTTCTCGCTGGCATCGATCTTGTCGCCCAGCTCATTCAGAGTCTTCTCGGTCTGGTAGACGGTCTGGTCGGCAGCATTGTGGGTGTCGACCTCTTCCTTCCGGGCCTTGTCCTCGGCAGCATACTGCTCAGCCTCGTGAACAGCCTTGTCGATATCCTCCTTGCTCAGGTTGGTGGAGGCGGTGATGGAGATCTGCTGCTCCTTGCCGGTGCCCAGATCCTTTGCGGAGACCTTCACGATGCCGTTGGCATCAATATCGAAGGTAACCTCGATCTGAGGCACACCCCGGGGAGCCGGAGCAATGCCGGTCAGCTGGAAGCGGCCCAGCGTCTTGTTGTAAGCGGCCATCTCCCGCTCGCCCTGCAGCACGTGAACCTCAACGGAGGTCTGACCGTCCGCGGCGGTGGAGAAGATCTGGCTCTTGTGGGTAGGAATGGTGGTGTTCCGGTCGATCAGACGGGTGAACACGCCGCCCATGGTCTCAATGCCCAGAGACAGAGGAGTCACGTCCAGCAGCAGGATGTCCTGCACATCGCCGGTCAGCACGCCGCCCTGAATGGCAGCACCAACGGCAACGCACTCATCGGGGTTGATGCCCTTGAAGCCTTCCTTGCCGGTAATGCCCTTCACGGCTTCCTGCACGGCGGGGATACGGGTGGAGCCGCCAACCAGCAGCACCTTGTGCAGATCCTCGGGCTTCAGACCCGCGTCGGACATGGCCTGACGGACAGGCTTCATGGTGCGCTCCACGAGATCGGCAGTCAGCTCATTGAACTTTGCCCGGGTCAGGGTCACGTCCAGATGCTTGGGGCCGGTAGCGTCCGCGGTGATATAGGGCAGGTTGATGTTGGTGGAGGTCACGCCGGACAGCTCGATCTTTGCCTTCTCGGCGGCTTCCTTCAGACGCTGCATGGCAACCTTGTCGGAAGCCAGGTTGATGCCCTCGGCCTTCTTGAATTCGTCCACCAGATAATCCATGATTCTCTGGTCAAAATCGTCGCCGCCCAGATGGGTGTCGCCGGCGGTTGCCAGAACCTCAATGACGCCGTCGCCGATGTCCAGAATGGAAACATCGAAGGTGCCGCCGCCAAGGTCATAAACCATGATCTTCTGCTCGGATTCCTTGTCGAGGCCGTAAGCCAGAGCGGCTGCGGTAGGCTCGTTGATGATCCGCTTGACATCAAGACCCGCGATCTTACCGGCGTCCTTCGTAGCCTGACGCTGGGCGTCGCTGAAGTAAGCGGGGACGGTGATGACGGCGTCGGTCACAGGCTGACCCAGATAGCTTTCGGCATCCGCCTTCAGCTTCTGCAGGATCATGGCGCTGATCTCCTGAGGGGTGTAGCCCTTGCCGTCGATGGTCACATGGTAGTTTTCACCCATGTGCCGTTTGATGGAAGAAACGGTGCGGTCAGCGTTGGTCACAGCCTGACGCTTTGCAACCTGACCGACCATACGCTCGCCGGTCTTGGAGAAGGCCACCACGGAAGGGGTGGTGCGGGTGCCTTCGGCGTTTGCAATGACAACGGGTTCGCCGCCTTCCAGAACGGCGACGCAGGAATTGGTAGTACCAAGGTCAATACCGATAATCTTAGACATAACAGTTATCCTCCTAATATATATGCTGCAAATTGATTACAAATTTATGGGTTTTCAGTTGGCAACCTGAACCATGGCAAAACGGATGATCCTGTCACCCAGCCTGAAGCCCTTCTGGAACACCTGACTGATGACGTTTTCGCCCAGGCTTTCATCCTCCGTGTGCATCACGGCGTTGTGAAGTGCCGGGTCGAAGCTTTCACCGGGCTGCCCAAAGACCTCCACGCCAAGACCCGTCAGGATCTTGAGCAACTCGGTCATGGTCAGCTCTACGCCCTTTTTGTAGGCGGCGTCTTCGGTGGGCTGGTTCAGCGCCCGTTCCAGATTGTCGTAAATGGGAAGAATCTTCGCTACCGCGTCGGATTTGCCGTTGCCGTAGGAGGCTTCCTTTTCCTTAATGGTGCGCTTGCGGAAGTTATCGTACTCAGCGGCCAGACGCAGGTGTGCGTCCCGCTCCTGATTGTACTTCTCTTCCCAGGGATCCTTCTGCGCGGGAGCCTGGGGAGCGGCTTCCTCGGCGGGGAGCTCTGCTTCCGGAGCCGCCGTCTCGGGCGCCTTTTCCTCGGCCTTTACGGTTTCCTCGGCGGGAGTTTTCTTTTCTTTATCCTTTTTTGCCACGTTTCTGGCCTCCTATTCCTTTTTCTCCGGGTCACCGGGCTGCTCCGCGGAACCGGGCAGCTGAGGGGTTTCCGGCTTGACAAACATCTTGCTCAGGCTCTCGGCAAAGTAGCTGAGCCGGGCGGTGATCTTTGCGTAGTCCATTCTGGTGGGACCCACCACGCCGATCAGCCCCTGCATTCCCTCGCCGATGTCAAACTTGGTCATGACAACGGAGGAATCCTTCAGCTCTTCGGCCACATTCTCGGGACCGACCAGAACCCGGGTACCGTTGGCACCCTGCATGACGGCGGGAAGCTCACTGAGCACATCGCTGTCCATGGATGCCAGCACCCGCTGGGCCTTGTCCACATCCCGGTACTCGGGAAGCCCCAGCAATCGGGACTGCCCCGCCACGGTGACGCTGGTGCCAGTCTGGCTGCGCAGGGTTTCCATGGTGAAGTCCGCGATAATGGGGACGAGAGTGGCGGCATTTCCTGCCGAGCGCATCACCTTGTCCAGAAGCTCCTGGGTAAAGCCCTCGGCGCTCAGCTCTGTCATGGTGGCGTTCAGCACGGCGGAGAGCAGCTTCAGGTCACTGTCGGTTACGTTCAGCGGAAGCTTGATGAGCTTGTTGACCACCTGATCGCCCGAAAGCATCAGCACCAGAATGATGCTGCTCTGTCCGGCAAGGATCAGGTCGTACCGCTTCACCGTTACGCCGCTGGAACGGATGCCCGCACTGATGGCGGGAAGGTTCGTGGCCTGAGAGACCAGCCGCGCGACCTTGTCGGTCAACTGATCCACCCGCTGCATTTTTTCTTCAATGGCGGAGTTAATGGAACGGGTTTCGTCCACGCTGAGCCGGTAATCCATCATCAGCTCATCCACATACAGCCGGTAACCGGATGCGGAGGGCACCCGTCCGGCGCTGGTGTGGGGCTGCTCCAGGTAACCCAGATTGGTCAGCTCGGCCATTTCGTTGCGGATGGTGGCGGAGGAATATTTCATGTCGGGCAGCTCGGCAATTGCCTTGGAGCCCACAGGCTCTGCGGTGCGGATATACAGATCCACCACACTGCGAAGCACCTTTTTCTTTCGCTCGGAAAGCTCCATGAAGATCCTCCTTTCAATCTATTCGGTTTAGCACTCACTCTCTTTGAGTGCTAAGCACACTATACCAGAGAGTGCCAGAAAAGTCAAGGGGCAGATTTTGAATTATTCGTTAACGTATTGCGGAAAAGCTGTGAATGGAGAAAGCAGAAGAAACCGCCGCCTCCCCAAAAGGAAGCGGCGGACAGTGGACAATTGACAGTGAAAGCGTCCTTTCGGGACGATAGAATGAAATGGCTGCCTCAGAAGCGGGAAATTGTTGTTTAGCGCCCTTGGTTCCCTCTTTTGGGGGAGCTGTCAGGTTGGCACGCCGTGACTGAGAGGGCCGTCCCGATACCTTGTCATTCCGAGCCAGCACGCACGCTGGCGTGGGAATCTCTCTCGACAAGGTGTCATTCTCACGGATGAAAGGTACTGCGTACCGACCCGCACCCAAAATCTCACTGCTTTACGAGCAATGCATGGGCGGCCATCGTTCCCCTGCCCCATTCAACGGGGAGATTCCCACGCCAGGAAAGCGGACTGCCTCGGAATGATCCGTAATTGATGTCCGCCCGGTGCTCCCGGTCGATCGTCCGAATTTCAATCATGGGAAGATGTCCTCCGTATCCATATAAGCATATGGTATAAGCATATGGTATTATACTGCGGTGTTTTCCTCTTTGCAATCCGGTTTCGTTTCGTCCAGCGGATGAATTTCCAATGTTCTTCCGCCCAGATTTTCGTAAATGCGGTGGGAGATGGACAGCACCGTGCGCCCCTCGGCGGCACGGCGAAGGGCTGCCAGCACATGAGCCTCGGTTTCCGCGTCCAGATTCGCGGTGATCTCGTCCAGCAGGAGGATCGGCGGGTCTGCCGCCGCGGCCCGGGCAATGGATAGCAGCTGCCACTCGCCCTGAGAGAAAATACCGTCGGTGCAGGGCGTCCGGTAGCCCTCCGGGAGGGCGCGGATCGCGGCTCCGATTCCGGCGATCTCCGCCGCCCGGTGTACCATTTCTTCCGAGATGGCGGGGTCGCCCAGGGTAATCTGGTCGGCAACGGTTCCCGGGACCCGGGAAAAATGCTGTTCCACGCAGCCGATGCACCGCCGCCGGACCCCATCGGGAATTTCCAAAACGTCCGTGCCGCCGATGGTGACGTGTCCGCTCTCCGGCGGGCAGAGGCCCAGCAGCAGACGGAACACGGTGCTCTTTCCGGCACCGGTTCTGCCGATCAGGGTGACCTGTTCGCCTTCCTTTACGGTCATGGAGAAATCCCGGAGAACCGGCTTTTCCCCGTAGCCAAATGTCACGTGAGACAGAATAATGTCCCCCTTCGGGACTTCATTCCGGGATGCGGGAACGGTGCGTTCCGGCTGAGCGAGAAAGGCGTCGATCCGCCGGACGCCCGCCATTGCGGACTGAATGGTCTGAATCTCCATGCCGAGGCTTTCAATAGGGGAGAAGATCCGGCTGATGTAATCGATGACGGCAACGGAGGTGCCCACGGACATGCCGAACAGGGTCAGAATTTCAGCGTTGCCGGAGGCGGACAGCAGCATGACGATGCCCACAACGGCAGCGTCCAGCAGCAGCACCACGGGGGAATAAATCGCGTCATAGAAGTTCGTTTTTTCCACGGCGGCGTAGCTTTCGCCGATCCGCCGGTCATACCGCCGCTCCATGTACCGTTCCAGCCCAAGGGCACGGATGGTCCGTATGTTGTGCAGCGTCTCGGGCACCTGCCCGGATACGGAAGCCACGGCCCGGCGGTTATCCAGCTGGGCGGCAAGCATTTTCTTCTGGACGTGCCGGGTGAACAGGGCGAAGGGCGGGATCACCAGCAGCAGAACCAGCGCCAGCCCCGGGTTCTTCACCGCGATCACCGCCAGAATGGAAAGGATCCGGCAGGCGTCCGCCGCCATGCTGATGATGCCGGAGGTGAACAGGGCTTCCACCGTGTCCACATCCCCCGAAAAGCGGGCGGCGACCTCGCCGGGGTTCTGGGCAGCCAGCGTGCCTGCGGGCAGGCGGGTGAGCTTTTGAGACATTTCCGAGCGGAGTGCATGGGTCATTTTCTGACCGAACAGCACGAGGAGAGATTCCTGTGCCGCGGAAAGAATCCCCTCCAGCGCCAGCGCGCCGAAGTAGAGCACCACGGCGGCAAAGGAAAGGGTCAGCCCTGCCGTGAGATCGTCCACGACCCGGGCCAGCAGCAGCGGCGGCAGCAGGGAGGCGGCAACCGATGCCGCGACGCACAGAACCGTGCCTGCCGTCAGAACAGGGCGGGACAGCGCCGCTGTCCGGACGGCGGAAAAAACACCTTCGTTATGTCTGGGCTGCATGGTCTGCACCTCCTGTCTGGCTTTCATACAGCTTCCGATATGCCGGGACGGATGCCATCAGCGCTTCGTGGGTGCCGGCTGTGGCTTTCCCGTCCTCCAGAAAAATCACCTGCTGCATCTGCGGAAAGTGATACAGACGGTGAGAAATGAGAAAAATCACCTTGTCCGCTGCATAGCTCCGGAGATTTTCAAACACCGCGTCCTCGGTTTTCCGGTCCAGTGCGGAGAAGGGATCGTCCAGCACCATCACGGGGCGGGGGTGGGCCAGGGTCCTTGCCAGCCCCAGCCGCTGGGCCTGCCCGCCGGAAAGCCGGGTGCCGCCGGTGCCGATCGCGGTTTCCACGCCGTCCTCCATGGCAAGGATCTCCCGGTCCAGCCCCGCGGCGGCAAGCCAGGGCAGGGGGTCATCTTCACTGCCGCACAGCACGTTGTTTTCTGCCGTGTCGGCGCTCAGCTCCGGGTCATGTCCCAGATAGCCAACGGTGGCGGCGATTTGCCGGGGGGACAGAGCGGAAAATTCGGTGCCTCCGAAACGTGCCGAACCGCCGTAGGGGGCTTCGCAGAGGAAAACCCGTCCGAGGGTGGATTTTCCGCAGGCAACGGGACCGGTCACGCCGATGATGTCGCCGGGGTGGGCGGTCAGGCTGAGCCCGGAGAAAATCGGAGTCTCTCCGTAGGCAAAGGAAAGATTTTCCAGCCGGACATCGGCGGGGCGGGGAATTTCCAGCGGCTCCAGCGGTTCCGGTGCCTTCATAAGGGGACGGATCCGTTTCCAGGAGACCTCAGCCTTCTGGACGGAGTTGAACAGTTTGGCAACCTTGGAGGATTTGACGGTCAGCTTGGTAAAGCAGGAAAGAAAGGTGGTAAACGCCGCAATATCCCAGACGCACCATCCGGTGCCCCGCACATTTTCCGCACCGAACCACAGGATGAACAGCACCCCTGCCTCCGACACGGCCAGATACAGCGGCGGCATGGCTGACTGCCATATATTGCTCCGGACGGCGGTTTTCTCATAGGTAGCCAAGGCCGTTTCATAGTGCTCTGCCTGCGTATTCTCACAGCCGTAGGTCCGGTAAGTCACGGCGTTCTGTGCCCGGTCCAGTGTGGCGGCGCTGAGGGCCCCCGCTGCTTTCTTGTAGGCGGCCCCTGACTGCTGGACGATCTTTTTCATCCACGCGGCGCAGAAATAGGAAAACGGGGTAAACAGCAGGCTCAGAAGTCCCAGCCGCCAGTCGTAGCCCAGAAGCATGACCACATAACCCACCAGCGCCACGCCGGTATCAAATACTTCGGTGGTGAACTTCCGCATGCCCTCCGCACAGTCGTCCACATCGGAGATGGCTTTGGTCATCAGCTCTCCGGCGCCTGCCTGCTCCAGCGACTCCCGGCTCTGCCGCACCAGATTGGCATAAAGCACGCCCTTCATCCGGCGGTTGATGTTGTTGGCGAACCGGCGGACATAAAAACGCTTGACGAATCGGGCGGCCTGCACGAGGAAGGTGACCCCCAGATAGGAGAGCACCAGAACCGTCATCTTCCCGGCGGTCTCCCGCCCGCCCAGAATGTCCGCAAGGCACTGGGCAAGCCGCCCCTCAAACCAGGGACCGGCGAGAAGCCCCACATTATAAAGAAGCCCTGACAGAGTCACAAAGGTCAGGGACAGCCACTCGACCCGGAAATAGGAGCCGAGTCTGTCCGGAGTAAAATTCATTCTGCGGTTCATGGCTGTTTCTCCCTGTTCTGCTTCCCGGTAAAGTGTGGGAAACCTGCCCGGCTTTCGGCCTTGGAGCAGACATAGAGCTTTTGCAGCGCGGCGGTGAAGGCGGACGCTTCCGCCTCCGTCAGGGCGGAGAGCAGGTATTCATAGAAGGCCCCCTCAATTTCCGCCTTGGAGGCTTTCATGGCTTCCGCTTTTTCCGTAGGGAAGAGCAGCTGACTGCGCCGGTCATGGGGGTCGTCCACCCGGGTCAGATAGCCCTTCGCTTCCAGATTTTTTGTCCGGCGGGCAACGGCAGCCTTGTCCGCATGGAGAATTTCCCCCAGTCTTGCCTGGGTGCAGCCCGGATTGTGCCGCAGAGCGTGGATCAGATCGATCTCCGCCGTGCCGACCCCCTCATCCCGCAGCGTCAGCAAAACCAGCTTCTCCGCCTCCCGGGCGATTTTGGTAATGTTCCGATTGGTCGTGTCCATGAAAAAACCTCCAAAGTGTGAGAAAGACTCCGGCATTGCGGCCCGGAAGCCCCCTGATTGCCCGCTTTCCGGGCCTGCCCACCGGTGGGCGGAATGCGGTCCTGCCGGTCACAGTGTGACAGCCCGGCAGTGCGCTCAGAGGGAGCGCGGGGCGTGCCGGTGCTGTGCCGCAAGAACGTTGCACATACATCGTTGTAGGTGCAACTATTATAATCCATATGCGGCGCATGTCAAGACGGCAGCGGTGCTTCATCCGTGGCAGCTCAAGGGAAACATGAACTTCTTCAGAAATATTTTCCACATTTGTGATAATTACATCTTCCAAATTCAGCAGCTTTGCGGTATAATCCTTGGTGAGCATAGAGATTTCTCCTTTTCGTGATGGGTGGTACTTTTATGATAAAGGATTTTATTTCTATGCTCAACCTATTTCTATAGCTAAGGGGTCAGGCTCATTGCCTGACCCCAACATTTATTATAGAACCAAAGTAAATTCCTGTTTATGATAGGGGATACGAGCGTCAGACCCGTACCTCGGCGGTGCTGCCGCCGTCCCGGCGTTTGGTGACAACGATCTGGCAGTCGATCCGTTCTTTCAGCTCTCCCACGTGGGAGATGATGCCTACCAGCCGGTTTCCCTCCGTGAGACCGGCAAGGGTGGCATAGGCCTTGCCGAGGGCGTCGGAGTCCAGAGAGCCGAAGCCCTCGTCCACAAACAGAGTGTCCAGCCGGATGCCGGTGGACGTCTGCACTTCGTCGGACAGTCCCAGTGCCAGTGCCAGCGAGGCAAGAAACGCTTCGCCGCCGGACAGGGTGTTGACGCTGCGCTCGGTGGTGTTGATGTGGTCGATGATGTCCAGCTCCAGACCGGTTTCACTGCGCCGGTCCTCCGCAGCGCTCCGGCGTTTCAGATCGTACTGCCCGCCGGACATTTTTTGCAGCCGGATATTGGCGCGGGACAGGATCCGGTCAAAGAAGGCGGTCTGGACGTAGGTCTCCAGCTTTACCCGCTGCTTGCCGGTCACATCGCCGTTGGCGGTGTCGGACAGGGCCTTCATCCAGCGGTAATTTTCTTCCAGTCCATCCCGTTCCGCTGCCTTCCGGGAGATGTTTTCCAGTGCGGCACGGTTGGTAAAGATACGGTTACTCAGCTGCTGCAGGGCGGTGCCGAGTTCCCTCTTCTTTTCCCGCAGAGTCTGCATCTGAAGGCCGAGGGCCTCCGCATCCGTCTCCGTGCCGGATTCCAGCTGCTTTTTCAGCTCCTGCATGGCGGACTGAACACCGCTGAGCCGGATCTCCGTCTGTTTGCAGATCAGGTCCGCATCGGACTGATCTTTTTGCAGGGTCAGCAGTTCCTTCCGCCGGGCGGACTGTTCCGCCGCCGCGGCGGCTTTATCCGGGTAGGGAAGCCGGGCGCGGAGGGCTTCCAGCTCCCGCTCCTGAGCTTCGGCGGCGGAAAGCAGGGACGCAATTTGCGTTTCGGCCTGTGCGCGGATATTCTCGGTCCGACTGAGCTTTCCATCCAATACCGGCAGGAGGGTGTCCAGCTCCCGGCTGCGGGCAATCTTTTTCTGAATGTCCCGCAGATGCCGGTCCAGCGTGGCCTCCTGTTCGGCCAGCGCACGCTTCCGCGCCCGGGCTTCCTCCCGGGCGTTTTCCGGGGAAGTGCCGGGAAGCAGGCGGGCGATCTCCGCCAGAAGGGCTTCTTCCGCCTTCGCGGCGCCGCCCTTCTGGACGCTGGCAAGGTCACTGGCCCGGGCGGTTTCCGCCTGTGCCGCGTCGTATCGCTTTTTTGCCTGCTTCACATCCGCTTCCGTGGGGGCGTTTTCGGACAGCACTGCCAGCCGGGGATGGTGAGTGGCGCCGCAGACGGGGCAGGGAAGTCCCTCGCTGAGGCTCCCGGCGAGAATACCGGCCTGCTCCCGAAGAAATGCCCGGTTCATTTCCTCGTATGCCCGCAGAAACCGGGAGGAAACCTCTTCGGCGGACAGGTAGGCCCCCTGCAGGACCTTCAGTTTTGCCTGCTGCTCTGCCAGTCCGTCAATTTCGTCCAGCAATGCCTGAAACCGGGCGGCATCCTCGGCACAGGTTTTCCGCAGCGCGTCCAGCCGCTCCTTTTCTGCCTCCGCACCGGAAAGGGCCTGCCGTTCTTCTTTCCGTTCGGCGATTTCCGCCCGCAGGCGGGCGGAAATCGCCTCCGCGGAGGCACGGGCGTTCCGGGCTTTTTCAATACCCGCCCGGCTTCCCTTCAGGGCGTCTGTCCGCCGGTCCCAATCGTCGTAGGAAGGCAGCAGCAGTCCGATCTCCGCAATTTCCGCCCGCAGCGTTTCCTGCAGGGGGACGGTAGCATTTGCCGCTTCCAGCGCGGCCCGGGCCGCTTCCAGCCCGGAAGAAAGGGCAGCGGCCTCCTTTTCCCGGGCTTCCAGTGCGGTCTTTGCCTGCCGGTAGGCTTCCGCCCGGGTCAGCAGGGCGGAAACCTGCTCCAGCTGCCGTTCCGTATCTGCCAGAGTGTCGCACAGCTGTGCCTCCGCCTGCCGGTCCTCGGGCAGCAGCAGATTCAGCACTGCCAGCGTATCCGCCGTGGAGAGAGCGCCGTTCCGGGCAGCTTCCGCCTCGGCGGCGTGGGGGCTGTCCGCAGCCCAGACGATCCCACCGGCATACTGCCCGATGCTCTGGCTGACCTGTGCCAGCCGGACCCGGAGCGCCCCGGCCTGCTCCTTCAGCTGGTTCTGGACCGCCACATAGAGGTCCGTCTTGAAAATGTCCCGGAAGATCTTCTGACGTTCCTCGGTATTTGCCTGCAGCAGCTTTCGGAAATCCCCCTGAGAGATCATGGCGATCTGGGAAAACTGTTCCCGGGTCAGTCCGATGATGCTCCGAACGGCGTCGTTTACCTCCTTCAGCCGGGTGACGGTGTGGCCGTCCGGGAAAGTCAGCTCGGCACCGGCTGCCTGCACGGTGGTGCCGCTGCCCCGGTCCTTCTTCCGCTCGTACTTGGGGTTCCGGCGGATCGTATAGACGCTTCCGCCGGAATCGAAGGTCAGTTCCACGTAGGTAGGGGCGTCCGGGGCGGCATACTTGGAGCGAAGCATGGCAGGCTCCCGGTTGTCGCCGCTGGACTCGCCGAAGAGGGCAAAGGTGATGGCGTCAAAGATGGTGGTTTTCCCGGCACCGGTGTCTCCGGTGATCAGGTAAAGCCCCCGGATCCCCAGTCTGGAAAAATCCAGCTCCTCCACGGCGGCGTAGGGGCCGAAGCCCGCCATGGTCAGTTTCAGCGGTCTCATACGGATCTCTCCCCGATGGATTCCATCAGCGTCTGCATGAATGCCCGCTGTACCGGGCTCATGGGCTGATTGTTCTGCTTCTGATACAGCTCGTCAAACAGCTCCAGCGGAAGCCGGTTGGGCACCTCACCGGGGCCGTCTACAAGCTGACTGGTGCGGGTGCGGGTGTTGTCGTAGCTGAGCTGCAGCAGATTGGGATAAATGGCGCGGAGCCGTCCGGCGGCCTCCGGCACGTCCTCCTCATCCGTCAGAAGAATGTGCAGATAGTCGTCCGTCGGCGTGTTTTCATAGTTTGCCCGATCCGTCAGGGCCGCAAAGCCGCCCCGCAGTTCCCGCAGATCGTGCCGGGGCGTCAGAGGAATCAGCTCCACGTGGAGATGTCCCTTTCCTCCAAGCTCCACCAGTGTCACGCTCTTGTGCTGGTTCGCTTCGGAGAAGGAGTATTTCAGGGGCGTTCCGCAGTAGCGGACCCGGTTGGAGCCTACGTTCTGGGGACCGTGCAGGTGCCCCAGCGCCGTGTAATCAAAATCTTCAAAGACGGTCACGTCCACATTGTCCGTGCCGCCCACGCTCAGTTCCTCCGACTCACAGGTGGCGGCGCCGGTGACAAACTGGTGGGCCAGCAGCACATTGCGCCGGGACTTATCAAACCCCATATGGGCGACGGCCACCCGGCAGGCATCCGTATAGCTTTCTACGGTTTCCTCCGGAAAGCAGTGCCGGACCTGCCCCGGTTTCAGAAAGGGCAGCAGCCAGAAGTGTACGTCTCCGTATTCGTCGGACAGGGTGACCGGCTGAATTTCCCCGGTGTAAACCGGGGAAATGTGAATGCGGCTTTTTTCCAGCAGCCGGTTCCCGAAGGCCAGCCGCTCGGGGCTGTCGTGGTTGCCGCTGATCATGAGAACCGGCAGGTTTCTTTCCGAAAGCCGGTACAGAAAATCGTCAAACAGGGTCACTGCCTCGGCGGAGGGAACCGTCTTGTCGTAAACGTCCCCGGAAATGAGCACCGCATCCGCCCGGGTGTCCGCGATGACGGACAGGATCTGGGACAGAATGCAGGACTGCTCGTCCAGCATGGAAACCTCGTGGACCCGCTTACCGATGTGCAGGTCAGAAAGATGAATGAACTTCATGGAAATCCTCCAAAATCCGGGGCGCCTTACCAAACCGCCCGGAACGGAAAATGAAAGGGGGACAGCCTTCAGATCAGGGCCTTTCCCTTTTTGGACAGGGCCAGGTTAATGTCCCGGGCGGCTGCCATGTGGTCCATGACGGCGGCATAAAGGCACCCGGATGCACCGCTGTCTTCGGCGCAGATGGCTTCATAGATCCGGCGGTGCTCCAAAAGCGCCTGCTCTGCCCGCCCCGGCTGCTCCAGACTGTTCAGGGCGAGGGTGGACAGCCGGTGGTTAAAGGTCTCGAAAAGTCCGATCAACTCCGGATTTTCGGAAAAAAGAACGATCACATTGTGAAATGCAATGTCGTGGGTCAGAATTTCCGCATTGCCACCGTCTGCCGAAATGGCCCGCTCCATGTCCCGGATGGAGGCCGCAAGCTTCCGGAGGGCGGCCTGTCCCTTCCGGGTGTCCCGTTCCGCATGAAGATTCAGGGCGCAGAAGCCCTCAATGGCCATCCGCACCTGAAAGATGGAGCGGATGTCCTCTTCCCGCAGAACGTGCAGGCAGAATCCGCGGCTGGGAAGAATGTCAATGTACTTGTCCTGTTGCAGCCGCACCAGCGCGTCCTTCATGGGGGTGCGGGAGACACCGATTCCGGCGGCGATTTTCGTCTCCGAATAGACCACATTCGGCTCCAGCTTTCCCTCGGTGATCTGCTTTTTCAAATAGGCGTAGGCTTTTTCCTGCAAAGGCGTATAACTGCTCATGTTGTGGTCCTCTCCGGTGCGTCCGCGCAAGCCTGTGGGGATACCCGCTTTTCCGATGAATTTGTGCCTCCCCCGGGCGTGCTGCCGGGAGGGCAGATGGGGAACCTCCTTTACAGGTTCAGCTCCATGACGATCTCATCTTCGTCGATTTCTCCGGTATGAGAAAAGCCCGGACCGGTGTACAAAGATTTTGCTTCCACATTTCCCGCAGCGTAACACAGCGCTGCCTTGGGAAATGTCCGCTGGGCACGCATTCTCTCCAGAATCAGTTCCGCGGCGGCTCTTCCGTATCCGCGACGCTGGTACCGGCTGTCAATGAACATAGGCATTTCTTTCGGGACAGCCATAATACAGCGCCATGCCGACAGGCGTTTCATCCCGGCAGATCATGCAGGCACAGCTCCGGCTGTCCCGGTAGACATAGGCCCTTGCCAGCAGAACCATGGGGCTGGCAACGTAACGCTTCTGCTCCTCGGAAACGGATAATGCTTCTCTCCAATTATCCTCCGTGATGGGTTCCAGATGAATCACAGGGGTTCCTTTTTTTGCCGGATGCGTGCTGCCGGAAACAGCCGGACTCCCGAAGCGCACGGTACGGGAATGCCTTTTTCATTATAATGGAATCCGCTCTGCCCGTCAAGCATGGTGCGGACGATTCTCCCGTCTGCGGACTGGCTTGGAATGACACCTTGTCGGGGGGGGCTTACGCCGCAAAATTCCAATTTACCCGATCAATGCCATTACGTCCGTGAGGGACTGGAGGCTGCCCGGAAGAAGGCGGCAAAGCCCTGCACGGTACGGAAGTCCGACGGCTTTCCGGCATTCCGGAGAAGCTGCCGGAATACGACGGCCCGGTCGATTTCCGCGCAGGGTCCCCGCAGCTGCCGCACCCGCCTTTCTTCGGCGGATACCAGCGAAAAATACTGCTTCCGCAGTGCCTCCGGATCCGGAACTTCCTCCGTTTTGTCCATCTGACTGAAACAGGCGCGCCAGAAGGAAGGATCCTCTTCGTCCGTGCGGATGTCCACCAGTGTGCCGTAGAGGTCGAACAGAAACACGTCATAGATATTTTTCATGATTCAGACTCCTTTTCTGCCGGATTGTCCCGAACCGGTCTGTGCGGCCCAAAAGAAAGATACAGGGGAAAAGGACCCGGGAAATTCTTCTTTTTCTGGGAAATCCTGAAATTTCTGCAAAATATGCAATATGTAGATCGTGGGCCCGGCAGGGGAAATCTCCCGGAACGGCTGAAAAATTCGGCATTTGAACGAAAAATCTCCGTTTTCTCCATGATAAGATTTTTACGGAGGAAACGCAAGAGCATTTTCTTGCGGATTTTTATTAGTAAAGCGGTTTAGTTACCGAAGAAATCAAAACTTTTCTTCTTTTTTCAAAAAAGAAACAAGCTGTATAAAATAACGGCGCAATATCCGTTTCCGGCGGAAACGGCACCGGATTTCAGGCAAAACGGCGTTTTTGTTTGTTGACAAAAGCGGAATCGTGGATATAATATGAATTGCATATGAATCCGTTTCATATATACGGATTTTTTGACAGATTTGCCCCTGCGGAGGTGATTGGGTTGGAGCCCATGACAATGTTGCTGCTGACGATTCTGGGTGTCATGCTGCTGGCATGGCTGTTTCAGGGTATCCGCCTGTACCGGAATTGCAAGGGCGATATTTATAATGATATTTATGGCAGCTTTCCTGCCTATTTCTACCGTTATGTGGTGCTGCGGAACTGCTCGGAAAGCGGTTACCTGAAAAGCAGGATCGGTACCCATCGGATCGTGTATTCCTCCCTGACGAAGGAGGGCGGCGGCAGGAGCCGTTTCTGCGTGATCTTCCATCATCAGGGGATCATGGTCGTCGGCTATGACCGGGCGACGGGCCAGTTCCTGGGCAATCCCAATCAGAAAAACTGGAACGTGATCCGTCCGGACAGGCAGGGCAAGAGCCATACTTACCGGCATCCCAATCCCACGGCGGATGTGAAGGCCTATGCCGCCCGGATCGGAAAGCTTTTCCCCGGAGTCCATCTGGAGACCCGTCTGGCGTTCCACAACAAGGCAGATTACTCCGGCCTGCGGACGGATATTCCGCCCATTCATTTCTCACAGCTGGCGGAGGAGCTGGCAAACGTGCAGGGCGAGTTCGTCAGCGACGACCAGATCAAAGCCATGCACAACATGCTCGTCAAGGGATAATCCGGCGCGCCGGAGACCATAGCGGGTCTTGCCCGGCAGGGCAGACCCTCAAAGCACAATCAAGAAAGGAAGTACCCAAATGGATCTGAGTTCCATCCTGAATCCTGCCATTATTGATTTGTCCGTGGAGGGCACCACCAAGGACGAGGTTCTGCGGAATCTTGCGGCAGTTCTGCTGAAGAACGGCTACATCGACGACGTGGAGCAGTTCGTTTCCGATATTTACGAGCGTGAGGCAGAGGGTCCCACCGGCATGGGCGAGGGCATCTCCATTCCTCACGGAAAGTCCACCGCCGCAAAGAAGATCGGCATTGCCATCGGCCGCACCGTGAATCCCATTCGCTGGGAGAGCAGCGTGGAGGATGACGGCTGGCAGGAGTCTCACCTGATCTTCCTGTTCTGCGTGTTTGTGGATACCGAGTTCGCCTCCAACCATCTGATGCTCCTGTCTCAGCTGGCAGGCAAGCTGGGCAACGAAGCAAGACTTGCCCGGCTGAATCAGTGCCGGACTGCGGACGAGATCATCGCTGCCATCCTCGCCGACGACGAGGAGCTGGAATCCGTTTCCTCCAAGGAGGAGGTCGTCGATCTGGATCTGGACTTCTGATCCGGATTCCGTAATTTCTTTCGGCTTTCTCACGCACCGTGCCATTCGGGCGTGTCGTGATAAGGTAAAATATCCTTGGGGGGAAGGAGGTATTTAGGATGAAAATCCTGGCAGTAACAGCATGCACGGCTGGAATTGCGCACACCTATATCGTGGCTGAGAAAATTCAGAAGGCAGCTGAGGAGCTGGGTCACCAGTGCAAAGTGGAGACTCAGGGCTCGGCAGGCATTCAGAATGAGCTGACCGCAGCGGACATCAAGGACGCTGATGTGATCATCTTCAGCCATGATATCGCCATCCGTGGGCAGGAACGCTTTGCGGGTAAGCGGATCGTGGATGTGCCGATTTCTCTGGCAATGAAGCAGCCCAAGAGTTTGATCTCTACCATCGAGAAAAAACTGGCTGCAAAGTGATCCAAGCATTTTTCTCAAGCGAATCCATTCTATCCTAACAAAGGAGACGAAAAACTTATGAAGATGCAAACCATCAAGAAGCACATCATGACCGGTATCTCCTTCCTGATCCCCATGGTCGTTATGGCAGGTATCGTCGGTGCTGTGCAGAAGGCCTTCAGCTGGTCCGGCGTTGCCCTGTCTGATCCTCTGATCAGCGGTCTGGAATTCTCCGGCTACTCCATCACCAAGATCAGCGACTTCATGGCCGTCATGGGCAAGATGAACAGCTTCGGCTTCAACTGGGCCTATGCTTTCCTGTGCGCAGGTATCGCTTTCTCCATCGCTGACCGCCCGGGCATCGTTCCCGGCTTCGCAATCGGCTACTTCGCAGGCGGCCCCACCAAGACCGGCTTCATCGGCGCCATGCTGATGGGCTTCCTGGTTGGCTATTTTGTCCTGTGGATGAAGACCTGGAAGGTGCCCAAGGCTCTGCGGGGCCTGATGCCCGTTCTCGTGATCCCCGTTCTGGCTACCATGGTTGCCAGCTTCGTGTTCTTCGGCATTCTGATGCGGCCCATTTCCTACGTCATGATCGCGTTCCAGAACTGGATCCAGGGTCTGGCTGAGGGCTCTCTGTTTGTCGTCGGTGCTGTTATCGGCGCCTGCATGGGCTTCGATATGGGCGGCCCCGTCAACAAGACCGCTTCCATGGCTGCAAACGCTCTGTATGCTGACCTGCCCGACGGCATCGGCGGCTATGCTGAGTCCGCAAAGATCATCGGCGGCATGACCCCCGCTATCGGCGTTGGTCTGGCTGCCATCATCGCTCCCAAGAAGTTCACCCGCGAGCAGAAGGATGCCGCTTACACCTGCATCCCCATGGGTCTGTGCTTCATCACCGAAGGTGTTCTGCCCTTCGTCGCTGAGGATCCCGCCCGCATCATCCCCACTTCCATGATCGGCTCCGCTATTGCCGGCGGTCTGGCCATGGCCTGGGGCGTCGGCACGCCTGCTGCCCACGGCGGTATCTTTGTTGCTCCTCTGTCCAATAAGATCGGCCTGTGGCTGCTGGCCTGTGTCATCGGTTCCGTCATCACCGGCGTTCTGTACGCAGTTGTGAAGAAGGTTCCTTCCGAGGAAGACACCAAGGAAGAAGAAGTCGTCGAGCTGGACATCGAGGTCTGATTTCCCGTCCCTCCGGGGAATAGACGTTCATAGAAAGCAAATGTACATGCGGGGGACGGACGGACCGTCCGTCCCCCTTTCATTTTGGTCAAAAAACACGCAAACGCATTTTCCGCGGAATTGCCGCGGAGACAGAGACTTTTTGGAGGTTTACCTGCTATGTTAGTTAACATGAAAGATATGCTGGATAATGCCAGCCGCGACGGCTACGCCGTAATGGCTGTCAACAGTGTCAATATGGAGATGGTCCGTGCGGTCATCGAAGCTGCAAACGAAGAGCATTCCCCCATCATCGTGCAGATGGGCGTCGGCCAGATGAGCAAGCTGGCACATCCCGATGACATCGTGCCCATGGTGATCAATATGGCTGAGCGGGCTGATGTTCCCGTCTGTCTGAATCTGGATCACGGCCCTTCTCTGGAGGCCGAGCTGATGGCTATCCACAAGGGCTTCACCAACGTCATGATCGATGCTTCCTCCCTGCCTTACGAGGAGAATGTCAAGCGCACCCGTATGATCGTTGAGCTGGCTCACGCCAAGGGCATCAGCGTAGAGGGCGAGCTGGGTCACGTGGGTCAGGCCGCTGACGGCGACGGTAAGACCTCCGATATGTACACCAATGTGGAGCAGGCAAAGGACTATGTTGCCCGTACCGGCATTGACGCTCTGGCAGTTGCCATCGGCACCGCTCACGGCAAGTACCCCGAAGGCTTTGTGCCTACTCTGGACTTCAACCGTCTGGCCGAGCTGAAGGCTGCTCTGAACATGCCTCTGGTTCTGCACGGTGGTTCCGGCTCCGGTGAGGAGAACATCCGGAAGGCTGTTGCCGGCGGTATCAACAAGATCAATGTCTGCACCGACGCTTTCCATGCCGCTGAGCTGGCCATGAAGGCAAAGTGGGAAGAGAAGCCCAACACCAACTATCTGGAGATCATGATGACCGCCGAGGCTGCCGTCAAGAAGTTCGTGAAGGATTACATCCGCCTGATCGGCTCCAACGATCGCTACACCTTCGAGTTCGCCGACAACGGCAGCAAGGAATAATTGACGCGGGAAAGGCGGATGGAGCGATTCATTCGCCTTTCTTTCCAGAAAGGAAACGAAAAAATGAAAATTGCAATGATGAACGAATTCAGCCAGGCTTCCAAGAACGCCATCGTTCTGGCCCAGCTGAAGGACGTGGTAGAGCCCATGGGCCATACCGTGTACAACACCGGTATGTGCTGCGATGACGATCCCAACTACCTGACCTACCTGAACCTGGGTGTTCAGGCTGCTCTGCTGCTGAACAGCGGCGCTGTGGACTTCGTGGTCACCGGCTGCGGCACCGGTCAGGGCGCTCTGATGGCTCTGAACGCATTCCCCGGCGTTGTCTGCGGCTACTGCATCGAGCCCACCGACGCTTACCTGTTCCTGCAGATCAACAACGGCAACGCACTGGCGATCCCCTATGCAAAGGGCTTTGGCTGGGGCGCAGAGCTGAACATCCACACCATGTTTGAGAAGGCCTTCGGCTCCCCCAAGGGCATGGGCTATCCCCCCGAGCGGAAGGAGTCCCAGAACCGGAACGCCGCCAACCTGTTCAAGGTCAAGGAAGCCGCTGCCAAGCCTCTGATCGAGGGCCTCAAGTGTGTGGATCCCGAGATCGTCAGGAAGAGCCTGACTCCCCGGTTCCTGGAGTGCTTCCGTGCGGGCTGCAAGGACGATGCGCTCAGAGCCTTCGTGGAAGAGCTGGTAAAGTAAGCTCCTATGACTGCGGATACGGTTAAGAACATTATCATGATCATTCTTCTGGTGATTGGTCTGGGGTGTCTGATGAAGGCAAAAATCACCTTCCAGCGCCGCCAGCAGACCACCCCGGACAACGTCTGGTCGGAGGATGAAAAGAAGCTGCGTAAGATCGGCTACGTTCTGATGGTCGTGGATGTGATTATTGCGGGCTTCGTCCGCGTCTGAAACCTGTCACGAATCCGATTCGCCAGTGGGTGGGGCATCCGGCATTTCCATGCGCCGCTTGCCTCGCCCGCTTTTTCTGTTTGGGAGGAATCTAACAATGATTGAAATGCGTGAGCTGGGTCATTCCGGCATTCAGACAAGCGCTCTGGGACTTGGCTGCTGGGCAATCGGCGGCGGCAACTGGGGCGACAATGACGACGACGTTTCCGTTGCCACCATCCGCCGGGCGGTGGAGCTGGGCGTCAACTGGATCGATACGGCGCCTGCCTATAATTTCGGACACAGCGAAGAGGTCCTGGGCAAGGCAATCAAGGGACTGCCCCGGGATAAGCTGATCATTTCCACCAAGTGCGGCTTGCAGTGGTACGATCAGGGCGGCGAATATCACTTCACCCGGGACGGCAAGGATGTGTACCGGGACCTTTCTCCCCGGGCGATCCGCCGGGATCTGGAAGAGAGCCTGAAGCGGCTGGGCACCGACTATGTGGATATTCTCTACACCCACTGGCAGTGCATGACCTACGGTAAGGTTCCCGTTGCCGAGACCATGGGAACCCTGATGGATATGAAGAAGGAAGGCAAGATCCGTGCCATCGGCGCGTCCAACGTGACTCCCGGAATCACGGAGGAGTACATTGCCGCCGGACAGCTGGACGTGGTGCAGGAGAAGCTCAGCATTCTGGATCGGAAGCCCGAGAAGGAACTGCTTCCCCTGTGCGAGAAGCACGGCATTACCCTGCAAACCTATTCTCCCATCGAACAGGGCCTGCTTTCCGGCAAAATTTCCAACGACTACCGCACCAGGCCCGGTGAGGTCCGCCACGGCAGAATCTGGTGGGAACCGGAGGACATTGCCGCCGTCAATGCCATGCTGGCCGGGTGGTCCGACCTGACCGGGAAGTATCACTGCACGCTGGCGAACCTGTGCGTCCGCTGGAACAGCCTGCTGTCCGAGCGCATTAACGTGCTCTGCGGCGCAAGAAAGCTTGCACAGATCGAGGACAACGTTCGCTCCATGGAGGTGCCCCTGTCCCGTGAGGACTTCCTGCGCATGAAGGCGGATGCCGATAAGGCGATCCGGGAACGGGAGGCACGGCATTGCTGACTATTCGTCTGCCGCGGTTCTCCATTGGAACCGATGCCTTTGATGCCTTTGGCCCGGAGATCGGCAGCCGGGGCAAGTCCGTTGCCGTGATTCACGGAGAAAAGGCGTGGAAGGCTGCGGAAGCCTATGTGCTGCCCGCTCTGCAAAAGGCAGGGCTGACGGTGACCGGCTGTATCCTGTACGGCAAGGACGCAACCTGGGAAAACGTTCACGCCATCTGCGCACGGCCGGAGGTGCAGAACGCCGACTGCCTGTTGGCAGTGGGCGGCGGCAAATGTCTGGACACGGTGAAGCTGGCGGCGGATCAGCTGAACAAGCCTGTCTTCACGGTGCCTACCATTGCCTCCAACTGCGCACCTGTGACTCAGATCAGCATTATTTACAATGCGGACGGCTCCTTCCGGGAGATTCCCCGCCTCCACCGGGTGCCGGAGCATTGCTTCCTGGATCCCCGGATCATTCTGGCCGCCCCGGTCCGGTACTTCCGGGCGGGAATCGGCGACGCTACCGCCAAGCATGTGGAGTCGGCATGGTCTGCCAAGGCAGGGGAGCCCCTATCCTTTGCCTCCGAAACCGGCATTCACGCGGGCTGGATGTGCTTTGATCCGCTTCTCCGTCAGGGCGAGCAGGCTCTTGCGGATGCGGAGAAGGGCATTGTTTCTCAGGCGGTGGAGGACTGCGTTCTGGGTGTGGTCATTTCCCCGGGCATTACCTCCGTCACCGTCCACCCGGATTATAACGGCGGCATTGCCCACGCCCTGTTCTATGGCCTGACCCAACGGGAGCACATTGAGAAAAACCATCTCCACGGCGAAGTGGTGTTCTACGGTGTGCTGGTGAACCTGATGGTGGACAGAGATTCTGAGAATCTTCGCCACGCCTACGCCTTTGGCAAGTCTGTGGGACTGCCCGTGTGCCTCCGTGATCTGGAGCTGACCCGGGAGGATCCGCTGGACGACGTTCTGGAAGCAACCCTTGCCAATCAGGAAATGACCCATACCCCGTACCCCGTGACCAAAGAAATGCTCCGGAAAGCCATTTTGGAGCTGGAAGATTACAAGGGCTGAAAAAATCCCCCTTGTTTGCCATGTACCCCCAATACCGGATACCCGGTATTGGGGGCATCAAACTGCTAAGGCAGCACCGCACAATTGCGTCTGCGAGTCTCCGCCGTCTTTTTGCCCCACT
>ERZ857629.667-NODE-667-length-44753-cov-16.611549_pt1 | contig 44753 bp, 40 predicted proteins | sample MGYA00519700_ERZ857629 | MGnify/ENA primary metagenome ERZ857629 (study PRJEB31778, sample SAMEA3449351) | human gut metagenome | biome: human gut; feature: human-associated habitat; material: faeces | place: United Kingdom | collected 2010/2012 ... | reverse complement strand
ATAATTGGGGTTTTTGATGGAAGAATAAAAATAATAAGACAGGACTCACTTGGGATAATGCCTTGGGATTATAAGCAAAGTGGAGTTGGATCATTGACAGGTGACTGGGGATCAAACGACTGGAGTGATTCCCAATTAATGTATATGATAAACAATAATTGGTTAACAACGGGAAGTGATATTTTAAAGAGTGGGAATACGTTTGATGGAACATATGTAAAAGATGGGAATGGGAAGATAATATATCAAAAGGGATGTAAGCTGGAAGAAACAGATGGAACAACATATACTTGTAATAGTTTTGTGTGGAGTTTAAATGATCAGGCATTAACGCAAATAGATAGAGTAATATATTATTTGGGAGGATTAAGTTCATCAACTGGTAGTGGGGCAACATATTATACCTTTGAAAGAGGGACGACGGTATATACCAATAGACCAACAAATTGGAGTGGATATATAGGACTTGCTTATCCATCAGATTATATCTATATATTTGCGAATGGGGTAGATGAGACGTGCTTTAATGATGGGTACAATTGTAGGACGGCAATGGGAGCAGTACCAACATCGTCGTGAATGTTTTATCCGAATGTTCAATGGTCTATTTTTACCAGTTCAACATATGCTTATCAAGTTTTTTTAATGTATAATAGCGGGAATGTGTATACTGAGCTAGTCCAATATAGTTGTTTAACTCGTCCAACGGTATATTTAAAACCGGAAGTAGAACTTACTGGAGAGGGGACAAGTAGTAATCCTTATGTAATTAAATAAGGGTTTAGATTAAAATTAGGGGGAAAATGTTAAAAAAAATGAAAAAGTTTGTAAAAAGTATTGAAAATAGAGAATTTTTGTTATATAATGAATTAGCAATCCGAAATTGATGCCTGATTAGCTCAGTCGGTAGAGCACTCGGCTGTTAACCGATAGGTCGTAGGTTCGAGTCCTACATCAGGCGCCATTATGATTGTTAAAACTCTTGGAAACAGGAGTTTTTTTCTTGTAATAAATTTATATTAGTGTTAAAATTATAATAGGAGAAGAAGAATATGATAGGGAAGATTATTAGTATAAAGGATGCAAGAGTATTTGTACAATTAACTATCAATATTTATAATACAGAGAATCTTATTGGAAGAAATGTTACTTTTGATAATAGATATATTGGTGATGTAGAAAATATGTCTAATACGGTTATGGAGGTTTCTTTAATAGGAGAAATTAATTCAGGGAGATTTATTCCTGGTAATATGACGATGCCTAATTTTGGGGCTAGTTGTAGATTGACTACTAAAGAAGAGATTGATTTAATATATGGAATAAGACAGGATGGTAATTTTATTAGGATAGGGAAGTCTTTTGTTTATAGAGATTATGATGTATGTGTGAATATTGATTCTTTTTTTGCTAATCATTTTGCAATATTTGGTAATTCTGGTAGTGGTAAGAGTTATTTTGTTACAAGGTTGTTACAGGGAATATTTTATGATGCTAGAAGGTTACCATATAATACAAATGTGTTTTTGTTTGATGCTTATGGGGAGTATCAGCAGGCTTTTGGTAATATTAGTCAGGTTAATCCTAATTTAAATTATAGGGTTATTACTACTAATTTAAGAGATGGAATGTATGAAAAGTTATTTATTCCTTTTTGGTTTTTGGGGGTAGATGATATTTGTTTATTGTTAAATGTTGATGATATTAGGCAAATACCAATTATTGAAAAGGCTTTAAAGTTAGTGTGTTATTTTTCTAAAGAGGAGTCTGAGGTAATTAATCAGAAGAATGATATTATTGCTAGGAGTATTTTAGATGTTATTTTTTCTGGGAGTAATTCTAATGATGTTAGAAATAAGGTAACTACGATTTTATCAAAGTTTTATACTAAGGATATTAATTTGGAGATTAGTCTTACTAAGGGGGGGTGGACTAGGACTATAAGGCAGTGTTTATATGTGGATGAGGCTGGTAAATTTGCTGATGTAGAGGTTGTAGTTAGTTATTTGGAACAGTTTTGTTTATCTGATTTTGAACTTACAATGCCTGATGGTAGTTATATGTATTCAATAAAGGATTTTTATAATTCTTTAGAATTTGCTTTAGTTAGTGAAGGTGTTTTTAGTAGTAATAAGGTTTTTGATTATGCGAATGTATTAAAGATTAGATTAAATTCACTTATTAATAGTGATTATGTTAATTATTTTTTGTGTGATAGGTATATGAATAGGCTTGATTATATTAAGTATTTGTTATATGGAAATGGGGATAGGAAATATCAGTTAATTAATTTTAATATTAATTATGTGGATGATAGGTTTGCTAAGGTTATTGTGAAAGTGTATTCGAAGATGTTGTTTGATTTTATTACGGGTTTTTCTAATAGGGCTTCGATGCCGTTTCATATTATTTTGGAAGAAGCTCATAGATATATACAGAATGATAAGGATAATGAGATACTTGGATATAATATTTTTGATAGGATAGCTAAGGAAGGTAGGAAATATGGACTGTTGTTAGGTCTTATTAGTCAAAGGCCTTCAGAAATTAGTGAGACGACGGTTAGTCAGTGTTCTAATTTTGCAATATTTAAAATGTTTCATCAAGCGGATATTAAGTTTGTTTCTAGTACAATACCTGGTATTAGTAATAATATGTTAGAGAAGATAAAGATGCTTTCTCCAGGTAATTGTGTGTTGTTTGGATCGACTTTTAAGATGCCAATACTTACCACGGTTGATAAACCAAATCCAACACCGTATAGTGATAGTTGTGATATAAGTAAAACTTGGTATGTAAACTCTGGTATAAGATAATTCTAGTGACTAGAATTATCTTTATTTTTGGGGGATTTTGAGATATAATAAGGAATATGAAGGAGATGGACTAGATGTTAGTAATTAAAGATTTATCAGTTTCAGTACAAGAGAAGATGGTTTTAACGAATTTTAATTTAGAGATAGATGATGGTAGTATCCACGTTATTATGGGTCCTAATGGGGTAGGTAAGTCTACTTTATCAAGAGTTATTATGGGAGATAATAATTATAAGATTATTAATGGAGATATTATTTTTAATGGGGATAGTATTAAGAATATGACAACGGATGTTAGAAGTAGAATGGGAATATTTTTAGCAATGCAGTATCCTTTAGAGATAGATGGAGTTAGTAATCAGGATTTTTTAAGGACGGCGATGTCTAGTAGAGATGGTAAGCAGGTAGGATTATACGATTTTATTTTGAAGTGTGAAAAGGCAACTGATGAACTTAAGATGGATCGAAATTTAATTCATAGGTCTTTAAATGTGGGCTTTTCTGGAGGAGAAAAGAAGAAGAATGAGGTATTACAGATAAAGTTGTTAAAACCTTCATTTATTATTCTTGATGAACTTGATTCGGGGTTGGATGTTGATAGTTTAAAGATTGTTGCTAAGAATATTCAAGAGTATAAAGAGGAAAATCCAAATACTTCAATACTTATTATTACACATTTATCGAAGATACTTGATTATATTAAACCGGATTATGTACACGTAGTTATTAATGGAAAGGTTATGGCTACGGGGGGATTTGATTTAGCTAAAAAGATTGAAAAAGATGGATATAATGAGTATTTAGATAAGTCAAATATTATTACTGAGGAATAAGATGATGAATAAAATATTAGTAAATAAGAATGTTATTAATAGTGATAGTAAAGGAATAATGGTAGTAGATAATGTTATTACTTTTATAAGTGATGGGGATTATTCTTTAGAATATGTTGAATGTGATGATATAAAAATAGTGTTTTTAGTTGATGGATGTAATGTTAGGTTACAGGAGAGTAGTTTTGATAATGAGGTTATAGTTAATAATAGGTATGAAATTACTAATGGTAGTTTAATAGTTAATAAGTTTTATAATAATAAGAGTGTTAGAGAGAATATTGTTATTAATTTAAATAAAGATGGGGATAGGCTTGATTATAATTTTTCTAGTATTAGTAGGTTAGAAGAATACTATAGGATTGATATATATCATAAGAGTAAGAAAACAGTTAGTAATATTTCTAATAAGTCTGTTGCTCTTAAGAATAGTATACTTAATTTTATTGTTAATAGTAATGTATATAAGGATAGTATTTTTTCTAAGTTAGATCAGAATACGAGAATTGTTACAATGGGAGATAGTAGTTGTAAGATTTGTCCTAATATGTTTATTGATTTAGATGAGGTAGAAGCAAGGCACGGATCGGTTATTGGAACTTTTAAGGATGATCAGTTATTTTATTTGATGAGTAAGGGAATTAGCTATAATGATGCGATTAAGTTACTTATAAAGGGATTTATTTTGGGAAATATTGTAGTTAATTTGGATTTAAGAGTGTTGATTAATAATGTTATAGAGATGTATTGGAGGTGATTGGATGAATAGAGATGATTTTGAAATACTTAGGGATAGTAAGATAGTTTATTTTGATAATGGGGCAACGACTTTAAAGCCTGATGTAGTTAGAAATAGTATAGATGAGTATTATAATAAGTATACTTCTAATATACATAGAGGAGACTATTCGAATAGTCTTAAGGTAAGTGGGTTATATGATGAGAGTCGTTTGTTGATAAAGGATTTTATTGGAGCTTTATATGAGAGTGAGATAGTATTTACTTCTGGAACGACGGAGTCAATTAATGATATTGTTTTTGGATACTTTAAGTATCATTTAAATAAGGGTGATGAGGTTTTAATTACTGAGAGTGAACACGCTTCAAATGTATTACCGTGGTTTATTTTACAAAGAGATATGGGAATAGTTGTTAAATATATTGAATTAAATGATAATAATGAGGTTACAATAGATAATTTAAAGAAGGCTATTACAAAAAAGACTAAGGTAGTATCGATAGCACATATTACTAATGTTATTGGTGATGTTAGGGATATTAAGGCGATTAGTAAGGTATGTCACGAGAATAATATTCTTATTGTAGTTGATGCTGCACAGAGTGTTGCTCATAAGAAGATTAATGTTGTAGATATGGATATTGATTTTATGGCTTTTTCTGGGCATAAGTTATATGGACCTACCGGTATTGGGGTATTATATGGAAAGTTTGATTTACTTAAGGATTTAGTACCTAGAGATTATGGTGGGGGTATGAATGCAGTATTTAATAAGGATGGGTATGTTGAATTAAAGGATTTACCTGATAAGTTAGAGGCTGGTACTCCGAATATTGAGGGTGTTATAGGCCTTTGTGCTAGTATTAAGTATTTGAATAGTATTGGTATTGATAAGATAAGTGATTATGAACATAGTCTTAGGGCTTATCTTATAGAAAGATTAGAGGAATTGGATTTTGTTACGGTATATAATAAGGGGAATGTAGATTCTTCGATTGTGGCTTTTAATATTAAGGGAGTATTTAGTCAAGATACGGCAATTTATTTAGATAAATATAATATATGTGTTAGGGCTGGTAATCACTGTGCAAAGATTTTAAAGAATGTTTTTAATGTTGCTAATACTTGTCGTATTAGTTTGAGTTTTTATAATACAAAGGAAGAAATTGATTTACTTATAAATGTTCTTAAAAATAGTAAGAATATATGGGAGGAAATACTTTAATGGATAGTAATATGAGACGTAGTATTATTCTTGATAATTATCAAAATGTTAGGAATATGGGTACTCCAACAACTGATGATTATATAAAGATTAATAGTAATAATGTTAGTTGTATTGATAATATAGATATATTTGTTAAGTTAGAAAATAATATAATTAAAGATATTAAATTTACTGGAGAAGCTTGTGTTATTGCTATATCTAGTACTTCTATTCTTAGTGAAATGTTAATTGGGAAGAGTTTAGATGAAGCTAAAGATATTCTTAGAAATTATTTTAATATGATAGAAGAAAAGGAATATGATAAGGAATTGTTGGGCGAGGCTAATGTTTATGATGATGTTTTTAAACAGCCTTCGAGAAAGACTTGTGCAACGTTATTTGCTAGAGGTATGAGAAGAATTATTGATAAGGAACAGTAAAAAATAAAAGATACTGTTCTTTTTTTTATGGGAATGATATAATTATATTAGGAGGAAGGATGTGTGGTGTTGTTTTGTTAAAGAAGTTATTTATTAATTATGGATTATTATTATATATGGAAATTATATATGGGTTGTTTACTTATGATAGTTATCAGAGAGTTAGTATTTTTAATGTAATATTATTTACTTTTATTGAGGCTATTATAGTAACGGGGATAACAAATTTATTTAATAAGAAAGTAAATAAGATTATTTCTTATATAGTTTATATTATACTGGCGTTATGGTTTAGTTTATACTATATATTTAATAGAGTTTTTGAGACTACTTTTACAATATCTTTATTTGCTTTGTCTGATCAGGCATTACAGTTTGGTAGTAGTGTTATTATATCAATACTACAAAATAGTTATGTAATGGTACTTTTATTTGTACCAGTAATTGTTTTAATTGTTTTTAGAAAGAAGATATTTGCAACAAAGTTAAGGAGAAAGAGTTATATTGTTTGTTTAGTTTTATTACTTTGTTCAATATTTGTTTTTTGGGGAAATGTTATGCTTCAGGGACGTGGGAGTAATAGTAGTTATAATTTATTGTTTAAGGTTAATAATAATGCTTTAAATATTGAACGTTTTGGGGTTATAAATGCTAGTTATATTGATTTATATCGGATGATAAATGGCTTTAAGGAAGAGGTTAGGGAAGTTGTTAATATAGATAATGATAAGGATAGTGATAATGATTTATTTGAATATGACAATAATGTAATGAATATTAATTTTGGTAATAGTGATATTGGTAATTATTTGAGTAAGGAGACTCCTAGTAAGAAAAATAAATATACGGGAATGTTTAAAGATAAGAATTTAATATATATTGTTGCTGAGAGTTTTAGTGAGATAGCAGTTAGTGAGGAATTGACTCCTACTTTGTATAAACTTGTTAATAATGGTTTTGTTTTTAATAATTATTATTCTTCGAATAATTGTAGTACGATAGGGGGAGAGTTTCAGGCATTAACGGGATTGTATGCGGATATGTCAATTCTTCCTAAATGGAGGAGTGGAAGTAATACTTATCCATATTCTTTAGCACATACTTTTCAAAATATGGGATATAAGACATATGCATATCATAATAATAGTTATGCTTTTCAAGATAGGAATGTTTATTTAAAGAGTCAAGGTTTTGATAATTTTAAGGGTTGTTATAATGGGATGGAAAAGATTATGAATTGTAATACTTGGCCACAGTCTGATAAGGAAATGTTTGATTCGACAGTAGTAGACTATGTTGATGGTGATGATAAGTTTTTAGCGTATTATGTGACGGTTTCAGGACATTTTTATTATAATTTTAGGGAGAATGGTATTGCTAGGAAGAATAGAGAATTTGTTGATAATTTACCATATGATGAGGAAGTTAAGGGGTATGTTGCAACGCAGATAGAATTAGATAGAGCATTAGAGTCATTGATAAAGAAGTTAGAAGACAGTAAGAAATTAGATGATACGGTAATTGTATTAATGGCTGATCATTATCCATATAATTTAAAGTTAAATCAAATTAATCAGATATCTAGTTATCAGAGAGATAGTGTAATAGAAGTTAATAGTAATAATTTAATTATTTATAATAGTAAGATGAAGAAGGTTTTAGTTGATAAGGTGGGAATGTCTATTGATGTAATACCAACGGTTTATAATTTATTTAGTGTAGAATATGATTCTAGGTTATTTATGGGAAGAGATATTTTGAGTAATAGTATAGGATTGGCATTTTTTAATGATAGATCTTGGGTTACAGATAAGGGAGTATATTATAGTAATTTAGGAAAATTTATTTCAAAAGATGGGGAAGATATTCCGGATGGATATGTTAATAATATTAATTCGTTAGTTGGTAATAGGATGAATATGAGTAAACTTATTATTAGAGATAATTATTATAAGAATATAAAATAGTTTATTATAAGGAATGGTATAAAAATAATGAAAAATATACTGTTCTTTTTCTTGAGATATGATATAATAATGATAGTGAGGTGTTGTAGGTATGGATAAATATTTGACTTCGATAGATGAGTTTACTAGTTATGATGATGTGGAAAATCAATTAGCAATGATTAGATTAGCAATTAGTGATGAGAATGGTAGTAAGGAAGATAAAGATAAACTTAGGGAAATAGAAAATTATTTAAATACTATTTTGGTATATTTAAAATGGAAACAATTTCCGGTAATAGGAGAAGAAATTTTAAAGAAGGCTCTTGAGGATATTAATTTAAAGATTAGAGATATTCAAAAGTTTATAAGAAATCTTTTGGGGTTAGAGTATTTAGAAGTTCCAAAAGATTTGGATATTCCTTCTTTGAATAATTGGTTAAGTAAGTTGTTTTATTTATATAAAACGGAGACTGGAAAGGAACCTAGTTTAGATGATTTTAAAGGGATAATTCCTAAAGAAGAAGATGAGAGTGAATTAAAGAATAGAATAGTAGAGAAATATTTGGGTGTTTTCTTTCAATATAATGGAAAGAGTATTGATAGAGATAGTAAATGTTCTCAGTTACTTATGAGTGAAGAAGATTTTAATAATCTTATTAAAATAGATGGTAATGGTAAGACAAGGATATCTTCGGATTTTGCTATTGGAGATGCGATTAAAATATTTAATCAGCGAAATGAGAACGTTTTTAAAGAGAGATTTGAAAAGTTAAATAATGAAGCTTTAGGATTAGATTTAGATGAGATAACTCGTTTTAATATAATGGATGTTAAAAATAAGTTAGAGAGTAGAATGGCTTATTTAATGAAATCAGTGAATATTTTAACTAGTAATTTAAAAAAGAAAGATAAGTCTTATGATGAGAAAGTATATGATATTATTTTTAGTTCTTCGGATATGGAGATAAGAAATAATTTAGAAAGAGATTTTTTGATATTAGAGATTAGTAATTTATTTACTAATGGTATGTATGGAAAAATGAAGGAAGATGATAAAGATAAGTTATTTATTGTCTTGATGGATGCGATTAAGTATTTGTTATCTTTTGATGTTTTTAAACAGGTAGAGAGTGATTATAGTAAGTATTGTAAGATGCAGAAATATGATGAGGTTATAGCTTCTAGAGATATGAAGTTGTTGGAATATGAAGAACTTTTTAATGAGTTACATAAATTAGAAAAGGCTTATGTAGAAAATAAGCAAAGAAAGATATCAATAATTTATTCTTTAGAGAAAAAAGAAGCTTTATTAATGGATTTAGATAATCAGATAAAAAAGATTAAAGAGAAAATGAGTCAAATAGTGGTAGCAATGGTTGGATATGATTTATTTGAAAGGGAATTTATCATGAAGTTTAATTATCAAATGGGATTTAAGTCTTCAGTTTCTTTGGATAAGCAAGAGTTAAAGGTTAATTATGATTATCAACAGGGAGTTAAGAATAAGAATAGTAAGAAAGATGGTAAATTTGATTTTAAGATAGAGACGTTAGAGAATGGGAAAGTGGTACCAGATGAGAAATTATTTATGGTATTTCCATTTTCAATGTTACCTCCTTCAGAAGAGAAGATTAATGATTTACCAATGTTTAGAGAATTTGGTATAAAGATGCCTAATTATGGTAGTCAGGAGTTTAGAATACTATATGAAAAAATAGTTAAGTTATTAAATAATAGCTTTTATAGTGATAGTTTGACTGATGGGAAGAGAATTTTATCAAATATTAGTGATGATAGGCTTATAAAGATTCATAATGGTAAGTTTGATACGTTAACATCTACGGTGAAGGCTTCGGAATATATGAAGATTAGAAAATGAAGAATAATGTCAATTAGATATTGTTCTTTTTTTTTGAATAGATAATAGTTTTTATTAGAGGAGGCATTATGACAAATAATAATGGTCTATCTAATGAAGAGGTAATTGTTAATAGAAAGAAATATGGAAGTAATACTTTTAGTAAGAAGAAACAGGATTCTTTTTTTAAATTGTTGATGGAGACATTTTCTGATCCTATTATTAAGATACTACTTATTGCCTTAGGGATTAAAACAATATTTTTGATTAGAGATTTTGATTGGTATGAGACAGTAGGAATAGTTATAGCGATATTAGTAGCTTCCTTAATATCTTCGATTAGTGAATATGGTTCAATGAAAGCTTTTAATAAGTTGACGGAAGAGTCTTCGATGATTTCAGTTAAAGTTAGAAGAGAGGGGAATGTTTTAAGTATTCCTATTAAGGATGTTGTTGTAGGAGATATAGTACTTTTGGGAACGGGGGATAAGATTCCTGCTGATGGGACGTTAATTTCTGGAAAATTGGCTGTTGATGAATCAATGATGAATGGTGAGGCAAAGGAGTCATATAAGGATGCGAAGACGGATAAGGTAACTTTATATATGTCTACGGTGGTATATTCCGGTAATGGGGTAATGCTTGTAAAAAGTGTTGGAGATAATACGGTATATGGGCATATGGCTCAAGAGTTACAAGAGAATGATGATATATCTCCACTTAAGTTAAGACTTACAAAATTAGCTCAAGGTATTAGTAAGATAGGGTATGTATGTTCTATATTAGTAGCTACTTCTTATTTACTTTATATGATTGTTATTAGTAATAATTTTAATGGTAGTTTGATAATGGAGACTCTTAGTAATGGGAAATTATTATTTGGATATATTTTAAATGCTTTAACTTTATGTGTTACGATTATTGTGGTGGCGGTACCAGAAGGACTTCCAATGATGATTACTTTGGTACTTAGTTCTAATATGAAGAGAATGCTTAAGGATAATGTTTTGGTAAGAAAGTTAGTTGGGATAGAAACAGCAGGTAATATTAATGTTTTGTTTACTGATAAGACAGGTACTCTTACTAAGGGGATGCTTTCGGTGGTAGGAATATTAGATGGAACTGGAGATTCACTTACGTATGATACGATGAATTTGGAAATAAAGAATTTGTTTAATATGAGTATGGCTATTAATAATGAGAGTAATTATGATAAGGCTAGTAATAAGGTTATTGGGGGAAATATTACTGATAGGGCATTACTTTCTTTTGTTAAGGATTATTCTTTAAAGTATGAGTTAATTAAACAAGAGGGATTTGACTCGGAAAAGAAATATATGTATACGAAGATAAGGGCTAATGGTCATACATATAATCTTGTTAAGGGAGCTTATGAGGTAGTTAAGAGTAAGTGTAATAGTTATTATGATCGAAATGGGAAGAAGGTAATGTTTAGTAATAAGTTGGAGTTAGATAGTAAGATTAATAAAGTATCTCTTAATAAGATGAGAGTTATTGCTTTAGCAATTAATGAGGATCGGGAACTTCCTAATAATATGACCCTACTGGGATTTATTCTTTTGTATGATGGAGTTAGAGAGAATGTCGTAGAGGGGATTAAGTTAGTGAAAGAGGCTTCTATTCAGACTATTATGATAACTGGGGATAATAAGGAAACGGCAGTGGGAATTGCTCGTGATATAGGTTTAATTACTAGTGATTTAGATTTGGTTATAACGAGTGATAAATTAAAAGTGATGAGTGATGAAGAGATATCTTTGATATTTCCTAAGATAAGAGTTATTGCAAGAGCAATGCCTCAGGATAAGAGTAGATTGGTAGCCATTGCTAAGAACTTAAATTTAGTTGTAGGGATGACTGGTGATGGGGTAAATGATGCTTTGGCTTTGAAAAGGGCAGATGTGGGATTTGCAATGGGAAGTGGAACTGAGGTAGCGAAGGAGGCTTCAGATATTGTAATTCTTGATGATAATTTTTATTCGATTACTAATGCAATACTTTATGGAAGAACAATATTTAAGAGTATTAGAAAATTTATTATTTGTCAGTTAACAATTAATTTATGTAGTTTAATGGTATCTATAATAGGGCCTTTTATTGGGATACCGATTCCTATTACAGTTATTCAGATGCTATGGATTAATATGATTATGGATACATTATCAGGTTTTGCTTTCTCTTATGAACCGGCTTTATTAGAATATATGAAAGAACTTCCTAAGAAGAAGGATGAAAATATTATAAATGATTATATGTTAAATCAAATATTGGTAACAGGAGCATTTTCTGCTTTATTATGTATTTTCTTTCTTAAGAATAAGTATATTAATATGTATTTTGGTAATGATATTTTGACGGCATTTTTTGGTTTAATTATATTTATTAGTATTTTAAATAGTTTTTCTGCAAGAACTCATAGGTTAAATATATTTTCTAATATTTTTAAGAACAAGGTATTTATTGCGGTAATATTATTTGTTACAGGAATGCAAGTTTATCTTATATATCGTGGAGGAACGATGTTTAGGACTAATGGATTATCAATTAGAGAATTTTTCTTGATGTTTAGTTTAGCACTTTTGGTATTACCAGTAGAGTTTTTGAGAAAATTAATGTTAAAGAAATTGGGAAGGAATTTGGGAGTATAAAATTAAAACTACATCAGGAAGGATGTAGTTTTAAAATACTTTTTAATTAATTTAATTCGATTAGTTTGGTTATTAGTTCTTTAAGAGGGATTTTTAGTTCTTTTAATAGTTTGGGGTACATACTGGAACTGGTAAATCCAGGCATTGTATTTACTTCATTAAAATATAGTTTTTGGTGGTTATAATCGTAGAGAAAATCAATACGAGCAAGATCTTTTAGTGAGAGAATATCAAATATTTTTAGTGATAGTTCTTGAATTTGTTCTGATAGATTTTTAGGTATGTTTGCGGGGATTGTAAGAGTACTTTCTTTATTATATTTAGCTTCATAGTCGTAAATAATGTTAGATGATTTTATTTCTCCGATGGTGGATACTTTTCTTTTTTTACCATCAAGAATAGCACACTCTAATTCACGAGATTTGATATATTTTTCAATGAGAATTTTATCATCGTAGAGAAAAGCTTCTTTTAGATATTCTTTTAATTCTTTATTATTTTTAGCAATATTAATACCAATAGATGAACCGCATTTGGCGGGTTTAATAATTACGGGATATTCAAATGGGATATTTTTAATATCTTGATTTTTTAAAATTGTTATTGAAGGGATCATTGGAATATTGTTATGGGTACAGATAATTTTAGTAATATCTTTGTCATAACTTATAATAGATGGTAATAGTCCTGAACCAACATAGGGAATGTTAAAGAGATTAAACATTCCTTGGAGGTTACCATTTTCTAGTGGGTTACCGTGCATTATAGGGAATACTTTATCAAAGGATTTTAGAAAAGGGATTAGGGCATCAATATGAGATATATTACCATTTAACCAGGTATCATTTGTTAACATATTTGGATCATCATTAAATATATACCAATGATTATCAGTAGTTATACCGACAGTGGTTATATCATATTTTTTTCTATCAATATTTTCTAAAATAGTTTTAGCAGATTTACAGGAAATAAGATATTCATAGGAGTTTCCTCCGAAGATAATTAAAATTTTTTTCATAAACTTCTCCTTTTTATGTATATTTATAGTTAAGTATATTGTCAAATTTTATTAAATATGATATATTTAAATAAATAAAGGAGGATGTATGACATTAGTTATAATGGCTGCTGGAATGGGCAGTAGATTTGGTGGTTTAAAGCAAATTGAACCAATTGATGAGAATGGTAATTTTATTATTGACTATTCAATATATGATGCAATTAAGGTAGGATTTACAAAAGTTGTATTTATTATTAAGAAAGAAAATTATGAGATATTTAGAGAGACTGTTGGTAAGAGAGTTGAGAAATATATTAATGTAGAATATGCTTTTCAGGAATTAGATAAGTTACCTTCAGGATATAGTGTACCTGTTGGTAGAGTTAAACCTTGGGGAACAGGACACGCTATATTATGTAGTAAGGATTTAGTAAAAGAGAATTTTGCTATTATTAATTCAGATGATTTTTATGGAAGAGATGCTTTTAGGGTAATAGCAGAGTTTTTAAAAAATGTTAAAAATGATGAAGGTGTTCAGACGTATGCGATGGCTGGATATATGGTTAAGAATACACTTACAGAGAATGGTTCAGTTAAAAGAGGAATTTGTTCAGTTAAGGATGGATATTTAACAAAGTTAATTGAGAGTAAAATTGAAAGAGTTGATGGGGTATTAGAAGCTTTGCCTCTTGATGGTGGGGATAAGTATATAGTATCAGATGATGATACGGTATCAATGAATATGTTTGGTTTTACTCCACAAATATTTGATTATTTAGAGAAGAGATTTCCGGAGTTTTTAGATGAACATAAGGATAATATTAATGAGTGTGAGTATTTAATTCCAACATTAGTATTTGAAGAAATAGAGAAGGGTCTTGCTAGAGTTAAGGTTCTTAAAACTGATGCAGTATGGCAAGGAATAACTTATAGAGAAGATAAAGATAAAGTTGTTAGTGAAATTAAAGCTTTAGTGGATAAAGGAGAGTATCCACAAGGTGTTTGGGAAAAGGCTTAGATAAGTCTTTTTTCTTTATAGATATTTATTTACAAATAAGGGATATTGTGTTAGAATTGTCTTAAGATAAAAAGGTGGTATTATGAAGAAGAGAATGGTTTTTTATACGATTATTTCAATGGTTTTTATGATACTTTCTTATTTGTTTATTGTTAGTGGAATTGATATGAAAACTAAGATATATGTTAAATATCAACAGGTAGATGACATATCATATGTAGTTAATTTACTTCCCAATACGGTATATGAAAATGATTATTTGAATATGGGAGGAAATTATATTGGGAGTTTGGTTAAAGATATTGATTTAGATTTAAAGTATAATTTAATATATGCAAGAAATATTACAGGTTATTATGTGTATAATCTTAAGGGAACTTTAGTTGCTAGTGAGGGTGAGGATATACTGTGGGAGAAGAATTATGATTTATTAGCAGATAAAGTAACGGTACTTGATCAGAATAAGGTTAAGGATATTAGGGTTAAAGATAAGACTTCTATTGATTACCAAAAATATGTAAATGAAATAAATGATTTTAATAAAAAGTATAATATGGAAGTAAGTGGAGTTCTTTTAGTTAGTTTTAAGCTAAAGACAACTTTGGATTTTACGGGATTTAAGAATACATATGATGATACGAAGGAAGTTAAGATGGTAATACCAGTTACTAATGAGGCATTTAAGATAAAGATACTTGATGATAATAGAGAATTTGATAGTTATAATGAGATGACTAATAAAGAAGGGATTAACTATTTATTTTTAGTATTTGGAGCTTTATGTTTATCTGTGGGAATAGCATTTTTAATGGTGGTTATCAAAAATTTATTGGAGATAAATAATAAAGAGAATAAATATGTTAAGGAACTTAAGAAGATACTTAATGAACACGGGGATGAGATAGTTAATGTATATGAGTTTAATAATGCTAAAAAATATAATTTAATATATGTTGATAGTTTTAAGGAATTACTTGATGTATATGATAAGGTTGATTCACTAATTAGTTTTAAGGAACTTAAAAAGAATCAGAAGGCAGTATTTTTGATTATTGAGAATGATAATGCTTGGATATATATACTTAATGTTTAATAATGAAGAAATATGTGATAGAATAATTAGTTAAGGAGAATTTATGGAAGACACTAAAAAAAATACTTTAAAGAAAGAATTTAGAAAAGGGATAGAGAAGGGCAATAGTACATTTAAGGAGTTTAAGAAGTTTATTTCTAAAGGAAATGTTGTTGATATGGCAGTTGGTGTTATTATAGGGTCAGCTTTTGGAAAGATAGTTACTTCACTTGTGGAAAATATTTTTATGCCTCTTATTGGAATAATTATTGGTAAGGTAGATTTTTCTAGTTTATTAATTAAGGTTGGGGATACGGAGATTAAATATGGAGTATTTATTCAGAATGTAGTCGATTTTTTGATAGTTGCTCTTTGTATATTTACAATGGTTAAGGTTATATCTGGTTTTAAGAAGAAGGAAGAAGTAAAAGAAGAGGTACCAGTTATTCCGGAAGAAACCTTATTACTTAGAGAAATAAGAGATTTGCTTAAAGAGAAGAAATAGTTTATTAAAGGTTATAAATTAATAAAAGTAGATAACATATGTGTTAAATGATTTATTTTTGGCTCAAATGAAAAATTAAATTGACCAAAGTAAAAAAATGTTGTAAAATAAGGAAACTGAATGAGTAAATAGGTCAAAAATAGTATATAAAATTGATTATATACTATTAAAAAGTGTAACATATGATTGATTTCTCTAGAGAATTGATTTATTTTTGTTTAAAATAGAGTTGTAAATTGAGAAATGGTATGTTATAATGTTTTTGTGAGTGCTATTTGCTTACATTTTTAGGGGGAAATATGGAAAACTTTAAGAAAAAATGTTTGCTGGAAAAAAGGAGAATGTTAATAGAAGATCTTGTAAAGTATTATGCTGATTATAGAATTTATTGCTATAATAGAGGTGATAAGTTAAAAGGTATTGAATTTAGAAAAAAAATTCATCCTTTGATAAATTTAATATTAAAAATAGATCAAATATTGTCTAAGGAAAAAATTATTGTGATATCTGATAGAAGTAATATTAGATCGAATGAACCAAAAATATTTGCGTGTACACATATTGGCGGTAATGATATTCAGAGGACTTTTCAGATTATAAATGCTCCTGCATATTTGATGCTGGGAGATCCAGGAATTTTATATAAGATGCCAATATATTGTGGTTTAAAGTTAAATGGAGTTATACCTTTAGAAACAAAAAATAAACAAGATAGAAGAATAGCTTATAATAGAGCAATAGAATTATTAAAAAATGGTGGTAATTTATTAATATATCCGGAGGGAGCTTGGAATGTTACTCCGAATGAAATGGTTATGAAGACATTTACTGGTACTGTTAGAATGGCTAAGGAAACGGGAGTGGAAATAGTTCCAATTGCTGTAGAACAATATAATAATATTTTTTACTTTAATATTGGTAAAAATTATACTATTGATAAAAATACAAATGTAACTGATGCTGAATTAAATGCTGATTTGAGAGATAAATTAGCTACTTTGAAATGGGAAATAATGGAAACACAACCAAAATTTGATAGAACGATGATTTCAAACGATTATTTAGATGTATTTCAGTCAGAAATTGTGGGAAGATGTAATTATGGTTATGGTTTTTCATTGGAAGATGCAATTAGTGAAAGTTTTCACGATAAAAACATAACTAAATTTGAGGATGCTTTCGCACATCTTGATAATATTGAATTTGATGCAAGAAATGCATTTTTATTGGGAGGAAGTCCGAAAAAAATAAAAAGAAAGTAATAAAAAGGGTGTGAAAATATGCAGGCGATAATATTGCAAATAGTTGGCTTGTTGTTGATAATTACATTAATCTTTTTGTTTTTCTTAAAGCCAAATGTTGATAATGTAGAAACTAAAACATATTCAAAATTAATAGTACTTAATTTTTTATTTATTGTTATAGGAATTTTTACTTATATTGTTGCTAATACTTTTGGTAATTTGGAGTTTATTAAAATCTTACAAAAAGTATATATGTGTATTTTAACATTATTAAATATGTATTCAGTTATTTATTGCTTGGCAGTTTATAATAAAATTTCTAATTATGAAATATTGAAAAAAGTAATAATAATTATTACAATAATATCTATGATATTAATATTAATTCTACCTTTAAATGTTATTTTTGAAGGAGATTTGTTGGATGGGGAAGGATTATCATATAATATTGCAGTAATTCATACAGTATTTAGTTTTATTTTCTTTCTAATAGTTTTGATATGTATGTTAATAAATAAAAATTCAGTTACTAAAATAATGCCTTATGTTATTTTAATTATATTATATATCGTAGGCTTTTTAATTAGAGGTTTTTATAAAGAATTGATATTTGAAGGTTTCTTTTATTCATATATTTTACTTATTATGTATAATACAATAGAGAATCCTGATGTAAAAATGGCAAAAGAGTTGGCTAATCAAAAAAGAATATTAGAAGTATCTTCTGATAAAACGTTAGGAATGTTGGAAGATTTATCTGTTGATATAAAGACGTCGATTAAGGAACTTGAACAATTAAGTAATAAGAAAATTGATAATAATAATGTTAAAGATTTAAATGAAAAAATTAATGATATTATAAATTGTTCATCTAAGTTAAGTGAACACGTTTCAAGTGCCTTTGATTTGGCTATTATTGATGGTAATTTAAATATAAAAGAATATAAATATGAAGTAAATGATATGGTAGTAAAATTGCAAGAGTTACTATTAGTTGATAAAAGATGTAGTAACAATGAATTCTCTTTGGAAGCAAGTGAAAATATTCCAAATGTTGTGTATGGAGATAAAGATAATATTATTAAAATGGTAATATATTTTTGTGATTTAATTTCATCATTAGTTAATAAAGAAAGAATAATTTTAAATTTTGATAGTATTCAGATAGGTGTTTTTTCAAGATTTAGATTTAAAATTGAATTATCTAATGACATAATACATAAATATATATATAAAAATCCTGAAAATGATGAATTAAGGTTTCAAAAAATTAATGATATTAATTATGAGATAGTAAATAATTTGTTAGAAAAGTTTTATGGTAAAATGAAGGTATCAAATAATAAGGGAAAAATAGCAATAACATTGTGTGTTAATCAAAGATTATTAACTGAGTATGAGGTTGTTAGTAATAGGGAAGAGAATAAAGATATAAAAATTAAATATAGTGATTTTAATGGAAAAAGAATATTAATTGTAGATGATAATAAATTAAACATAAGGGAAATGAAATCCTTATTAAAACCATATAATGTTGGGGTTGTAGTAGTAAATTCTCCATATGAAATGTCAAAACTTTTGAATAGTAATGTAACGTTTGATTTAATTTTTATGGATGATATGATTTCTAGTTTTGGAATTAATGATTTTACTAATGAGATAAAAGAAATTGGTAATAATATATTAAACTATATTAAGAAAGATGCTAAGTATCCGATTACAACAATTATAATGGTTACGGCAAATAAAGGTAAAGAGGAAGAAAAGTATTTGAAGTATGGCTTTAGTGATTATATAATTAAACCAATTAGTAAGGGTATGTTAGATAAAATACTTAGAAAATATTTTAATAAATAATGGATTATTATTTTAAAAAATTAAAACTTATTTATGAGTAAGAAATGGATTCTTATAGTGAATCTGTTTTTTCTTGTTTAAATGGGCATTAGAACTTTCAAGATGGTAGTTTTAGAATATACTAAAATGAAAATGGAGGGAAATAATGCGAAAGAAATTTTTTGGTTTATTAACAATTTGTTTGGTGGTGGTATTAGCAGTATTAGCTATTGTAAGAATCAAAAAGGAAAATAATGGTGATCTTAAGAAGGTTACTGTTGCAGAAGTTGCTCATAGTGTATTTTATGCTCCACAATATGTAGCAGATAGTCTTGGTTATTTTAAGGATGAGGGATTAGATGTAGAGATAGTTTTAACTAGTGGAGCAGATAATGTTATGGCAGCAGTTTTATCAGGAGATGTACAAATTGGTTTTTCTGGAACAGAGGCAACAATATATGTATATAATGGTGGAGAAAAAGATTATGTTATGACCTTTGCAGGACTTACACAAAAAGATGGTTCTTTTCTAATTTCAAGAGAGAAATATGATAATTTTAAATTAGAGGACTTGAAGGGGAAAAGTGTTTTAGGTGGAAGAGTTGGTGGAATGCCTGAGATGACTTTTGAATGGGCTTTGCGTGAAAATGGAATTGATCCTAAGAAAGATTTATATATTGATACATCAGTAGCTTTTGCAGCAATGGAGGGTGCTTTTATTGGGGGAAATGGAGATTTTGTAACGTTGTTTGAACCTAATGCAACTTCAGTTATTAAAAATGGTTATGGTTATGTTGTAGCTTATGTTGGAGAACTTGGTGGTAATGTTCCATATACTGCATATAATGCAAGACGTAGTTATATTGAGAGTAATCCAGATGTTATTGAGAAATTTACTAGGGCAATAGATAAAGGTCTTAAGTATGTTGATAGTCATAGTGCTAAAGAAATAGCAGAGGTTATTATTGGTCATTTTCCAAATACTAGTTTAGCAGATATGGAAATAATTGTGGATAGATATAAAAAGGGAGAAGCTTGGAAGAAGAATGTTACAATCAATGAGGAAGAATGGAATCATATTCAGGAAATTATAGAGGCATCTGGAGAACTAGATAAAAGAGTAGATTATGATAAATTAATTTATAATAAGTATTTTGATAATTATGAATAAGGTTATTGAGATTAAGAATATTAATAAGAAGTATTATAGTAAGGAAGGCGAATTTACTGCAATTGAAGATATTTCACTTGATGTGAATGAGGGGGAATATTTGGCGATTGTTGGTCCTAGTGGATGTGGAAAGAGTACGCTTCTTAATATTATTGGTAATATTGATAAAAAAACAAATGGGGAGATAATTGTAGGTGAAGGGATAAAGATTGGTTATATGCTTCAGGAGGATTCTTTGTTTCCGTGGTTAACAATTTTAGATAATTGTTTGTTGGGACTTAGAATTAAGAATGAACTTAATGAAGAAAATATTAACTATGTGAAGGAATTAATAGATACTTATGGACTTACGGAATTTATGAAGAGTTATCCAGGTAGTTTATCTGGCGGTATGAGGCAGAGGGTTGCTCTAATTAGGACATTGGCTCTTAAACCAGATATATTATTATTAGATGAACCTTTTTCGGCTTTGGATTATCAGACACGTTTAGCAGTATCGGATGATGTTTATAAAATAATTAAGGATACGGGAAAAACGGTAATTATGATTACTCACGATATTGCTGAGGCTATATCGATGGCAGATAGAGTGGTAGTTTTAACTGGAAGACCTGCTAAGGTAAAGAAGACTTATAATATTATAATGGAGGGTTCTAGTACGCCGATAAGTAATAGAAAGTGTAAGGAATTTTCTGATTATTATGATATGATATGGAAAGAGATTGATTTACATGTATAGTAGGGAATATAAGAGTTATATACGTAAGTTAAGAATTAATAAGATACTTGTTAGGTTGGTACAGATATTAATATTAGTTTTGTGGTTATGGTTATGGGAATATTTAGCTAATAGAGAAATTATTAATTCGTTTATTTATTCTTCACCTTCAAGGATGACTAAGACAATAGTTACATTGTATCAAAGTAATAATTTATTTAGGCATATATGGGTAACGATTTATGAGACGGTGATTAGCTTTTCTTTGGCTACGATACTTGGAACATTAATAGCAATAATTTTGTGGTATTCTAAATTTTTATATAAAGTAATGGATCCATATTTAACAGTTTTAAATAGTTTACCAAAGGTAGCTTTGGGACCAATTATTATAATTATTTTTGGAGCTAATATTAATTCAATTATTATTATGGCTTTACTTATTTCACTTATTATTACAATATCAAATGTATATTCAGGATTTGTACATACAGATAGGAATAAGATAAAATTGTTAATGAGTTTTGGGGCTACTAAGAGACAAATGCTTAAGTATTTGATAATACCTTCAAATTATCATACGATTATTAATAGTTTAAAGATTAATGTGGGTATGAGTTTGGTAGGTGTAATAATGGGAGAATTTTTGGTATCTAAAGAGGGTGTAGGTTATTTAATTAACTATGGATCGGAAGTATTTAATTTAAATTTAGTTTTTGCTGGTATTTTTATTCTTCTTTTAGTTTCTTATCTAATGTATTTAATGGTTGTTTATATAGAGAAGATATTAATTAAAAATAATTAGTATCTTTTTCTGTTATTTGTTTGGAATAATGGGTAGTAAAAAAAGAGCTTGAGCTCTTTTTTGTTATTTAATTTTTTTATTTATTTCGGAAGTGTTTTTCCAGATCATTAATAAGATTAATGATCCTTCATAAATTAATCTAGCTATGACGTTTCCAATTATTAGATATAATAGGAATCCTAAAAAGCTAGTGCTAATTATATTGAATGATGTTAGCGTAATAAAGATAGCTACTATAATATATGATACTTTTAGGATTACTTCAATTAGCATTTTTTTAAATGATAAGAATTCTTTTATCCAAGCTAGATATTTGTTTTCTACTTTGTCTTTTTTGTTTACGAATAGGACATATAGTAGAATACCTCCGATAATAGATAGAATGGTGGCAACAATGGTCCAAGCTACACCGTTAACGATGCCTGATGTTTGGCCAAAATCTTTTGTGTATAAATCAAAATCGTACATAATAATACTCCTTTCTTTGATAATAATATATCATATAAATTGAAAAATTGAAATATTTTTAATTGATTTTTTCTAATTCTTTATAAGCTATTTTTCCTAGGTTGGTTTTGGGTATTTCATCTATAAAGCTATATTCACGTGGTTGTTCATATTTTGCAAGCTGTTTTTTTAGATATTTTTGGATATTTCCTTTGGCGATGACTTTGGAGTTATTTTCTTTTAGTACGATAAATGCTTTGACTATTTCGCCTTTATTTTGATCGGGAATGCCGATGATGGCACAGTTTAGAACCGAGGGGTGTTTCATAAGAATTTCTTCGATGTGTGCGGGATAGACGTTGTAGCCACTGGTAATTATCATACGTTTTAATCTTGATTTATAATGTAGTAATCCTTTGGAATCTATATAACCGATATCGCCGGTATGTAAATAGGTTAATCCATCAATTGTTGTAAGGGCATTTTTTGTTTCGATTGGTTCTTCTAGGTATTCTAACATAATATTAGGTCCAGAAATACATATTTCACCATCTAGGCCAATATCTTGTTCTTTTCCGGTATGAATATTTATAATTTTAAATTGGGTGTCTGGGAATGGGTAACCAATGATATCAGATTCATTATAAATTCCTTCGGGTGATAGGGAGACGACACCGGATGATTCGGTTAGGCCATAACCAATTTTGATGTCAGTAGGGGAACCATATTTTTTTAGGAAGGTATTTACTTTTTGTTTTATGGTAAGACTCATAGAGTCACCACCACAGACAACTAGTTTTAGGCATTTTAATTCGTTTTTTTTGAATTCCATTTTGGAGATGTAGTCATAGAGTGTAGGGACTCCGCATAAGACGTTAAAATGATATTTTCTTAAGTATTTTTTAAATTTTTTGGAGTCAAATTGAGGAATTAGAATGGCTTTCATTCCGTTAAATAGTGGAGTATGAGTACATATTCCGATACCGAAGGCGTGAAAGTTAGGAAGAAATGTTAGGAAGGAATTTTCTGGTACGAGAACATCTGAGACATATCTACTTTGCATAGCTTGGGTATTAAATGAATAGTTACTAATGACAACACCTTTTGGTTTGCCGGTTGTGCCTCCGCTATAGAGAATGACGGCAGGGTCACTACTGTTGACTTGAGTATATGGATCTTCTTGATAAGTTGATGAAAGATTTATGAAGTGATCCCAGAGAATAAATTTTTCATCTTCTTTAACTTTGAGCTTTCTTCCTTTAATAAGCCAATATAATAGAGCAGTAATTCTTTCCATAGATTTGGTGGCAGAGGTAATAATTACTTTTTCTAGTTTGGTATTGGAAATAATATTTTTAACTTTGATGTAGGTAATGTCAATGCATAACATTACTTTGGAATTACTTTTGTTAAGATAGTATTCAATTTCTTTTTCACTTGATAGGGGGTGAATCATATTGGCAATGGCTCCGACTTCGTTTATGGCATAGAACATAGTTACTTCTTCGGGAGTATTAGGCATACAGATAGTTACACGATCACCGGGATTTACTCCAAGAGCTTTTAGAGCTTTGGCACACTTGTTAATTCTTTTGATGAGGCTTTTATAACTGATTTGTTTATCTCCATATTGAATAGCAGGATTTTCAGGATATTTAAGGGCAGATTCGAAGATGGCATCATAGAGACTTCCTTCAAAGTATTTGATGTTTTTTCTCAATTTATATCCTTTTCTCCATTGGTTTTTGATTTTAATACTAATTTTACGATAGGTATTTCTAATTTTTAAAAATAATTTTTCAAACATATGAGATCTCCTTTATATAGATTATTAATTATATTTCTTGGTTATTCTTGATTATATAATATTATATATCATTATTTAGAAAAATTAAATTATTAATTGATAATTTGATGGTAATGTGGATAAATATTGATGTTGATATATGTTTTATTTTATGATAGAATTATGTTAATAAGGTAGATGAAATTATGAATAAGATAGATGTTAAGGAAGTTGTTTTTATTTTTATTTTGTTTATATTTTTAATTGGGTTAATAATGGTTACGCCTTTTATTAATAGATTTAGGAATGATGGGGAATTAATTATTAATGAGGTTATGTCATCAAATAGTTATACGATTATGGATAAGACTGGGAAATATAGTGATTATATTGAGTTATATAATGGGTATAATTATGAGATTGATTTATCGGGATATTATTTGTCTGATGATTATTTGAATACGAGAAAGTGGCAGATTCCTTCAGGAGTTAAAATTGGGGCAAATAGTTATTTGTTATTGTATGCGACAGGTCTTGATAAGGTAATAGATGGGGAGTGTCATACGAATTTTAAGCTTGATAAAGGGGGAGAGGTAGTATCTTTATCTAACAAGAAGGGGAAGGCTATTAGTAAGATTATATATAATGCGATGGATAGTGATACTTCATATGGGTACAATGAAAAGGAGAAGAGGTATGTTTACTACTATGAGGGAACTCCGTTAAAAGAGAATGGAGATAATTATAGTTTAAGGCCAATAACTATTAAGAAGAAGAGTGGGCAAAAGATAGTAGAGTATGTTACTGATAATAGGAGTATTAGGAGTAGTAAAGAGGGATACTATCAGATGGTAGAGATATATAATGAGACAGATAAAGATGTTGATATGACGGGATATATGTTAACTAATGATAGGAAGGATATTAGTAAATATGTATTTGGATCAGTAGTTATTAAGGCTAAGGGTTATTTGGTAGTGTATTTATCTGGACTTGATAAGATGATAGATGGGGAGTGTCATACGAATTTTAAGATTCTTCCTGATGATAAAGCATTAATACTTAGTAATGATAAGAAGAATACGTTAGATGAGGTAAGAATTGTTCCACTTGGAACTGATATGTCTTATGGATTATATGATGGTAAGTGGTATTATTATGATAAACCTAGTATAGGGAGAGCGAATGATGCGGGTTATAAGATAGAACTTGATAAGAATAAAGATATAGTTATTAATGAGATTTCAGCAGTTAATATGGAATTTATTGAGTTAAAGAATTTAACTGATAAGAGTATTAATTTAAGTAATTATAGTATTAAAGATAAGAGTGGAAAGGAAATGAAGTTTCCTAATATAGAGATTAAGGGGAATGGATATTTAACTTTATATGGAAGTGATAATTATAGTTATAATAATGGAAAGATATATACGGGATTTCATATTAATAATAGTCAAGAGGTAATATATTTATATAAGAATAATGTATTGATAGATACTTTTAATGGGGGACTATTAAATGGTAATGTTAGTATGGGAAGAAATGCTTCAGGTAGAGTTGTTTATTTTAAAAATAAGACGATGGGAAGTAGTAATAGTAGTAGTTATTATTTGGGTTATGCGAATAGTCCTAAGTATTCTGCTACAGGGGGATATGTATCTAAGGGATATAAGTTAGAACTTTCTACTGATGATGGGAGTGAGATATATTATACAGTGGATGGATCATTTCCAACAAGGAGTTCTATTAAGTATAAAGATGGGATTATTATAGATAAGACAATGGTGGTTAAGGCTATTGCTTATCGAGATAATTATCTTGAGTCTTCGGTTGTTTCTAGAACTTTCTTTGTGGGAGAGAAGAAGAAATTACCAATTGTATCAATATCTACTAATAGAGAGAACTTATTTGGTAGTTATGGTATTATTTCTAATTATCATAGTAATAATAAGAAAAAGATTAGTTTTGAGTTTTATGAGGCTGATGGAAAATATGGAATTTCTTTTATAGGAGATATGAGATTATCAGGAATGGATTCTCGTGAGAGGGTACAGAAGAGTATGGCAATATATTTAAAGAAGGAGTATGGAATGCAGAGTGTTAATTATCCGTTCTTTAAGTATAATAAGGTACAGAATTATTCTTCATTTACTTTGAGAAATGCTGGAGAGGATCCTCTTGGAATAAGGATTCAAGATACGACGCTTACTTATATGTTACAGGGGGAGATGGATATTGATTTACAGGATTATAGAGCAGTAGTGGTATATGTTAATGGTGAATATTATGGTTTATATAATATGAGAGAGAGGCTTAATGGGGACTATTTAGAGAGTTATGGGTATGATAAGGATAATAGTACATTAATTAAGTATACGACTGCGAAGTATGGTAGTACCTGGGAGTATAATAAATTATATAATTATATTAAGAGTCATAATGTTAGAGATAAGGATGTATATGAGTATTTGAAGAGTCAGATTGATATGCAGGAATTAGTTAATTATATGATAGCAGAGTCTTTTTATGGAAATACAGATTTAGGTAATATTAGGTTTTATAAGGGAAATAATGGTAAATGGAGATGGATGCTATATGATCTTGATTGGAGTATGTGGAATTATCAGATAGATTATGGTTATCCGATTATAAATAAAAGAATACCGGCAGTTACTTATTTGTATTCAGTAATAGATATTACAAGGACGTTATATCATAATAGTGAGTTTAGAGAACTTTATTTGAGTAGTTTTGGAAAGTATTTGAAGACAACTTTTAAACCGGAGAGAGTTAATAAGATAATTGATATGCAAAGTAAAGAAATAGAGGATGAGATATCAAGTCATATTGAAAGATGGCGAGATAATCCTAGAAGTGTTCAGGGTTGGAAGAATAATATTAATTTATTTAAGACGAGGTATAGTAATAGGTATAATTATGTAGTTAATAATATTAAGAGTAGTTTTAATTTATCACAGGATGAATATGATAAGTATTTTAAATAGGGGGGATTTGATGAAGAGATATGTGTTGATAGTTTTAATATTTATAATACTTATATTAATGGTTATATTTATACCTAATAGTAATAATACTTTGTTTATTAAGAATAGTAATTTATATATTAATGAGATTCTTCCTAGTAATATGAAGACGGGGATGGATGATGATAATGATTATAGTGATTATATAGAACTTTATAATGGTACTGGATATGATATTAATTTAGAGGGATATCATTTGTCTGATAAGGTATATAAGACTAATAAGTGGACTTTTCCAGAGGTAGTAATAAAGAAAAATAGTTATTTGGTTATATATGCTAGTGGGAAAGATAGATGTATAGATGGGGTATGTCATACAAATTTTAAGCTTAGTAGTAGAGGAGAGACAGTTACTTTAACAGATGATATGGGAAATATTTTATCAAAGGTTACTTATGGTAAGGTTGGTAATGATATTTCTTATGGATATATGTCAGGAAAGTATTATTATTTTACGAAGCCTACTCCTGGTATGGAGAATGGGAATGAGATAGTTAAAGATCTTAAGTTAAGTGATTATAAGATATATATTAATGAATATATGACTAAGAATAAGGGGAGTCATTGTATTAGTAATGGGGGGTGTTATGATTATGTAGAGTTATATAATTATGGTGATAAGGATATTAATGTTTCGGGGTTATCAATAACAGATAATAGTAAGAAGTTAAATAAGGATACTTTAGGTAGTATGGTGATAAAGGCTCATAATTATTTAGTAATATATTTTACTGGTGGAGAAAAAGTAGAGGGTTATTTATGTGTTAACTTTAAATTATCAACAAATGATGATAAAATTATATTGTCTTATGATGGAAAGATTATTGATAGTGTGGATATAGTAGAACTTGTTGATAATGTTAGTTATGGAAGGATTGATGATAAGTGGTATTATTTTCCTACGGGAACTCCAGGATTAGAGAATACGACGAAGGGATTTCAGTCTTTAGGAGGAATAAATGGAAGTTCTTAAGACGTTTAGACACGAATTTAAATATGTTATTAGTTATGATGAGAGTTTAAGACTTAGAGAGAAATTGGATCAGGTACTTAGATATGATAGAAGTAGTAGAGGGTATATGGTTAGAAGTTTATACTTTGATTCAGTAGATGATGAGGATTATTATGATAAGCAAGGGGGAGAGATAAAAAGAAAAAAAATAAGACTTAGGATATATGATACGACTAGTGATTATGTTAAATTGGAGTTAAAAGGAAAGTATGATATTCATCAATTAAAGGAATCATTGGTTATTAATAGGGCAGTAGCTAAGGAATTGATTAAGGGAAATTATGGAGTGTTACTTAATTATGATAGTGATACTGCTAAGAAGATATATGTGATAATGGCTATGGGGGGTTACAGGCCAAAAGTTATTATTGAGTATGAGAGAATTGCTTATATTACGGCAACAACTACTAGAATTACAATGGATTATAATATTAAGAGAAGTTATGATTTTGATAATTTCTTTAATGATCAGGTTAATTATGTGACGGTAGTAGATAATAGAGATATGGTTTTAGAGGTAAAGTATGATAGATTTTTAGAATCATATCTTGGAAATATTATGAGTAATTATATAACTAGATATCAATCAGTTAGTAAATATGTGATGGGAAGAAATATTTAAGATATAGATAGGAGTTAGAAATATGAAAAAAGTTTTAGAAGCGTTAGTACAGATGCAAGTAAAGATGCCAATACAGACAGTAGTAATGGTTTTGTTAGTGGCTTTTATGGTATCTTTAATAATTTATTTAACTTATAAGAATACATATACAGGAGTTATGTATAATCCAAGATTTAATGTATCATTAATAATGATTACAATGATAACAACAATAGTAATGGTAGTTATAGGAAGTAATATATCAGTATCTTTAGGAATGGTAGGTGCTTTATCAATTATAAGATTTAGAACAGCGGTTAAAGATCCTAGGGATACGGCATTTATTTTTTGGGGAGTAGTATCAGGATTAGCTTGTGGTACACAGAATTATACGATAGTAATTGTTGGTAGTATATTTATATGTTTAATATTGTTCTTATTTAAAAAGACAATTACAGTTAATAATAAATATGTATTAATAGTAAAGGGTAAGAATTATGATTTAAATAAAGTTAATAGTATTATTGAGAAAAAGACTAGTGGGAATACTTTAAAGGGAAGGTATATTAGTAAAGATAATATGGAAATGGTATATGATGTAAAGTTTAGGAAGAAAGAAAAAGAGGATATTATATATGATATTGGGAAGGTACCAGGAGTAGATACGATTAATATAGTAGCTAGTAATACAGATACGATGGGTTAAGTATAGTGATAGTGAGGGTTTTGAAATGGTTAGAAAGAATAGGGAATTAATAATAATATTTATAGTAACTTTAATATATAATTTAGTAATACCGGAATTATCACTTGATGAGGTATGGAATTATGGGTTTTGTTATAATGTATTAAATGGGTTAGTTCCCTATAAAGATTTTAATATGATAATAACTCCATTATATCCTTATATAGGGGCATTGTTCCTTAAAATAGGAGGAGATGGAGTTATTAATTTTCATATATTTAATACATTGATTCTTATACTGATATTTTGTTATATGAGAAGAAATATTAGTAATCTATACTACGTTTTATATTTATTACTTTTATCTGTAGGAATGCCAAATTATTCTTTGTTATGTATATTATTTATATATATTTTAATGGATTTAGAAGATATGAATAAAAAAGATTATATGATAGGAATAGTTTTGGGATTAGTCTTTTTAACAAAACAAAATATTGGACTACTATTATGTATTCCAACTATATTTTTATTTGATATAAAGAGAATATGGAAGAGGATAAAAGGAATATTATTAATAGTTATGTGTTTATTATTATATTTAATTATTAATAATACTTTAAGTGAGTTTATAGATTATTGTTTTTTAGGACTTAGTAGTTTTAGTAAAGATAATATGGAAATAAATTATATATGTATGGGAATTATTATTATATTAGGAATATATTTATTATATAGATATATAAAGATAAGAGATATAAAAATATTATATGTAATATGTTTTATGGGGATGGTTTATCCGATAGTAGATAAATATCATTTTATTATAGGAATAATTCCAGCAATAGGATATATCTTGGAAAATATAAAGGTTAAGAATAATTATTTATGGATGGTTAAAAAGATAAATATAATATTTTTATTATGTAGTTTAATTACTTCTTGGGGATTAGGAATGTATGAATATAAAGATAATAAATATATTATTTTTAGTGATTTAAAAGTATGGAAGTATCGAAAAGTAGATTCTGTAACAGTGGATACTACAAAAGAGATAGTTAGATATTTAAAAGATAAGAATAAAGAAGAAATATTTATAATAAATCCATTAGCTTATTTATATAAACAAGAAGCAGGGATACCAATATCTGGATATGATTTACTTAATAATGGGAATTTAGGTAAGAATGGTAGTGATAGAATAATAAAAGAAATAGATGATATATGTAGAGTGAAGGAGTGTAGTATTTTAATAAGTATGATGGATATAGATGGGGAAATTAAGGGGCAATATAGTAAGGAAATAATTAAGTATATAGATAATAATTATAAAAGAATAGATATGGTTAGTTATTTTTATAGATATAAGTATTAAAAACTAGCAATTAGAGTGATTTAAAGTTCACTTTAGTTGCTAGTTTTAATTATGTAACATTATATTTTTTAATTATTAGATTGACATTTGCAAAATCAATTTTAGCACTATCATTATCTTCGATTATACCGCATCTAACATATAGGGTTGTAGAATTATCAAATTTAGTTATAATCGTTTCTGAACATTCCATTTTGGCAGTAGTTCCAGCTTTTAACTCAAAAGATAAATCTTGAACAACAGCTCCGGTTTTTTCAGTTAGATAGAAGATTGCTCCGTGATTTTGATCTACTCCAGATATTTGGCCACATAAAGTTATTTCATAATAACCAGGGGTGGTAATAGTAAATTCAGAATTATCTTCATCAAGTATGTAGTAGTTATCATTGTCAGGTATTTTGACAATATCGTGAAAGGTAAAGGAACGCATTATGCGGGGAAAATGGTATGTAAGTATATGAGAGCAATGAAAAGGAAACATAGCTCTTATTTTATTTTAAAGTTATATATTAAGAAGTATTTTTATAATATAGATAGGGATATATTATTTAGTATTATGAAGAAGTATATTAGTGATAAGAAGTTACTTTGGTTAACGAAATTATTTATTTATGATGGGGGATATGAAGGTATACCTATTGGGAATTATACTTCACAGTATTTTGCTAATATATATTTAAATGAGTTAGATTATTATGTTAAGGATAGGCTTAAAATAAAATATTATGTTAGGTATATGGATGATATGGTAATTCTTTGTGAGAGTAAAGAAGAGGGAAAAATGTTTTTTCAGTTAATTAAGTCATTTTTAGAGGAAAGGCTAGGATTAGAACTTAATAAGAAGAGTAGGTGTTATCCGAGTAGTCTTGGGGTTAATTTTTGTGGTTACCGAATATATGAGACACATAAGTTGGTAAGAAATAGTAGTAAAAAGATGATAAGAAAGAAGATTAAGTTATGGAGAAAATATTATAATAAGGGGATATTAGATAAAAAGAAAATGATACTTAGTTTTAATAGTCGGATTAATCATATAAGACAAGCTAATAGTTATAATTTAGAGGTGGTAATGAGGGAGAGGATTAGAAAAATATTTAGTAATAATAGTGATGAAATTGATAAAATTTAGAATATAGCATAATATATATTGACAAATGAATTGGTATTCAACTATAATATAGATAGTTGAGAATATATTCAACTGTTATGGAGGCTAATATGACTAAGAATGAGTTTGTATGTGATTGTAATATTATTCATCGGGAAGCTGTTTGTGAAGTTGTTAATAGTATGCCAGATGAATATACGTTTAATAATTTAGCTGATTTATTTAAGTTAATTGGTGATACGACGAGATGTCGGATATTGTTTGCTTTAGATAAGAGGGAAATGTGTGTTTGTGATATTGCTAATGTACTTAGTATGACAAAATCAGCAGTGTCTCATCAGTTGGCAATTTTAAGAAGAAGTGGAATTGTTAAATGTAGAAGAAATGGAAAAGAGGTTTATTATTCTTTGGATGATGGTCATATTGTGAAGTTGTTTGAAATTGGTTTAGAGCATATTAATCATAAAAAATAGGAAAAGAAAGTAGTGATATAATGAAGAGGTATAAGTTTAGAATTATTGGATTGGATTGTGCTAATTGTGCAAATGAATTAGAGGAAGAGATTAGAAAATGTGGTTTAGTTCAGGAGGTAGTTATTAGTTTTATGATGGAAATGTTATCTTTTTTATGTGATAGTAAGGATTATGATGAGGCTTTAGTAATGATTAAGAAGATAATTAATGATAATGAACCTTCAGTGGAAATAGAGGAACTATAAATGAATAAAAAAATGAAGAAGCAATTAGGTAAGATAGTTGTATCGTTGTTACTACTTATTTTAGCTTTTATAGTTAGGGGATATAATAAGTATTTAGGGATTGTTTTATTTACTTTATCTTATATAATTGTTGGTTATGAGATTATTTTTAAGGCTTTAAGAAATATTAAGAGGGGAAAGGTCTTTGATGAGAATTTTTTGATGACTATTGCAACGATTGGTGCTTTTTGTGTTGGGGAGTTACCAGAGGCTGTAACGGTAATGTTATTTTATCAAATTGGGGAATTTTTTCAGAATTATGCAGTTGATCGTTCTAGGAAGTCAATAGCTTCTTTGATGGATATTAGACCAGATTATGCTTGTGTGATGCGTGATGGAAAAGGGGTTATTGTAAATCCTTCGGAGGTTAAGGTTGATGAGATAATTTTGATTAAACCTGGAGAGAAGATTCCTCTTGATGGGGTAGTAGTTAGTGGTAATTCGATTATTGATACGGTAAAATTAACGGGAGAGTCAATTCCTAGGGTTATAAAGGTAGGAGATGAAGTAATTAGTGGTTGTATTAATAATCAGGGAGTTATTCAGGTAAGAGTTACTAAGGAATTTGGAGAATCAACAGTTAGTAAGATTTTAGATTTGGTGGAGAATGCTAGTAGTAGAAAGTCTAATTCAGAAAATTTTATTACGAAGTTTGCAAAGTATTATACTCCAATAGTGGTAATAGTGGCTTTAATTTTAGCAATATTTCCTCCGTTAATATTTAATGATAGTTTTAAGGAATGGATATATAGAGCATTATCTTTTTTGGTTGTTTCTTGTCCTTGTGCTTTGGTGGTATCTATTCCGCTTAGTTTTTTTGGGGGAATTGGAGCTGCTAGTAGAATGGGTATTTTGATAAAGGGTAGTAATTATTTAGAAGCTTTGTCTAATACTTCAGTGGTTGTTTGCGATAAGACAGGTACTTTAACTGAGGGGGTATTTAAAGTACAAAAGATAGAACCAAAGGATATATCTAGGGAAGATTTACTTGAGTATGCTGCAATGGCTGAGAGTTTTTCTAATCATCCGATATCAGAATCGTTACGTTTGGCATATGGAAAGGAAATAGATAATAAAAGAGTAACGGATGTAGAGGAAACTCCTGGAATGGGAGTAATTGCTAAGATAGATGGTAAGACTTTGGTAATAGGAAATGATAAGTTGTTAAAAAGAGAGGGTATTAAGTTTACAAAGGTAAGTGATAAGGGGACAGTTATTTATGTAGCTATTGATAATAGTTATAAGGGAATGATTGTTATTGCGGATAAGATAAAGGATGGAACACACTTAGCGATAAGAAATTTAAGAGGTAATGGTGTTAAGAAGGTAATAATGTTAACTGGTGATAGAGAAGATATTAGTAGGGAGATTTCTAAGGAATTGGAATTAGATGAATATTATGCAGAGTTACTTCCTCAGGATAAGGTTAAGATAGTTTCTCAACTTATTGAGAATTGTGATACTTCAGGAGGGGTTTTATTTGTAGGTGATGGAATAAATGATGCACCAGTTTTAGCCTTAACAAATGTTGGGGTAGCAATGGGAGGACTTGGATCAGATGCAGCGATTGCGGCGGCTTCGGTAGTAATTATGAGTGATGAAATTTCAAAAATTGTTGATGCGATTAAGTTATCTAGAAAGACAATGATGATAGTAAGAGAGAATATTAATTTTACGTTTTTTGTAAAGATTTTAGTTTTGGTTTTGTCAGCTTTAGGAATTGCAACGATGTGGTCAGCAGTATTTGCAGATGTTGGAGTTTCAATTTTAGCAATACTTAATGCACTTAGACTTTTAAGTTTTGGGAGTAAAAAATGAAAGTATTAACAATAAAAGAACCTTGGGCTACTTTAATAATAGATGGGTATAAGATGTATGAATTTAGGAGTTGGAAAACTAATTATCGTGGGAAAATATTAATTCATTCGGGGTTAAGTATTGAGAATGATATGCTTCCTAGGTTTAAGGATTATAATATACATTGTAGTAGAGGGGCTATTATAGGAGAGGCAATGCTTACGGATTGTGTTTTAGTAGATGAACAGTTTTATAAGCAGTTATTGGAAATAGATCCAGTGATTTATGAAAAGAGTAATCATTCGATGAAATATGGATTTAAGTTAGAAAATGTTAAGAAATATGATAATCCTATTTATGTTAAGGGAAAACTTGGTTTATGGAATTATGATTTATAAATTTTAAAAGACATTTTGTGAAATTCACAAAATGTCTTATTTATTTACTTTAATACTGTCATAAAATAGTGGTAGTAGAATGTAGTCTTTGTTTTCAAGATATTCGATTGCTTTTGGTAAGATTGATAGAGTGGTGTAACTGTAGTCGTGAAATAATACGACTTCAATATCTTCGTTAATACTGTTTGTTAAATTATTCCAGGCAACTGTTGCGTTGGCTACTCCGCCACCATCACCATCTTGAGCGGTCCAGTCAACCCAGCCATAGTTATTTTTCCTTAATTCATTAATAATACTATTTTTTAGGTAACCAGCAGTAGCTGAACCTCCAGGAAATCTTACAATATTGGTAGTTACTCCAGTTTTTTCTTTGATGATATTTTCTTGTTTTTTTACTTGATTTATAAATGCTTGAGGACTGGAATATAATCCTTGCCATATAAGATGTGAATAGGTATGATTTGCTATTGTATGACCATTATCAACAATTTTTTTATAGGTAATAGAACAATCTTTGCTGCGGTTGTCATAACATTTTTCTTTATCTAGTCCAATAGTAAAGAATGTTCCTTTTATTTTATATTTTTTTAATACTTTTAAGTATTCATCTGTTAAGTAATATGGTCCATCATCAAAAGTTAGGTAAGCTATTTTGGATTTAGTTTCTTTGTTAACAATTTTTTGTTCTAATTCACTTGCTAGTTTAAAAACTTCTTTTTTAGTATCACTAATTATGGTGTCAATATTTTTTAAGTCTTCAACTTTTTGAGATTTATCATCATATGTATTTTGATTATTAAGTTTTTCTTTTTCAATATTTTCTAAATTTTCTTGTAAGTTTTTAAAGCTTTTTATACTTTTTTCATATTTTTGATAGTAGATATAGGATATGGTGATAAATGTGATAATAAAGATTATGAGAATAGTAATTATGATGATAGAGCAGTAGTTACTTTTTCTTTTAAATATTTCCATATTTCGTACTCCTCGATTTTGGCTTTGTTACTTTCTTCTAATTCTTTTAGGTAATCTTCTTCTTTTTTTATTTTTTCGGATATTGTTTGATCTTCTTGTTTAGTTTTTTCAATAGTTTTTTCAATATTATCAATGTTATTATTTAGTTTTTGATAATTTATAAAGATGTATACGAATACTACTAAGGAGATTGTTAATAAAGAACTTAGAAGATAGTATGGAATAATTTTCTTAGACAAATATATCACTTCCTTATATTATAGATAATACCACAATTAGAGAAATTAAGCAATTCTTTTAAGTGAAAAATAGATATGTGTAGTATATGATAAAGATTAAGATCATAATTGTTCCTTCTAGTTTATCAATTTTTTTATCATCTTTAGCGAAGAAGTATAAGACGGTTGCTGATAAAGTCATAATGAACATATCAATAAGGTTAAAACTTTTGGTAGTTACGCTTCCAAGGAGGATAACGGGAAATCCTAGGACAAAGCCAATGTTAAAGATATTTGTACCAATAATGTTACCTAGGATGATATCAAATTCTCCTTTTTTAGCAGAGGTAATGGCAAGAATTATTTCTGGTGATGAGGTACCAATTACTAAGATGATCATTGTTATTAGTTTTTGACTTATGTGTAATTCGTTGGCGATAGCAGCACAGTTATTTACAGCAAGGTTACTACCATAAATAATAAAGATTAAACCAATAATAGAGTAGATGATTGATTTTTTTAGGTGCCACTTAGGGTGCTCGTTTTTAATATTTGGATTATTTATAGAGTGACGGCTATATTTATAGATATAATATAGAAAATATAAGAATATTGAGAATAGGATAAGGCTATCACTTCTGGAAATGGTATTTATATCATTATTAAAGATATTATCTAGTAAGAGAATAGAGAAGGTAGTGATGATGATAAGATGTAATGGAAGTTGGTTTTTTATGGTTTCATTTTTAATTTTTATGGGTTTTACGATGGCTGAGAGACCAATTACTAGCATTGTATTAACAATAGTGCTACCAATGACATTTGCTAGGACAATATCATCTTTTCCGGATAGTAATCCTTGAAAGGAAATAAAGAGTTCTGGGGCACTGGTACCAAAGGCTACGATGGTTAGAGAAATGATGATTTTGGGAATTTTTAAGTTTATGGATGTTGATGACATTCCATCTACGAAGAGATCGGCTCCTTTTATTAGGAGAAAGAATCCAATAATTACAGAAATTATATATCTTATCATTTTATCTACCTTCTTACTATATTGATGATAGCAAATATCGGGAAAATTTTCAATATTTTAGTAAGAAAAAAACCTAAAAAAATAGGTTTTTTAATGGATGTAAATTTTTAGTTTTTTTCTAAAATGTCTCTTGCAGCAACTAATCCGGTAGCGGCGGCCGCAACAATGTTACCGGCTTTACCGGCACCATCACCGATAAAGTAAATGTTATCGTTTTCTAGCTTGAATTTGTTATTTGTGGTTATTTCATTAGAGAAGAATTTTATTTCTGGTCCATAGAGAAGGGTTTCTCCATTGTTAATGCCCGGCATAATTTTATCTAGGATTTCTAAACCTTCCAGGATGTTTATGATAATGCGATGAGGTAATACTAGAGCTAAGTCTCCAGCAACACAGTCTTTTAGGGTTGGTTCAACGAAGCCTTTGTTAATACGATGCCAATTAGAACGTCTTCCATCACGTAAATCTTTTAGAGTTTGAATTATAGGCTTTCCTGCTCCAAGGACGTTGGCTATTCTGGCAATTGATTCACCATACATACGAGTATCGGTAACGGGTTCGGTTAAATTTACTTTTGAGATGAAGGCAAAGTTACTGTTATTAGATTTGGTATCTTTTAGGGAGTAGCCATTTACACAGCAGTATCCTTCATAGCTTTCTTTAGCAACATATCCTCCGGGATTTGAACAGAATGTTCTGATTTCATCACCATAGGTTTTGGTTTTAATAAAGATGGTTGGTTCATATAGGATTTTGCTGATGTCTTCCATAATTTCTTTTCTAAATTCAATGCGAACACCAATTTCAATACTTTGGGAAATATATGGAATATTATATTTATTTGCTAGTTCTCCGACCCATTTAGCACCAGTACGTCCAGGAGCAATGATAACTTTTTTGGCTTGATATGTGATGGGTTTTCCTTTGATACTACAAATTACTTCGTGATTATCTGGATTAATTGTTTTAATATCGTGAACATTACATAATTCTTTGGTTTCAACGTGGTGTTCTTTTAGATAGTTTGTTAATTTATCAATACAGTTAGGAAGATGATCGGAACCGATGTGTTTATTTTTAATTATTAGTAGTTTAGCACCGTTTTTGGCAATTTCTTTTTCTAATTTTTGGGCTTCTTCCATATTAGTAGGATATACTTTTGCATCCATTTCGAATTGATTAAATATTTCTTCGGTATCATCAATTAATTTATAGGCTTCTGAAGGGGTCATATATTTAAAGAGATCAGACTTTCCTAATTTGGGAATAAAGTTTAGTTTACCATCTGAGAATGTTCCGGCTCCGCCATATCCGGATAAGATTTGGCAAGGGGTACAATTAATGCATACACCATTATTTTTGGCTATTGGGCAGAGGCGGTTTTTAGCATATTTTCCTTTATCTAATATAAGAATTTTTAATTTTGAATTATTTTTGCATAATTCGTATGCAGAGAATAGTCCAGCAGGACCTGCTCCGACGATTATAACGTCATACATATATTATCACCACTTTAATTATATCATATGGTAGACTTTGTTCGCAACTTAACTGTCAAAATTAAAAAAATTAGAGTAATATTATATTTGTTGAATATAAAAAGGAACTTTATATAACAAAATTCTTAAAGATTAAGCATTGATTTTTATTAGAGGATATAGTAAAATTATTTTAGGAGAGTAGGATAAATATGGAAGAGAATAAACGTAATTATTTAATACAAAATGGAGTAGATGTGGATAAGGGTATCGAAAATACGATGGATTTTGAGACTTATAATGAAATATTACTTGAATTTTGCGATAGTTTTCCCGTAGAAGTTAATAAATTTAATAGTTATAAGATAGCTGGGGATATGGTTAATTATGAAATTATTGTACATGCTCTTAAGAGTAATTGTAGAACATTAGGTTTTATGAATTTGGGGGAATTATTTTATCAACACGAAATTGCTAGTAAACAGGGTGATATTAATTATGTAAATGATCATTATAATGAACTGTTAACTGAGGTTAATAGAGTTTATAATATTTTAATAACTTATAAAGGAATGGAATAGAAATATGAGTGAATATAAAGGGATTATAGATAAGTTAATTGTTAATAATTATGAAGAGATACTGATAATTAATGTTTTTCAGGATAAGATATATAGATATCAGGTTAGGGATAATGATTTTGTTTGTAATAAAGAGTTATCTTATATGGATTATTTAAGGGATTGTAAAAATTTTATTTATCAGGATGATGTTGATGATTATGTTGATAGTCTTTCTTTGTCTAAGTTAGAGGCTATTAATAATTCAGTTATGATTAATTACCGAATGAAAGATGGTCTTGGAACTTATAGAGAATACAATAATATGATTAAGTTATATGATGATAATGGCGAGAAGATTATTGTTGTTTTTGTATCTTTATCAACAGGTAATAGTGTTAATTATGAGAGTAATGATAGTTGTAAGAATAGTTTGGAAACTAAGCTTAATAAGATAGTTGATTCAGTAGGACTAGCTATTTTGAAGATTCATAATATTATGAATAATGATAGTAGTTATGTTACAAAGAAGGAATATGTAGATTCAATATTAGCTAGTTTAACTAGTGAGTTTCCGGAATTTAATGAAGTATTAAATAGTAATGCGATGAATTTATATAATAGGGAAAAATCAACAATTATGATTGTTGATGATGATAAGATGACTTGTAGTTTGATTAAGAAAATATTTGATAAGGATTATGAGGTAGTAATTAAGAATAATGGTGAAGAGGCAATAGAATATTTGTCAAATAGTGGTAGTGTTAATATTTCTTGTATTTTTCTTGATTTATTAATGCCGGTATTAGATGGGTTTAGTGTATTAGATTATTTAAATTCTCATAATTATTTAAATATGTTACCGGTAATAATTATTAGTGGTAATTATGATAAGGATACGAGAAGGAGAGCTTATGGTTATCAGATAGCAGATATGTTAGAGAAACCTTTTAATGTTCAGGTAGTAAGACATAGAATTGAGAATTTAATTAATTTATATCGTTCTAGTAATTCGCTAAATGATATGATGTTAGAACAACATAGAGAATTGAAGAATGTGGTTAATTCTTTGATTGTGGCGTATGAGATGGATAATGGTAGGTGTATGGATTTAGTTAAGAGGTTAACAAGAACTTTAACTATGCAGGTATCAGTAATGTATCCAGAGTATAATATTAATAGTAATATGATAGATAAAATTGCTAATTCGGCGTGTTATTTTGCGATAGGAAATTATACGTTACCAAAATCTCTTTTGTATAAGAGGGGGATATATACAGAAGAGGAACGTAGTATTAAGAAAATGGGTACTTTAAATGGGGCTAGTATTATTAAATATGTTCTTAGTAAAGAGAATAAAGAGATAGATGGAAAATACTGTTATGAGATATGTAAATATTGTAATGAGAGGTATGATGGTAATGGATATCCAGAAGGACTTAGTGGAAATAGTATTCCATTATCAGCACAAATAGCAAGTGTAGCAATAGAGTATTGTAATTTAATTAATAGTATTAATCCGATTGATTATGATAAAGTGGCTTCACTTATTATAATGGAGTCAGGAAGAAAATTTAGTCCAAAGATAGTAGAGAGTTTTAAGAGAGTACAAGAGGAATATATGGAAATAACAAAAGTAGGTGAATAGTTATGTATCAAGATATATCAGTACAAATAATGGGATTAATCTATGTATTGATACTTTCTTTTGTATATTTCTTAAAAAGAAAATATAACTTTTTAGAGAGTAGAGTTTATAAGTCATTACTGATATGTACAATTATTACTTTAGTATTAGATATTACTAGTATGTTTATAATAGAGGAAGTAAGATATCTAAGTTTTGTTAGGATACTGCTAATTAAGTGCTATTTTATTAGTTTATTTATATGGTTAATAATATTTATTGGATATGTATTTTTAAATAAGAGTGATGTAAAGTATGATAATTTTAAGAGTTTACTTAAGGATAGTTCTTTTGGAAAGGTTTATTATTCTATAGCATTAATTCTTATACTTATGGAAATAATATTACCAGTTAATTATATGGAGGGGCCAGTAGTTTACTATGGTAAGGGAGTAACTTTAGTGTATGCGGTAGCAATATTTGGGGCACTTTCTTTATTGATTACATTACTATTTAATAGTAGAAAATTATCTAAGAATAAGAATTGGTCAATGTTAGTGTCAATAGTAATGTTATGGTTAACTTTCTTTATTCAGATGTATTGTAAGGAAACACCTATTATAGGTAGTGGAATATCACTTATTACGTTATTTTTGTATTTTACATTAGAGAATCCGGATATAAAATATATCGATGAACTTAATGCATTAAAGATTAAGGCGGAGGAAGCAAATAAGGCTAAGACATATTTTTTAGCTAGTATGAGTCACGAGATAAGAACTCCGATGAATGTTATTATAGGTCTTTCGGAATCAATACTTAGTGGAGAAGATACGAGTTCTTTGTATGATGATGTTAAGAGTATTAATAAGGCTGGAGAAACTCTCTTGGAGATTGTTAATAATATATTAGATATTACGAAGATAGAAGAGGGAAGAACAACAATTAATAATAAGCCTTATAATATAGCAGATATGGTAGCAGAGCTTACTAGTATTGTTAATATATCTTTATCTGAGAAGCCAATTAAATTTTCTGTAGAAACAATTGGAAATATTCCTAGTGTACTTAATGGGGATGAAGTAAAGATTTACCAAGTTTTGATGAATTTACTTTCTAATGCAGTAAAGTATACGAAAAAGGGAAGTATTAAACTGCAAATAGAGGCAGTATCTTTTGGTAATAAAGCAACACTTACTTTTAAGATAATAGATACGGGTATAGGTATTAAAAAATCTGATTATGAGAGATTGTTTAAGAAGTTTGAGAGACTGGAACAAGAACAGTCTAATATTCGGGGAACGGGCTTAGGACTTACAATTACTAAGAAACTTGTTGATATGATGGGAGGAAAAATTAGCTTTGAGAGTGTCTATCAACAGGGAACTACTTTTACGGTAGTGTTAGAACAGGAGATTGTTAATAAAGAGAAGATAAAGGATTTTAGTGCTTATAAAGCAAAGAAAAAAACTGTTGATAAGTATTTTGATGGTAGTAAGTTTGAAATATTGTTAGTAGATGATAATGCTCTTAATTTAAAGGTAGCAGAGAAATTACTTAAGAAGTATAATTTAAATGTTACTAGTGTTAGTAGTGGGTTGGAGTGTCTTAATTATACGAAGAATAAGAAGTATGATTTAATATTTTTAGATCATATGATGCCGGAGATGGATGGAATACATACATTATATAATCTAAAAAAAAGAGTTACTGGTTTTGATACACCAGTGGTAGTGCTTACGGCAAATGCTATTGAGGGATCTAAAAAAATGTATTTAGCAGAAGGATTTTGTGATTATTTATCAAAACCAATAAATCAGGTAGAACTTGATAGGATACTTAGAGAACAATTAAAGATAGGGAGTGAAGAATAATGGAAGAGAAATATTCTGGTTTATCAAATAATTCAAGAGAATTTCTAGAACTTGATGATAAAATTAAGGAAAATATTATTAGAAGACTTAAGCTTGTTTTGGAAGAATATGGGGAGATATTTTCAATTGATGATATTACTAATAAGGTATATAAGGAGATGTTAAAGGGAAATAGTCCTTTTGAGGTATCTAAATATAAGGATTATGAAATAGATAATTATATTGATGATATTTTACTTCAGGAGTTTGATAATAATAAGTTGCAATTATCTGATAAAATGAAAGAAATAGCTGATTGGATAAGTAGTGAATGGAATATGTATAGTAAGGAATTTAGAGATAATTATAATGAGGATTTCTTCTTTAGAATGGATTTTTTAGTAGATACTTCACTGAGATTAAATTATTATGATACTAATGAATATTATTTAAATAAAGTAGATGATTTTGTACAGAAATATGTGGATAATGTTAAGAAGATAAATAAAATTATTGATAAGAGAATAAAGGATCTTGAAGGGAAGGATGTTGTTAAATTTGATGAGAATTTAATTCAAGATATAATATGGCAGAGAGTATTGAGTAGTAATGGTAATAGGGTTTCTGCGATTAATATGATCTCTTCTAAAGAAATAAAGGAGATAATTAATGATGTATTTGTTGATTTATATAGGCATAATGCTCTAGAAATTGAGGCTCAAATAAAAGAAATATATGAATATATTTTAGCAAATCCGATATTAGGAGAGGATGATTTTAATACTAATTTTGAAAATGATATAGTATATGCTCTTGATTTTTGTAATGTGGTATATCAAAGAGCTTTTAAGAATAATGATGGTAGAGTAATAGATTTTCAAGAAATAGAAAGTATAGTTAGACAGAAGGTTATTCATGAGAGACTTGAATGTTATGAGAAGAGTAAGAAACAGTCTATTAAAAATGATAAGAATGAAAAGACTTTTGGGTATAAGATTGTTAAATTAATTAAAAATCCTAGAGTAATAGCTTTTATTATGGCATTGGCTATGGGAACAGTAGGAATTATTTATTTGGTTCATAAGCATAATGAAGAGGTAGATGTGGCAATAGATGGATTTACTCCAGGAATAACTAGAGAAAATATATATACGGTAAATACGAATGGTTATCGTCCTTTGATGAAGAGTGTACCAGATTTTTATAATAATGTAATGAATAAATATGGTAATCGTGATTATGCTTTGTTGGGATTATATGAAGCTTATATTTATGTTAAACAGGATAGACTTAATATTATGGATAGGATGCTTGTTGATTTAAAAGAGGAATGTGCAAAAGATTCTAATTATTATGACTTTTTTGGTGAGATTGTAGGATATGATAATTTTGTTCAATATGTTTTTGATAGATTGTTATCTTTGGGATGTGAAGATGCTACTAAATATGAAGGATTGGTTTCAAGATATGGAGATATAAAGAAACAAGTTGGTGGAAAGTATATTAATTTAAATGATTATGATTTAGGTGAACTTGAAGATTTTATGGCATTATATCGTAATGAAGAGGTAAAATTGCGAGAAAAATTAGGAAATGATGAACTTAAAGATGTTGTGAAGAAGGGATTAGGTTTATGAAAATTATTGAGTTAGATGGAGAGAATTATTATGAAGTAGATACGTTAGAATATCTTGGAGTAGAGTATTTGTTACTTAGTAAAGAAGATGATATGAAGGATATTTGTTTACGAAAGATAGTTTATGAAAATGATGAAAAACGTGTTTCAAAATTAGATGATGAACAGGAATTTGATACGGTAATTGATTTATTTATTCAGAGAAATAAAGATATTATAATTTAAAAAATTACACTTTTTAGTGTAATTTTTTAGATTATTTGTTTTTTAGTTCTTGAATTTTTTCAATAGATAATCCAGTTATTTTGGAAATAGTTTCAAGGGGAATTTTTTCTATCAACATATTTTTAGCTATTTCATTGGATTTTTGTTCAATGCCTTGTTCAAGGCCTTTTTTAAGACCTTCTTGTTTTCCGCTCTCAAATCCTTCTTGCTTTCCTTGATTGAAACCTTTTTCCTTGGCTTCTTCGATAAAGG
>ERZ857629.666-NODE-666-length-44767-cov-15.068662_pt1 | contig 44767 bp, 47 predicted proteins | sample MGYA00519700_ERZ857629 | MGnify/ENA primary metagenome ERZ857629 (study PRJEB31778, sample SAMEA3449351) | human gut metagenome | biome: human gut; feature: human-associated habitat; material: faeces | place: United Kingdom | collected 2010/2012 ... | reverse complement strand
CTATTTTATTACCGAGTCTTTTGTTTTACCACATAACCAATCAACAGAAACATTGTAATGCTTTGCAAAATCTACAAGAGGATATGTTTGTATTAAAATTTTTCCTAATTCATATTTTGAATAATTTGATTGATCAACTTTGATAATAGTAGATGTTTTATCTTGATTATCACCATTTTTAATTCTAATGTTTTTCAAATTATTACCTAAAACTATTTTATCAATTTTATCGTTAACTAGGTCAACTTTTTTAGTGCTTGATAATCCACAAATATAGTCTAAACTTATTTTATAATAATTACAAAAATCATTTAGCTTTAATAGTGGAATTGCATCTATACCATTTTCCCAACCAGCATAAGTAGATCTACTAACATTTAAGTAATCTGCTAACTCTTTTTGAGTATTATCAAAATATGTTCTTATTTCTTTCATTCTTTCGTAATTCATAAGAATGCACCTCACTATATATAATTTTCTCATTTAAAAATTAATTATTTAAAAAGTGTCGGGTTATTACCTAAAATGTGATATAATAATTAATAGTTAAAGAAAGGCGGTGCAAATTTAAATGGAAGAACCAAAAAGAAATGAAAGGGTTCTAATAGTAGGAATATTACTTTTTGTTTTAATTGTAGGATTTTTACTAATAGTTTTATATTCAACCAAAAATAAGAATCAAGTTAAGATATATTCTATTAGTGGAGAGAGTGAAAATTTTTATTATAATAATGCTTTGTTTATTTCATCTAATGTGAAAAATATATTTGTTTACGGCGAACTAGAATATAAGACTAGAGATATTAATATTACTAATGTTGCTTTAATGTCTGGTGAACGACTTATCATTAGATCTGATTCTTTACCTAAAGGAATTAGTATTGAAAATTATGGATATGATGAATTGTTTCCTAAAGAAGTTGTTAAAAATTTAGATAACTGGTATTTAGAAATAACTTATAGTAATAGTAAAGAAACAAAAACAGAAAAATTAGAATTGAATAATAACTACCTAATGAAAAAACAAGAAGTACAACCTATTGCAATGAATTAAAGAAAGGATTTGAAATAAAATGTATTTCAGTGATTATGTTTCTATTGTTTTGAAATCAATAGTATTATCGTTATTGTGTCTTCCAATTATAATTGGAATAACATATTTAATTGAATTTAATTTTAATGTTGCTAATTATATTAGTAATGTAAGTGGAATTCCCAGCGATATGTCTATTTCTATGATGAGTTTGGGATTTGCTAACAATATTGTAGTTTTGTTGTCAGCTATAGAATTTGGTCTATGTGTGTATTTTTGTGATAAGGTTGCAAATACATCTATTTATAAAAATGTTAAGACTTTTATAGCAAATTTATAGTAATTTGTTTCAATGTATAAATTTATATGGTACAATTAACTAAATAAATCCATATTAATTATTTAAAGATATATAATTAATGAAAAGAGGATGAAGCATGACAAATGTTGAATTTAAAAATATTTATAATCTTGTTGAAAAACTTCAGTTAAAAAACTATGAGAAAGAATATCAAAGACTTTTGGCTTTAGATAATGAGATAGGTAGTTTTGAAGATTATGTCGTTAAATCAAAAAAGAGTAAAGATAATTTAAATACTAATGATAATCGCCATAAAAATGCAATAATTATTAATGATGTTATAAAAAAGAAAAATATATCTATTAATTTGTACTTAATTAATTTTAAACATATTGAACAACCAGAACTTGATGAAAACTATAAACCATTACCATTAAGAGAAAAAAATATTTATGAATATGGTACGGTCATTACATTCGAAGATGTATCTGGCGAATATGCTATTGAAAATGCTTTCAGTGGTATTGAAGATACAAAAGAACTTGCAGAGATTAAATACAAAAATCTAAAAGAAGAAATGTGTAAAATGACAGAAAAAGAAATAATGAATAAATTGGAAAAACATATTTTAGATGAATTAAATAATAAATAAATACCAATTTTCAAAACGACATGAAAAAAGCATAAAACGACATGAATTAGACATGAAATAGACTTGACTCCGTTTTGTCAAGTGGTATAATATAGTAAAATAAACAAATTATGCAGAGAGATTAATATATTTCTTTGCATTTTTTATTTATTTAAAAAAATTCTATTGACATATTTTTCCAAAAATATTAGAATAGAAGACAATTAATTTTATTTTAAGTTATTAATAGCAGGTGCTATTTGTAATGAAATATGTTTAATTGTTAGGGTAGAAGAAGCAGTATTTAATTTCTATTTATAAACAACTACTGGCTTTTTCTTCCCATTTTTTATGAAAAATGAGGTGATGCTATGAACTTTGTTCTAAATGTTTATTATTCAAATTACTATTTTAGAGATAATGACTTTTATGAAGACTCACAAGTTTTAAGTGCCTCTAATAATAAAAATATGTTAAGTTCTGTTAAGAGAGAAAATTAAGGATAAACTTCCCCAAATTTTCTCTCTTTTGTTTTAAGAAAGGTGGTTACTATGAATTTAAAATTAGAAGAAACTCTACAAGAAGAATATGCAGATAACTTTACATTAACAAAAGAAGAAATGGTTGAGTATGATATACCAGCGACATTTGAAAAGGTTGTAGATAAACTACATGAATTAAAAATAGCAAGAAACAAGTTTATTAATGGTTATCATGTTAGATTGACACCAAATTACAGACCAAGATTAGAGCAATTTACTAACAATATCTCTGATCCTGTTGGTATGGCAGTAGAATATAAGTTGGATAACGAACAAAAATATAATGAATTCAATATTCAACTTAATAAGTTATATTCTATAATGTCTAGTGAAGAAAATTCCTATATCAATGATTGTTTATTGTGTGGAAAATCAGAAACATCTATAAAAACAAAATTCGGATTAGGTAGAGAAGCATTTAATACAATAAAATGTAGTGCAATTGTTAGGTTTGGAATAGCATTCAATTTGATAGTCTATAAATAATAAAATTAAAGTAGTAACCATAGGAGTCAGAAAAAATGACTCTTTTTTATTTTAATTTTGAGTTTATAGTGATCTCATAAAAAAAACTAAATTGAATGAAAGGAGTGAAATATAAATGTATATTATACAGGAAAAATTAAAAATCCCATAGCAATTAAAAAAAATGAGAAAAAACTCTTGCAAATTTTAACTTTTTGAGTGATTAATATTATATAGATATATACTTGTATTTATCTGTTTTTAGTCAATATAAGAAGTTTGAAAGTGAGGTATGATATGCTATGAGAGAAAAAAATAAATCTCACAAAATAAGGCTTATTTTAGGTGTTTTAATTGGACTATCTTTTGTTTCAGTAATTTTCTTTAGTTTATATAATAGACAAAACATAAAAATTTCTAATAAAGATAAAAAGACTGATGTGATTAATGAAACTAATAATAATCAAAGTAACGAAACATTAATAGAAGAAGTAAAAGAGAAAGATAGTAATGAATCGATTGAATCAAATAATAATTCAACATCTAAAAGTGAACAGAAAGTTGAAGTAAAAAATGAAACTCCTAAATCAGAAACAAAACAAGAAGAAAAACAATCATCAAGTCAAATTCCAAAAGTAGATACAAATACAAAAAACGATATTAATGCATGGGATGAACTTGGTATAACAGAAAATGAATATTATAATTCTCCTGCATGGAGTTGGGCAAGAGTTGATTTTGCAATTGAAAAGTATGGCAGTCAAGAAAAATGTTTGAATGCTTGCATTGAATATGGAGAATCAACTGGCATGGGATATTCATGTTCCACAATAAATAGTTATTCTGGTAGATATTTGGGAGAAATGTTAAAATTATTTTAGGCACTTTGAAGTGTCTTTTTTTTGTGAAAGAGAGGAATTTAATAGAATGAAAAAAAGAAAATCATTGTATGCAATTTTAGGCATACTTTTTTTGTCTTTATTTTTTGGTGTTTCAAAAGCAAATGCTGAAGAATATACAGGACAAGCAATTTGGCCATCTGAAAAGATAGCCAATATTTTTATAAGAAAATATAGAGCTGATGGTTATATAAAATATCAACAGGCTTCTTTCATTAGACGAAGCGAGGATAATAAGTTTGTTTACTGTCTTCAGCCTTATGTTAACATCGATAATAACTTACCATATTATCAAATTGCAAGAAGTGATTATGCAACATATCTTAATATGACTCAAGAACAATGGGATAGAATTTCATTACTTGCATATTATGGCTATCAATATAATGAAAATGGTTATGATCATTCAAAGAATAAGTGGTATGCAATCACTCAAGTATTAATTTGGAGAACAGCAGAGCCAACTTCAAGAATAGTGTTCACTGATACATTAAATGGAAATGACTTATCAGATAAATTTGCTAGTGAGATTGCAGAGATGGAAAGTTTAGTTGCTAATCATTATAAAAGACCAAGTTTTAATACTGACATAAAAGTACCAATTGGTAAGAGTCAAGATTTGGTAGATCAAAATGGAGTATTAAGTAATTTTAAAGTAGTATCTGTTGAAAATGGAACTGCTAGTATAAGTGGAAATACTTTAACAGTTACTCCAACATCTGTAGGACAAGTTAATGTGAAACTTGCTAAAAATACTACTAAATATTCTACTAATCCAATTGTATATTTTTCAAATCATTCTCAAAATGTAATGAGAGTTGGAAATTATGATCCAGTACCTGCAAATGTTGAAATAACATCAGTAGGTGGGAGACTAAAAATATATAAAGTTGATAGTGATACAAAAGATAATTATGCACAGGGAAATGCAACTTTAGAGGGTGCAGTATATGGAATATATAATTCAAATAATGAAAAAGTAGGAGAAATTATTACTAATGAATATGGTTATGGTATTAGTGGTTATTTACCAGATTTGGGAGATTTTACGGTTAAAGAAATTACTCCAAGCAAAGGTTATACACTTGATAAAAATAAATATTCATTTACTGTTGATAAAGATAATTTACTTGCAGAGTTAGAAGTATATGAAAAAGTAATTGAAGCAGATGTTAAATTATTTAAAACTTTTGCAAATGGTTCTACTGGAATACTAAAGGGAGAACCAAATATTACTTTTGAAATATATTTAAATAATTGTAAACCAAGACTTTTATTAAGAAGTTCAAATAATAATGTTTGTAAAGTAGGAAAAATTACTACAGATAAAAAAGGATTTGCAGAAATTAAATTGCCTTATGGTAATTACATATTTAAGCAAATTACCTCAACACCAAACTATGAAAAAGTTAAAGACTTTGAAGTAATAATTGATGAAAATAGTGAATCTGATATTTATAAACTTATTTCCAATGCTCCTATTGAGGCAAAAATCAAAATTATAAAAGTAGATAAAGAAACTGGAGAAACAATTACAAGACAAGGAATAAAGTTTAGAATTAAAGATGACAAAACAAATGAATATGTATGTCAGACAATTACATATCCAACTGCAGGGAAAGTGTGTGTATATGAAACTGATTCAAATGGAATAATTATTACACCTTCTACTTTGGTAGGAGATTTTCTTTTGGAAGAAGTAGAAGATCAGGTAGTTGATGGATATGTTTGGAATGATAAACCATTAAGTGTTCATATTGGAGATGGTAGCGAAATAATTTTAGATGAGAATTATGGAGCATTATTATTAGTTGATTTTGAAAATGAAAGAGTAAAAGGACAAATTGACATTACTAAAAATGGAGAAAAACTCATAATTAAAGATGGTACCTTTAGGTATGAAAAAGTTTTACTTGATAATGTTAAACTTGGACTATATGCTGATGAAGATATTTATATCGGTAATAAGAAAATATATTCAAAAGATGAATTAATAAAAGAAGTATTTACGAAGGATGGAAAAGTTAGTATTAAAGATTTAGAACTTGGAAAATATTATATTAAAGAAATAGAAACATTAGAAGATTATGTTTTAGATACTACAAAATATTCATTTGAATTAACTTATAAAGACCAATATACAAAAGTAATTTTAGATAGTGTATCAATAGATAATTTTTATAAAAAAGGGACTATTGAAATTACTAAAAAGGATTTAGTTACTGGAGATGTTATTCCTAATACAACACTAGAAATTTATACTGAAGATGATAAATTAATATTTACTGGAACAACTGATAGTGAAGGAAAGATAATTATTGATAATTTAAAGGTAGGAAAGTATTATATTCTTGAAAGAGAGGCATCTACTGGTTATTTGCTTACTGATGAAAAAGTTTATTTTGAAATATTAGAAAACGGAAGTGTAGTAAAAGCAGAAATGAAAAATAAACCAATAACAGGTTCAGTAGAAATAACTAAAGTAGATATTTCAACTGGTGAAGTATTACCAAATACATTAATAGAAGTATACACTGAAAAAGATGAGTTAGTATTTAGTGGTAGAACTGATGAAAATGGCAAAATAATTATTGATAATTTAAGGTATGGTAAATATTATTTCATTGAAAAAGAAGCTCCAGAAGGATACCAAATAAATAGTGAAAAAATGTGGTTTGAAATATTAGAAGATGGCAAAATTGTTAAATCTGAATTAGCAGATGAAAAGATTGTTGTGAAAGTACCAAATACTTTAAAAAGTGATTATATGCCATATATTATGCTAGGCATTTCAACTATAGGATTAGGAGTAGTTATTTATGGAATTAATAAAAAAAGAAAAAACAAATAAAAGATACTTATTGATTATTTTAATAGGTATCTTTTTCTTCCTTTTTGGGATCTTCTTTTTTACATATGATTATTATCAAAAGGAAAAACAAAATAATATTGAAAGAGAAAAAATAGAGGAATTCTTTGAGATAGATGAGCAAGAAGAAGTACAAGAAGAATTAATTCCTGATAATGAAAAAGATTCTAATAATGAAGTAAAAGAAGAAAATTATATTGGTATTTTAGAAATACCTAAGATTAATCTAAAAAAAGGATTAGTTGATAAAAATAGTTCTAGTAATAATGTTGATAAAAACATTTATACATTAAAAGAAACAACTTTACCAGATGAGCAGTTAAATAGTCATATAATTTTAGCGGCTCATTCTGGTAATAGTTATATTTCATATTTTAAAAACTTAAAAAAGTTAGATATAAAAGATAAAGTTTATTTCTATTATAAGAATGTTAAATATATCTATGAAATATCAAATAAGTATGAGATAGATAAAACAGGAACAACTGAACTAAAAATAACTAATAAATCTGATATAACACTTATCACTTGTATTAGTGGAACAAATAAGCAAGTTGTTTATGTTGCAAACTTAATAGATAAGGAGAGTTATTAATATGATTTTTGAAAATAGAGGTATGGGTAGATGTGTTGTTTTAAAAGAAAGTGATACTGAATATTCATTAGTTTATGCCATAGATAGTAAACAATTTATAGTGGTATCTTGTTTGGATAATTCTACTGGTAGTTGGTTACATGGTAATTATTTTGGAAATGATTTAGATAATGCTTTATTAAGTTTTAATATGGAAGTTAATAAATTAAAAGATAATTTAGAAAGGTAGTGATGAAATGGAAAAAGTAGCAGTATATGCAAGTTTTAAGAATCAAAATAATAAGTCAATAGAATATTTCTTAAAGCAAATATCAGATTATTGTTTACTTAAAAATTATGATTATACTATCTATTTTGATAAAGTCCAAAATCGTTTGGATCTTAATAGAAAAGAATTAAATAATTTAAAAGAAGATATTAAGAATAAAGAATATTCAAAAATAGTAATAAAAGATATTACACAGTTGTCAAGAAATACAGGATATAATGTAGAGTTTTTGCAGTTTGTAAGTGATAATGATTGCAAAATAGAATGTATTGATGGAACTGATTTAACTTTGTATAAAAGAATCTTTGATAGATTTAGTAAAAAGAAGGAGGAGAAAGTAAGATGAATAACGAAGTTGAAAGAGAAGTAAGAAACTCAAAAAATAGTTTTGAATTAGAAGGGAATGTAGCAAATATTAGTGATATTTATACTAATCAAAATGGTAAAAAAATATTAAGATTTGATTTAGCCCAAAATAATAATGGTAATACTCAATTTGTACCCATTATATTAAGAGGAGAATTAGTAAATTCTTATGGTAATGAAATAAAAAAAGGAGATTGGATTTCTGTTAAAGGTAGAATATCTACTTATCAAAAAGATGTAGAGAAAAACGGAAAAACATATAAAGATAAAGCTATTGATATACTAGGTTTTGAAATTACTGATAGAAAAGAAAATAAAGTTTATACTTCTGATGGTCAAGTTAAAGAAATAAATAAAAATGATGAAATGGAAAGATAAGATATGAAATATGATAAAAATATCTTTGGAATTGTAAAGAAAATTAAAGAAAGTTGCGAAGAATATTTAGATTATGTAAGTACTTATAATGAATGTGCTTATAGTGATAGAAGTATTGAAAGTATTTTAGATTATTGTAATAAATTAGCACTAAATTATTCAAACAATTTTGAGGATAGTAATATTTATGAATATAACATTTTAAACTACTGGAATGATCAAGATGATTTATATGTAAACTATACTATTGAAAATATTAATACAAAAGAAAAAGCAAATGTGATTTCTTATTATAATACATCTGATTTAGATTGTGATTATAATACATCTTCTGATGAAGAAATTAATAAGTCTTTATTAAATCTAATAAAACAAAATAATGGTTTAGAATTTACTATTCCAAAGGTTAGCGAAATTAGTCCATTACTTACTTATTTATATGATTATGTAAGCGAAAGTGAATCTAATATGTGTCATATTGATTATGAAGATTGGAAAGACTTAAAAGAGAATAATGATTTTACTGATGAAGATATTAATCTTTTAAGAAAAGAAGTAGAAAAATATAATTTACTTGATTATATAACAATAGATGATGGAGAATATCAAATATGTTGTTATGGTGGTTTACAATGTGCATTTAATGATGATAGACAAAGAGGAAGTGATGAACATGAAAGATGAATTGAAGAAAGGGCAAGCATTTATTGGAGTAGATGATAATAAATATTATTATTTAGGACTTGATTATGATGAACAAATCTTTTTTACAACATTAGATTTATGGTGTGAAAAGGAACAAAAGTATATGTCTAAAAATAATATTTTTATCAAAGAAATATTAAATGAAACCTCAAATGTAATAGAAGATTGTACTTGGTATTATCAATCTATGAAAGAATTAGATAATTCTAAAATGGAAGAAAAAATTAAAAGATGTTTGGATATTATTAAAAATTCTAATGAACTAGATTTAGAATTAAGACCTACCGAGATAGGTCCATTAGTAAGAGGACAAGCATATAGTAAAGAATTTAATCAGTATTATGAAGTAATTGGATTTATTGTAGATAATAATATCTATGTTGATGCTGATTTAAAATCTAAACAAAAAGGATTTTTTGCAATATATCACTCTAATTGTGAAAGTAGTGTTCCATTAATATTTGAAAGAAATTTTAGTGATAAAGATAATTCATTTGATGGTAAACACTTTTTAGCAGGTAATGACACGAGAGTTGATATAGAAGATGTTATTTGTAGTAAAGAATTAGTTAATTCATATATGAATAATTCATTAAAAGAAAGATTAGAAAATAATAAAGAAATGACAAAATAAAAAGTAACTGATGTTCTTTGAAAATTAGATTGATAACTACACTTTCTAATATGGTGTAGTATGTAATTTTTAAAGAATATACCTTTCTTGGAACTGTGTAGTTATTAATCACTATAATTGATGATTACACAGTTCTTTTTTTGTTTTTTATAAAATAAAAAGAAAGGGTGAATATGATGAAAAATATGTTTAATGTATTAGCAATAAGTCAATTAGAAGGTGGAACATATACAGTAGATACTGTACTTAAAGTTATCAAACAAATTACTGACTGGGCATTAGCAGTTGGTATATCACTAGCTGGTGTTGCACTTGTAATTAGTTTTATAATGTATGCAGTTGTAGATGTTGATCAAAAGCCAAGAGTAAAAACAAGAATAACTCAAACAATACTAGGAATATTTGGTATTATTATGGCAATTTCATTAGTTAATATTATAATCAGATTATTTATATAGGTGCAATTTAATGACAAAAGTTTTTGATTTATTAAGAAGTTTAGGTTGGTATTTAATAAGTTTTATATATGACTTAATAGATGCTATATTAGAAATAATAAAAAAATTAAATGCTTTTGATATAATAAACTCACTATCAAATAATCAAACATTTAAAAGTTTTTATAGTGGTGTAATGGCAATTGCAGTTACATTATTTGCACTATTTATAATTTGGAAGTTTGTAAATAAACTTTTAGATCCAGATGACGAAATAACTTTTAAAACAATAATAATGGAAATAGTAAAATGTGGAACATTAATTATGATGTCCACTTTTCTATTTGTCCAAGTTTCTAACTTTTCTATGACACTTTCTAATTATACAGGAAGTATATTTGAAAATAATAATAATTCATCAATGAGTGATTCAATGCTTACTATGTTTATATCTTATAGAGATGGTTATAAAAATAGTGATGAGTTTAATGAAAGTAAAAGTATTGATGAATTAGTTAAAAGTGGATCATTTGATAATGATGAGTTATATTTATCAAAATATGTAACAAAATCAAGAGTAATATTATCTGATAAAAAAGATTATAAGTATGAGATTGATTGGCTTATGGCAGTTATATGTGGAGGTTTCTTTTTATATAGTTTGTTTTTTGCAGGTATAATGTTAGGTCGTAGGCAAATAGAATTTTTGTTTTTATTTTCAATATCACCAATAGTTTTTGCTACTAGTGTTTGTAATAAACAAAGAAGAGGTGCAGTAATAGAACAATTAGTATCATTAGCACTTCAAAGTGCAGTAGTTATGTTAATTGTTAGTTTAACAGTTATGGTAATGCAAGAGATAAATGATACAACATTTTTTACTAATACATTTATGAATTTAACTACTAAATCATTATTGTATTTAGGTTGTGCAACATTTATAATGACAGGAAGTCAAGTAATTAATCGTTTCATTGGATCAAATGTAAGTTCAGCAAGTGGTAGAGAACAATTAATGTCCTTAATGGGTTATGGAAAAATGGCTGGAATAGGTGGAACAATTGGTGCTGGTGCAGTATTAGGTGGAGGACTTTTAGCAACTGGTGGAGCAATGAAAGCAGGAAAAATGGTAGGATCACAAGCATTATCACAAGCAGGAATTGCAATAGGTTCTATGGGATTAAATTCTGATGGTGGACAAAGTCCTACAAGAATGCAAAGATTTGCTAATGCAATGGGAACAAAAATGTATGTGGCAGGACAAAAGATGGGAAGAAAACCCACATCAAATAAGTTTAGTGCAAGTGATGCTTTTATAAATGCAGGTGCAAGTAGTTTAAATAGTACAGTTAGAAAAGTAATGCCAAGAGCAAGTTATAATCCATCTTATTATAGAAGAAAAAGTAATATGATTTAACGAAAGTCATTCCAAAAAAACTCCACAGTGGAGTTTTTTTGGAATAAGATGTTGATAATTTTCATAAAATAGGGTAGAATATAATTGAAAGGAAAGGCGATATTATGCAAATTAAGCGTGATTATTACTTAAATAGACTTATAGAAGCAAGAAATGATGGTCTTATAAAAGTTGTAACAGGAATTAGAAGATGTGGAAAGTCATACTTACTTAATACCATTTTTTATGAATATCTTTTGGAAAATAATGTAACTGAAGATCATATTGTAAAAGTTGCATTAGATGATTCAGATAATGAAGATTTATTAGTTCCACAAAATTTAAGTAAATATATTAAAGAAAAAATAATTGATAAGGAAATCTATTATATAATTTTAGATGAAATTCAATTAGTAGAAAATTTTGAAGGAGTGTTGAATGGACTTTTAAGAATTCCTAATATTGATATATATGTAACAGGATCTAATTCTAAATTCTTATCTAGTGATATAATAACTGAATTTAGAGGTAGAGGTGAAGAAATTAAAGTTTATCCGTTATCATATTATGAGTTTATGTCTGTTTATAATGGAGATAAATTAGATGGATGGGTAGAATATATAACTTATGGTGGACTTCCTCTTGTTGTAACAATGAATACTGATGAAAGAAAGATGGCTTATTTAAAGGAACAACAAAAAAATGTATATATAAATGATGTTGTTGAAAGAAATAATATTAAAAATGATGCAGAATTAGTTACATTAGTAGAAATAATATCATCTAGTATTGGATCTTTGTCTAATCCAAAAAAACTTTCTGATACATTTAAAACAACAGCAGGTTTAAATGTCGATTCTAAAACTATTAGTTCGTATTTAAAATATTTAGAAGAAGCTTTTTTGATAGAGAAAGCAGAAAGATATGATGTAAAAGGTAAAAAATATATGAGTACACCATATAAGTTTTATTTTAGCGATTTAGGTATTCGTAATTCTTTTATAAATTTTAGACAACATGAAGAAACTCATATAATGGAAAATATAATATATTTAGAATTAAAAAGAAGAGGATATAATGTTGATGTTGGTGTAGTAGAATTAAACGAAAGAAAAGAAAATGAATATATTTATAAACAATTAGAAATAGATTTTATTGCTAATAAAGGAAATAATAAAATTTATATTCAATCTGCTTTTAGTATGCCAAATATTGATAAAGTTAATCAAGAAGAAAGACCGTTATTGAAAGTTAATGATTCTTTTAAGAAAATAATAATTGTAAAGGATTATATAAAAAGAACAAGAACTGAAAATGGAATTATAACAATGAGTATCTTTGACTTCTTGTTAGATGCTGATAGTTTAGATTATTAAAGGATAGGAAACTATCCTTTTTATTATTGCATTATTATTGCATTAATATTGCAAATAAAAATTAGAAGGAGGTTAAAAATGTATATAACATTAAAATCAATTAAAAGAAATTTAGGATTTAAGGGAATAGAAATAACTGACATTATTATAGGAGTACCTATAATTTTTTTATTTATAGTTTTATTTTGTTTTACATCATTAAAAATACCAGCAGTAATAGGTTTAATGATAGGAATATTTTGTTTACTTCCTATAAATGTTAGTAAGAAAAATAGAATGTATAAAGTAATAGGACTTATATTTAAATATTTAACTAGAAATAAAATCTATGTATATCAAAAAGAAAGACAGGTGAGTGAAATTGAATAAAGAAAAAATTAGTAAAGAACAAAAGAAAAAAGATAAAGAACATAAAGTTATCGAAAAGTTTATATTAAAAAAAAATAAATATAGTCAAAAATATATAACCAAAGGTGTTCTAAAAAATAAGTTTAAAAATGCAAGTACATTTATGAATTCTAAAATAGTTGATGATAAAGGAATAATTAATCTTCGTGATAATAGTTATGCAAAAGTATTTTCAGTAGATGCAATAGATTTATCTTTGACATCAAATACTCAAAAAAATAATTTCTTTCATCAATTAAAATATCTATATCAGTTAAAAGATTTAGATTTAAGAATATATAAATTAGATGATAAAATAGATCTTAATGCTAATAAAGATTATTACAAAAAATTAATGGAAGAATATTCAAATGAAGAAGATAAGATAAATTTTTTACAAGAAAGATATGATAGATTAGAATTATTAGAAGAAAAAAACTTAACTACTACAAGCAGATATTATTTTGTATTAGTAAGTGATAATGATAAAGCATTAGAACATATAGCAGAAGAAGTTAAAATGCACTGCTATAATATGACACCAAGACTAAATATAAAACCAGTGATAAATAAATTAGAGATATACCAATTTTTAGTTAATTTATATTTATCTACTGCTAGTATAGAACAATTAATGTGGAGCGATTTAGTAGAATTAATCTCTCCATTTTTTGTTAATGAAAATATGGGATATATAGATTCTGATGATGAACAAATACAAGTTATTACCATTAAAAATATACCACCATTTATAGATGAATTATTCTTTGAAGATTTATTTAATGTTCCAGATACGAGATGTTGTATTCATATTAAAGACACAATACCAACCGAAGAATTAGTTAGAAGATTAGATAATAATTATGAGTTTTTAATATCCGAAAGAAATACAACAAGAAAATTATCTGATGCAACACAAATGGATACTGAAAAAGAAAACTTTCAAGCACTTATGACTCAAATTAAAAATGGTGATGAGAAAATTAAAGAAGTAGATTTTATAATTATAGTTAATGGTGATAAAAAACAAAGAGAAGAAAAAATAAAAGAGTTAAAGAAGATAGCAGATGTTTTCCATATAAAATTAGATACACCTCGTATGAGGCAAATGGAAGGTTGGCAATCTTATGATATATCAAAAAGTAGTTTTGAAGATTATCATAATTATTTACCAAGTTTAACTCTTGCAGCATCTTTTCCATTAACAATTACCCATTTTAATGATGAAACTGGCTATATGATAGGAACAGATATTCATACGGCATTACCAACAATATTTGATTTGTTCCATAAAGATGCGACAAGACCATCACATAATTTAGCAATAATTGCATCTACTGGTGGAGGTAAAAGTTTTACTTTAAAGAAAATGATTATCAATGAAATTAATCGTGGCAATAAATGTTTTCTATTTGATGCAGAGGGAGAATACGAAAAGCTAGTAAGAAAAAATAAAGGAGAATATATTGATATGTATTCTGCTAGTGGTGGAATAATTAATCCACTACAAGTTAGATTTCTTCCAAGTGATAAAGAAGAACAAGAAGATAATGAGGTAGGAACAATTAATTATGAAGATTGTCCACTAGCAAAACATTTAGGATCACTTGAAACATTTATCAAATGTGCTTTTGAAGAAATAAAAGAAAGTGAAGTAGTTGTTATGCTTGATATGATAGAAAAATTGTATAAAGTATTTGGAATAACGAAGAACACAAAAATATCTACACTAGAAAAATATGAGAATACTGATTATCCAATTTTTACTGACTTAATTAATTTTTTACCAGACTATCGTAAGATGATAACTAATCCAGAACAATTAAAGATAGTTGATAAATTAGAAATATTATTAGATAGATTTAAAGTAGGAACTGATGCAATGCTATTTAATGGTTATACATCAGTAAATCTTGAATCTAACTTAATAGCTTTTAATGTAAAAGATTTATTGTATAGTAAAAACAAAAGAATTATTACAACACAATTAGTAAACTTATTAACTTATCTAAATAATATTATTGTAAGAAATAAGATAGTAAATGATAGAGAAGATAATAAAAATAGAATTAAAAATATCGCAGTTATAGTAGATGAATTTCATTTATATTTAAAGAATACTGATAGTGAAGTATTACTTACTTTTGAACAAATCGCAAGAAGAATTAGAAAATATCATGGTGCATTTATACCAGCAACTCAAAGTATTCATGATTTCTTGGGGGATGATGATAGTGTTAGAAGTGCAACAGCAATATTTAATAATTGTCAATATCAATTAGTTGGTATGCTAAAAGAAGATGATTTAACAACATATTTAAAATTGTTTTATCAAAATCCACTTACTGATACTCAAAAAGAATTTTTAATGCAAGCAGAGATGGGAGAATTCTTACTTACAATTAATTCTAAAAATAGAATTAGAGTTAAGATAATGGCAACACCTATTGAAGTAGAACTTATGGGAGAAAGTGTATAAATGAAAACACCAAGTATTAAAAAATTAAGAAAGCAATTTAAAAAAATATATTTTGATGAGTTTGATGATCCAAACGAATCTTTTATGGACTTTTTGTTAGATTTAATTTCATTTGAAATGTTAAAGGAAGTAATAGATAAAGGGGAGAATTACTATTCTTCTCTTTTCTATAAATATAAATAATGAAGAAGAAAAAGAAAAATCTATTATTAAAAATCGTAGGTAGTAGTTCAATTTTAACCATAGCATTTGTTATGGTTATTTTAATATGTGTACTTATGATTTTTGATTTTTTTGGTGCAAAACTAACAAAAGAAAAAGTCCAAGATAATGCTGAATATGCTGATGCTTATATAAATACTTTAAATAATAACCTTACAAATGGTTATGTTCCATTACAAAGACTTTTATATTTTCATTTAGAAGATACAAGTCTTACATTAGATACTTTATATAAATTAAATCAAGATGAAGAAAATAAAACTTCAAGAGAAATTAATGATGTATGTAGTGATGAAAGGTTAAAAAATATGACTGCTTGTACTGAATCTAATATAAAAGATAATGAAGATTATTTAGTAGTAAGTACAGGAAGATTTAATCTACCACTTGATACAAATTTTACTATAACAAGTTTCTTTAATGAACAAAGAATTATTTATGGAGAAAGTAATGTTCATAGTGGTTGGGATTTAGCAGTACCAGAAAAAACAAAAGTATATTCCGTTTGTGATGGAATAGTTGATAAGGTAACATTTACTCAAAATGAAAACATACCATACGATCAAAGTGGTAATAATGTTGGTAATCTAATAACCATTAAGTGTGATAGTGATTATGATGAAATATATTATGTTGTATTTGCTCATCTTTATCCAAATAGTGCAAAAGTTAGTGTTGGAGATAGAGTAAGTCATTGGACTGAAATTGCAGGTGTTGGAACAACTGGACACTCAACTGGAAATCATTTGCACTATCAAGTAGAAAATGCAAATAGAGAAAAAATTGATGGAATGCAACTAGTAGATTTTAATTTAGAAAATCCTAATAATAAATTAGAACTAGATAGACCTTATAATAATTTTTATGATAATGATTTTATAATCGAGTAAGAAATAAAAATAAGAGGAAGCACATTATTAAAGCAATTTTTAATAAAGTAGCCACTTTCTTATTTAAAAGTAGTCATTTAATTTGTTTTAAATAAAGGTATTCTTGATAGTAAGTAGCCACTTTCAAAAGAAAAAGTGGTCATTTTTGCAAGTGCAAAAATAGTAAGACACCATAATTTATCCTTGTTTTAAAAGGAATAACAAGATTTGTGGTGTCGTTTTCCTTATGCCCATTAAAAATATGTAATATTTTTATTAAGAAAAATACCTTAAAAATGTAGAAAGTGGCTACCTCAAAAAGTGAAAGGAGAAGATAAAGTGATAAAAGGTTTAGTAAGAACTACATTAAGAATTGATAATAACTTAAAAACAAGAATTGAACTATTAGCAGTAAAAAACAATTTTAGTTTTAATAAAATGCTAACGTATTTAATTGAACTTGGTTATAACTCATATATGGAAAAGTTTGATAAATATTATGAGGAACAAAATAAAAAACTAAAAGAAAGTAGTAACGAAAATGAAAAAGATTAGAGTATATAATGATGAAGAAATAAATAAGTTATTAAGTAATTCTAATGTAGAAAAAATAATAAATAAATGTCAGATAGTTTATAAAAATGATTTTAAACTATGGGCTGTTAAAGAAAAAATAAAAGATAGTTCAAAGACTGCGAGAGAGATATTTGAAACTGGTGGATTTGATATGAATATATTAGATAGTAGAACTCCTCAAAGAAGATTATGTTCTTGGGTAAGTAAATATAAAATGTTTGGCGAAGATTACTTTACAGATAAAAATAAATATTCTTATAAAGCAATTCAAAAAAATAAATATGTATTTTTAAATAAAGCATTTAATGATTCAAAGTTTATAGCATTTATAATTGAAAAGAAAGATGATGGTACTTTTGATTATAGAATAGTAAGGAAATTAGAAGATGAAAAAAATAACAGTTAGAGTAGATGATAATACTTATGATAGATTATCATTAGTAGCAAAAGATAATACTATTTCGGTAAACAAAATTATTAATGCTATTATTGAAAAATATATTAACGAGCCAAAAGAAATTAATTTCTTAAAAGATATAAATATTAAATTACAAAAGTTAAATGATATAGTAGAAAAAATTTCTAAAAGACAATATAAACATTTTAAAATATCAGAGCAACATTTTGCTAATGTCGGTTATTTATCAAATGCTGATATTAATGAAGATAAATGTTTAAAAGAAATATTAAATAATAAAGATAATTTTAATGAGTAAGAAAAGTCCTAATGTTGTCTTTAAAAGTAAATATTGTTTAGCTTTAAAATCACGAGATAATAAAAATACATCTTTAAACTATGAGAGTGATAGATTAAAAGATATTGATGATATGATAAATTATTTTTCTAATGAAAGTAAAAAAATGGTAGGTATGTTTGAATATTATATGGGACATACCAGAGGAGAAAATTATAATCTTGTACTTGAAGATGGTAGTTATGCTACTAAAAAGGATATAGCAAAAATTAAAAATGATTATAAAAAATATATTGAAGATTCTAATTTATGGAAAGGTATTTTAAGTTTTAAAAAAGAATATCTTGATGAGAACATTGATATAAAAACATTAGAGCAAAAAATAGCAAAAGAAGTAATGCCACAATTTTTAAAGTATTGTGGATTTAAAGATATAAAAAATATGAGTTATGTATTTTCAGTTCATACGAATAGAAAACATCAACCACATATTCATTTTGCATTTATAGAAAAGAAACCTAATTATTTATATTGTGATAATAAAGTAAATTATAGAAGAAAAGGTAAAATAACTCTTGATGAACAAAGATACTTAAAAAGATTAGTAGAACTTGCTATTGAAAGAGAAAAATATTATACACCACTTCTTAAAAAGACCAATGAAGATATTGATTATTTAAAATCTTATTTTAGTCCTAATGAAAAGAATTTTGCTTTAAAAAATATTAGTGAGTTATATGTTGAAGAAGATATTTTAAAACTAGGAGAATTATTAAAGGAATATAGAAATCTTAATAATCAGTCATCAAAGAAAATAAAATATAATTCTATAAAAGATAATGAACTTGGTAAAGAAATTAAATCATTAACTAATAAAATTAAAAAGTATTTATTTAATGATGAAACTTCAATTTTGTATGCTAGTAAAAAAGATATTAACAAAGACTTGCAAAGGTTAAATGATTATTTTGATTTATTAAATGAAAACAATAATATTAGTGAGCAAACTTTTGATAATAGTATTGTAAATAAAAAACAAGAATATATTGATAATTATATTTATAATGCAATAGTTAATCATTCTTTATATAAATATAATCATATTTATATGACAGTAAAAAATAAAAGTGGATTAGATAAAATTACCATTGAAGATTTAATACAAGAAGTTGCTTATCAAAATAGTTTAAGATATATTAAATTAAATAGTAAAGAAAGAAGAAAAAAAGTATTAGATAATTATTTAAAAAATGCTAATACTATTAATATGTTTCCTAGTAAATACAAAATGGAAAAAGCAATAAAAAATATAAATTATGAAATGGAAAAAGCATCACAAGAATTTAGTAAATTATTTGATTATGAGAAATAAATTTATTGTAGCCCTAATGTAATTTATTGTAGCTTTTTATTGTAGCCATATCTTATTTGCTAGTTTAGAGAGTGCTTTAAAATAAAAGGAAAAAATATAATTTTATTGTAGCATTTATTGTAGCGTTACTATTAATAATACTAAAATAATTAGATCACTATATGTGGTCTTTTTAAATTATAAAATTAAGGAGGAGATAATTATGCCATTATGGAAATGGTTAATATTTATAATATTTGTTGTGGTAGAACTTAGCCTATCACTTTTTTTATATTGTGGTTTAAGAATATCAAGTAGATGTTCTAGGATGGAGGAAGAAAATGAAAGAAAAAATAATAAAAAAGATTAAATTAGATTTAGATAAAACTGATTACTTTTTTGAAAGTGAAGTTGAACAAATAATTGTTGCAGTAAGAAAATCTTTAAATAAATATATTAAGGAAGAAAAAGTGGTAAGTAAAAAAGAAAAATTCGTAAAAGTAATTAAGAAGTTAATTCAAAAAATAAAAGGAGTGCTATATGAAAAAGTTATTAAAAAGTTTAAGAAAAAAATGGATTAAGTTTTGGGGTAGCACTTACTTATTAAAAGAAGATGATAAGGTAATATGTGAATTACTTATTTATCATAAAACAATATATGTTGAGAAAGGAGATGTTCAAAGTGAATAGTTTAATTAATTATCGTAAGTTATCAAGTGAAGATAAAAGAGATTTAACTGATTATATGATTTATCGAAGTATTGAAGATAATGCAAGAGAAAGAGATATAACATTAAGTGATGATGTTATTACTGATATTAAAGAAATTGCTCTTGATTTTTATCTTGATGATTGTAGTAGTAATTTATCAGTATCAAGAATAACTGATTTTATAACTATTAATTATTTAGATAATAATATTACTCTTGAAGAACTAAACGAAGTAGATAGACAAGATTTATATGAAGCAATTTATGAAGACTGTATTGAAATGATTAAAAATGAAGAATTAGAAAGGTAAGGTGGAATAATGGATTTTACAAAATTAAATATAGAGTTTGCTAATATGCAAAATACTATTACAAAATATAATAATATACAAAATGAAGTAAAAAATAGAATTAAAAATAATCAAAAAGAAATTAGTAAATATGAAACAAAAGTTAAAAATACTAAAAATAATTTAGAAAAAGAAACTTATAAGCTAATGGTTATTGCTATTAAAAATGAAACATCTTTTTTAGAGAGCATTGTTAAGGAGGATAATTCTAATGAACGAGAATCAACCACTACTAAAACCATATAATAAAGAAGAAATAAAAGAATTATTAAATAGTAATGTTAAATTAGTCTATGTAGATACAGGGGTTGAAGAAATAATAGCAAGATATGAAGATTTACCAGATGTAATAGTAGATATTAATGATATACTTGGTATAACTGATTTATCAGTATATGAGTATGGTGGTAATTCAATGACTCCAATTTTAACAACATTTGGTCCATTTTTAGATAAATGTGATCCAAATGTTAGAAGTGATATAATTGATAGACTTACAAGTTTACAATTAGGCGAAGATAAAGTAAAAGATTATAAAGTAATAGATGAAGATATGCTTGATGATGTACTTAAAGAACTTGATGATGAAATGGAAAGATAATCTATGCAAACAACTTATATAATAATATTAGTTATATCTTTATTAATGATAATCTTTCTTTATTTTATTGAGCCATTTTTAACTAGACAAAAGATAAAAAATAATAATGAACATGGTAGTGCTAGATGGTCAACAATGGATGAAATAAAAAAGAATTTCAGAGAAGAAAAAATTGATAACATTAATGAAAGTGGTTTTCCAATTTATTTTAGTAAAGATAATAAAAAAGTATGGTTTGATAATAAGACACCACACTGGATTTGTTTAGGATCAACTGGTAGTGGTAAATCAGTAACATCAGTAATACCTTATTGTAGTTTTATAGCAACTGCTAAAAAGAAAAAAAGTGTATTTATAACTGATCCCAAAGGAGAAATATTAAATGCTACAAGTAAGATGTTTAAAGATAATGGTTATGATGTTTTATGTGTAGATTTTAGAAATCCAGAATATTCAAGCCATATTAATTTGTTAGAGCCAGTTATTAAAGAATATGAATTATATTATAAATATCAAAAATTAAGTTTTGAAGAAACTGATGAAGAAAAAATACTTGAATATAAAAATAAGTCTATTGTTCATTATGCTAGTTGTAATCAATTAGTAAGTGATATATCCACAATGATAATGGACGATATAACTGCAAAAGAAAAGTTCTGGAATAATAGTTCTGCTGATTTACTTTATGGAATAATCTTTTTGTTTTTAGAAGATTATGTAGAAGGTGAAATTAAAAGAGAACAAATAACACTAACTGCTATAAAGAAATTTCAAAGTAGTTCAATGTCAGATGCTAATAATAAAAAACTAAAAAAGTATATGGAAAAGAAATCTTATGATATGAAAAGTAAAGATAAATTATTTAGTTTATTAAATACATCTGAAACTACTTACAGGTCAATAACTTCAACATTTAGTGAAAGAATGTCTTTGTATGATGATGTTAATGTAGAAAATGTTACATCAGAGTCTGACTTTGATTTTGATAGTCTAGGTAAAAAGCCAACAGTTTTATATTGCTGTATTCCAGATGAATCACAAATATATTATACTTTGGTATCAATAATAGTATCGCTTATATATAAAACATTAGTAATACTATGTAATGAACAAGAAAATAAGAAACTTCCTTATGATATAGTTTTCTTACTTGATGAGTTTGGAAATACACCACCACTTAAAGATATAAAATCTATGTGTAGTGTTGGTAGAAGTAGAGGACTTTTCTTTGTATTTTATTTACAAAGTATTCAGCAACTAGATGATTTATATGGTAAAGAAATTAGTCAAATAGTTCAAGATAACTGTGGACTGCAATTTTTAAAAACTAATTCCCAAGATACTGCCGAACAAATAAGTAATCGACTAGGAACTAATGGTGTTGAAACAACTTCATTAAATTATTCAATGAGTTTTACTAATAATAATGGTAGTAAAGGAACAAGTTTAATTTCAAGAAGATTGATGACTGCTGATGAAATAAAACAATTAGTATATAAGACAATTATCTTCTCATCAGTAGGACACCCAATAATTAGAGATACTATTTTATATAATAAGTTTAGTTGCTATACATCAGGTTGTATAGATAGACAAAAAAGAGTATTACAAAGATTTGCTGATAGATATTACACAGTAGATCAAATAAAAAATGATGAGAAAAAAGAAGAGGTAAAAGTTAATACCAAAGAGTCCCAAGATAGAAATAAACTTATTGCTATCATAAATGAAGTTATAAAGATATTTGGTAAGATAGATTTTAATGTAGAATATGTAAAAGAAAATGATAACATCATAGCACAGCTTTATTTAGCACCACCATTATCTACTAATGATTTAAAAGGTTTAGAAGAATTAAGTAGTAAGTTATCATTTCGTTATAATGCAATATCCGATAAAGTAAAAGTTAATAGAAAGAACAGAAACTCTTTAATAGAGATTTTTTTAATTGAGAAAGAATAAGAGAGAAGGTGTAAAAGATGAATAAAGATTTTTTAAATAGTTTTATATCAACAAGAGATGATACTTTAAATGAGATAAAGACAAGTCAGTATAATTGGAATAAGTTTATTAATTATTGGTCTAAAATACTAGATAAGTATAGTATAGATAATGTTCTTAATTTATATTCTTATAATTCTACTGGTAGGATTTTTATGACATTTGATGAATGGAATAGTGAAGAAATAGGAAGAAGAATAAAACATAAAAGTAAAGGTATTCCAATAATTGATGATGATAAAAAAATATATGTTTTTGATATAAGACAGACTTATGGTAGAGATTATAAAACATTAAATTATAGTCATTTTGTAGATAAACCTATATTAAAATATTATCAAAATCAGAATAGTTTAGAGTATGAAGAAGATAAAACATTATATGAAAACTTTTATAATACATTTTATAAAATATCTTTAATGAAGATAGTAGGTAATTATAAAGATACTAATCGTGATGAAGTGGAGTTTATTGCTAAAACAATGACTTCACTTTTTTTATCAAAATCTAACTTTAATATTTATAACTTACCAAGTGTTTATGATATGACTTCAAAAATGGAAAATGAAGATATTTTAAAATGTATGCAAATATCTAATAAAGAAACTGCTAGTCTTTATAATGATTTTATTAATAAAGCAAATAGTCTTGATGAAATCCAAAATTATATTCAATCAAAAGTTTTATTTCAATTTAAAGAAGATAATGTAAATGAAGAAGAAAAACAAGATATATTATCTGGAATAGAGAAAAATACAATATTTGATTATGAGTTATTAGAAAGTATTTATGATAATTATTATAATAAATATGATAGGTCATTTAATTATAAGAAGAAAGTAGTAGAAGATAATTCAAAAAATAAAGAAGTAGTAAAAGACACATCAAAAGAAGAAATAGTTATTGATAAAGAAGATAATTTGAAAGAACAATTATCACTATTTGCTCCAAGAGAAGAAGAACTAGCAAATAAAATATGTGATATTTTTAATTCATTTGATACTAAATATCAAAATACATTTGAAGTACATAATGTAGAATTACAAAGATGGGAACATATTAAATCTAAAAAGAGAAACTTAACTATTCTTTTAACAAGCTCACTAGCAGAAGATTTTGATGATAATAGTTTTACATATTTTAATTCAGATAAAACTGATGAGAAAAAAATAAATGAGGGAATATTAAATAATTATTTTCTGCAAGAGCTATATAAAGATAAAGATTTTTCTATTAGTTTAACTCCTAGCATAATTCATATCTTTTGGAATAACTTTGATGATAAAAAGTTTGATATGAATATATCTAGTACAAAGTTAGTAGAACAAAAAGAGATAGATAGTAAAGAACTAGAAAAAATAGATGATGAAGTATCTTTGGTAAATAATAATGAAATAGAATATAAGGTTACGAGTGCTGATATAATACCAACTTATGATGGAATAAAAGTAGATATAATTGATGAAAAAGTCTATAAATTAGAAGAAGAAAAACAAGTACCAATTAATTATCATATTAGTGATGATAAAGTTGATACAAGTTTTGGCGCTAAATCAAGATTTGAAGATAATTATAAAGCAATACAATTATTAAAAAAGATAGAAAATGAAGATAGATATGCAACACTAGAAGAACAAGAAATATTATCTCGTTATGTAGGTTGGGGAGGAATATCTGATGCTTTTGATGAAAGAAAAGATAATTGGAAAAAAGAAAGAGAAGAATTAAAACTATTACTTACTGATGAAGAATATAAAGATGCCTCACATTCTACATTATCTTCTTTTTATACACCAAATATTGCTATTGATGGTATTTATAAAGCACTCAAAAACTTTGGGTTTGAAAAAGGAAATATTTTAGAACCAAGTTGTGGTATAGGAAATTTCTTTGGAAGATTACCTAATGAATTTGAAAAGTCAAAACTATATGGAATAGAGTTAGATAGTATAAGTGGAAGAATTGCTAAAAAATTATATCCTAATGCTAAAATAGAAATAAATGGTTATGAGAAGTCCAAAGTATCAGATGACTTATTTGATATTGCTATTGGTAATGTTCCTTTTGGAAGAAACACTGTCTTTGATAGAAGATATAAAGATAAGTTTTTAATTCACGATTATTTCTTTCAAAAAACACTAGATAAAGTTAGAGATGGAGGAATAATTGCTTTTATAACTACTGATGGAACACTTGATAAAAAAGATACAAGAGTAAGAGAATATATAGCAAAAAGAGCAGAGTTTCTAGGAGCGATAAGACTACCTAATAACACATTTACATCTAATGCCAATGCTAGTGTTACATCTGATATAATCTTTCTTAAAAAACGAAGTGAATTAAAATTAGATATAAGTGATGAGAACTGGATTTATACAAGTGAATATGATACTGGAATAGAAATAAACAATTATTATGTTGATAATCCTAATATGATGCTTGGTAAAATGGAATTACATTCTACTGCTTATGGATATGACAATACATTAAGTCCAGCTGATGAAGATATAAATGTTTTAATGAGTAATGCCATAGATAATTTACCTAAAAATATTTATGAAGAAGTCTATTTTGAAATAAATGAAGAAAACAATTTAGAAGTATTAGATGCAGATGACACAATTAAAAATAATGCTTTTACTATTAAAAACATAGATGGTAAAGATATTATTTATCAAAGGTCTTTTTCAAGTTTAGTACCATATCATATTCAAGAAGGTATGACTGCTAAAAGAATAATAGGACTATGCAAAGTAAAAGATGCTTTAAGAGAAGTATTTAATATTCAACTTCGTGATGGTAGTGATGAAGAACTTAAAATAGCACAAGAGAAATTAAGCAAAGAATATGATGAGTTTATAAAAAAATACGGTTATATAAATGATAATGTAAATGCTAGAGCATTTGATAGTGATCCAGATTATTATTTACTTACATCTATTGAAAACAAAATAAGTAAAGATGAAGAAGATGATAAACCTAAATATGAAAAGGGAGATGTTTTCTTTAAAAGAACAATTAGAAAAAGTAAAGTAATAACAAAAGCAGATGATGCAGAATCAGCATTAAGGTATTCACTTAATAATCGTGGTTGTGTAGATTTTGAATATATGAAAACTTTGTATTCAAAAGAAGAAAATGAAATGATTGAAGAACTAGATAATTTAATATATCAAGATCCTTCTAAAATAAATGATTTTAATAAAGGTTGGGTAATCGCTAGTGAATATTTAAGTGGAAATGTAAAACAAAAACTAAATTATGTTAAATCTATAAATGAAGATGGTAAATATGATAAAAATATTGAGGCATTAAAAAAAGTGCAACCAATACCACTAGAATATGATGAAATAAGTGTAAAACTAGGTGCTACTTGGATACCAGAAGATATATATCATCAGTTTTGTACTGAACTTTTAGATATACCTAGTTATTATAGAAGTCAATTAAAAATTAAATATGTTAAAGAGGCGAATACTTGGTTATTTCAAGCAAGTGGCTTATATGGATATGGTGTAAAAAACACTAATACTTGGGGTACTGAAAGAGCAGATGCACTATCACTAATTAAAAATACACTAAATCTTCAAAGTGTTACTGTATTTGATAAATTAGAAGATGATACTAGGGTTGTTAATCCTATTGAAACGGCAAATGCAAGAGAAAAGCAAGAATTAATTAAGCAAGAATTTAAAGAGTGGCTTTGGAAAGATGAAGATAGGAGAAATAGACTAACAAAAATATATAATGAACAATTTAATTGTATGAAAGAAAGAGAATATGATGGAAGTCATCTTACTTTTGATGGTATGAATCCAAATATAGAATTAAGACCACATCAAAAAGATGCAGTTGCTCGTGTTTTATATGGAGGAAATACTTTACTTGCTCATGCAGTTGGTGCTGGTAAAACTTATGAATGTATTGCTAGTGCTATGGAACTTAAAAGATTAGGAATAGTTAATAAACCAATGTTTGTTGTACCAAATCATTTATTAGGACAATGGGCTAATGAAATATTAAAACTATATCCAACAGCAAATATTTTAGTAGCAACACAAAAAGATTTTGAAAAAACTAGAAGAAAAAAATTAATGGGAAGAATAGCAACAGGAGAATGGGATGCAGTTTTAATCGCTCATTCTAGTTTTGGATTAATTCCAGTAAGTAAGGAATACTCTAAAAAACATTTAGAAAATCAAATTGAAGAAATAACAAATGCTATTGAAAGAATTAAAGCAGAAACATCTGATGGATTAAGTGTTAAAAAGTTAGAACAAATTAAAATGAGTACGGAAACAAAATTAAATACTTTATTAGATTCACCAAAAGATGATGTAGTTGAGTTTGAAGAACTTGGAGTAGATGAGTTAATAGTAGATGAGGCACATATGTTTAAAAATCTTCCAATGTTTTCTAAAATAAGAAATGTAGCAGGAATTAATAATTCTGAATCTAAAAAAGCAACTGATTTATTTATGAAAATAAGTTATGTATTAGAAAATAATGGTGGTAAAGGTGCAATATTTGCAACAGGAACACCAATATCTAATTCAATGGGAGAATTATATGCAATGCAAAAATATTTGCAAATGGATAGATTAAGAGAAATGGGATTAGAACATTTTGATGAATGGGCTTCAACCTTTGGAGAAATAGTTAATAGTTTTGAAATTGCACCAGATGGTAGTGGTTTTAGAACAAAAGCAAGATTTGCAAAGTTTTTTAATATTCCAGAGTTAATGACTTTATTTAAAGAAGTAGCAGATATAAAAACTTCTAAAATGTTAAATTTACCAGTACCTAAATTAAAAGGTGGAGATTATAAAACTATTGTTGCTCCTAAAAGTGAAGAACTAGGAGAATATGTAGAAAAACTAGCAGAGCGAAGTGAAATTATAAGACAGGGTTGTGATCCTAGAATAGATAATATGCTACTTGTTACCAATGATGGTAGAAAAGCAGCACTCGATTTAAGATTAATAGATCCATCAATGCCAGACTTATCTAATTCAAAAATAAATATAGCAATAGAAAATATATATAGAATATGGTTAGAAAATAAAGAAGACAGGTTAACACAACTTGTCTTTTGTGATTTATCAACACCAAAAAGTGATGGAACATTTAATGTCTATGACGATATAAAAAATAAATTAATTCAAAGAGGAATACCAGAAGATGAAATAGAGTTTATTCATAATGCTAAAACTAATTCTCAAAAATTGAAACTATTTGAAGATATGAGAAGTGGTACAAAAAGAATACTTATTGGTTCAACATCTAAAATGGGAGCAGGTATGAATGTTCAAGATAAATTAATTGCACTACATCATTTAGATTGTCCGTGGCGACCATCTGATATAGAACAACGAGAAGGTAGAATATTAAGACAGGGTAATCAAAATGAAGAGGTAGAAATATATAGATATGTAACCGAAGGTAGTTTTGATGCCTATTCATATCAATTAATTCAAACAAAAGCAACATTTATAAATCAAATTATGGCTAATTCAAATAGTGGAGGTAGAAGTGCAGAAGATTTAGATAGAGATACTCTTACTTATGCAGAAGTAAAAGCACTGGCAAGTGGTAATCCTTTAATTCTTGAAAAGTTTAAAGTAGAAAATGAATTAAAGAGTTTATATCTATCTAAAAGTAGATATGATAAATCACATATAGAATTAGAAAAAAAATATAATAGTGAACTTCCAAGACAATTAAAATATCAAAAACAATATTTAGATGGCTTAAATGAAGACATTAAAAATGTAAAAGATTTATCTGCTGATAACTTTGTTATAACATTAAAAGATAAAATATATGATTCAAGAAAAGAAGCAAGTACAAAGTTTTATCAATTACTATCTCTTTTAACAATAAAAGAGGAAACTAAAATAGGAGAAATAAGTGGCTTTGATATTGTTGGTACGAAAGATGAATTATGGTATAAACCGATTATTTATATTAAAGGTGTAGGTAAATATAAGGTTGAAGTTAATGCGATAGATGAAATAGGTAATATTTTGAAACTTGAAAATACACTTAAAAGTTTTGAAAATAAAATTAATACTGTTACTGAACAAATTGCTTATACTGAAAAACAACTTCTTGATGTAAAAGAAGAATTAGATAAACCATTTACTAATCAAGATAGGATTAGAGAACTTCAAAAAGAACAAGCACGAATTGATAGTGAACTTGATTTAGATAAACAAGAAAACACTAGAAGTGTTGAAGAAAATAATGATGATGAATACGAAAGATAAAGAAATTAAATTTTTTGCAAAAAAACTCTTGCAAAATTAACTTTTTTAAGTGATAAATGAACTAGACAAAAAGAGCCATTAAATATATCTAATTTAATCGGTATTGAATTTGAGGCGAGGAGTTGAATAGTTGTAAGTACAAAAAAATAAAACCTCTTAAAATGGCTCTAATTCATTAATATAAAGGAGAAATAATTTATGACAGAAGAAGTTAATATAAATCACGAGTTTGTAATATGGCTCGGAGATATTGCACTTGATTTAATTACTAACAAAATTGAAGATAAACCAGAAGATGCACCTATATTTATGGCAACAAATGAACTACTTAATAGATTAAATTATGATGGTAAAGATGATTTATCAAAACTACTTGGAGATGACTTAATTGAAATAATACTTAATGAATTAAAAAGTAATATGTAAGGAGGAATGATATTATGTATATTACTGATACAACTGATAATGTTAGAGATTTGATTGAAAAAATTGAAAAGAAAGATGATTTAAGTAAATTGAAGTTTTTAATTTACATATTTGGTTTATTAAATAATAACCAGATAAACGATAAGAATGAGGTTAATCCAAATTTAATTGAAGATGATGATATGAAGATATTTAATTTAGAAGTAGTTGGATTATCTCCTAATGCTTGTACCATTTTATTACAATACTTTACAATGCTATATAATGGTATAACAAATACTAGTGATGCTTATGAAGATAATGGAAGTGTTTTAGGAATTAAACACAATAAAGAAGATAAGATAATTATATCTCAATTTGAAAAATTAGATTTTAATGAAAAACTAGATGTATTTAGTGAAATTGTAATTAGATATGATAATGAAACTTATTTTGATGAAAAGATTACAATGGTGAATTTTGATTCAAAAATGAGTGGATTTGATATAGCAAAACTTATTCAGAAAAATAAAAATTAAAATATAGAAATTTAAAGTATGAAAACATATTTTATAAACTGTTATTTGAAAACTTAATTTTAGATACCAGTTTATAAGAGTTATTCTGCCTATTTAAAGTTAAGTTAATCAAATTTATACAATAGAAGGACTTAATTTTAAGTTCTTTTTTTAAACTTAATTAATATTTTTAAATAGGAGGATAAAATGCAGAAAACAAAACTAAAAGGAAAAACAAAGGAAGAAATTAATATTGATATAGAATTAATAATTAATAAAAATTTATATGAAAAGAATATTATTACAAATGAAATGTATAACAAAGTCAATGAAAAATTATTGAAATTAAAAAATAATATAAAATATGTGAATACTACATAAAGGAGGATTTATGGAATTATATAAAATTAGAAATAGAATATCTATGGGAGAAAGCATTTATGAATTACCACTTAAAGTAACATTTTATGCTCGTGTTTCTACCGATAAAGATGTTCAGTTAAATTCACTAGATAATCAAATTGTTTATTTTAAAGATTTGATTAAAAATAATAAGAATTGGACATATATAGATGGTTATGTTGATGAAGGTATTAGTGGAACTAGTGCAAGCAAAAGAGAACAATTTTTGGAAATGATTAATGATGGAAAAAATGGAAAGTTTGATCTTATTCTTACAAAAGAAATTTCTCGTTTTGCTAGGGATACATTGGATAGTATTAAATATACAAGGGAATTACTCTCGTTTGGAGTAGGAGTATTATTTCAATCTGATAATATAAATACTATTATGCCAGATTCTGAACTTCGTTTAACTATTATGGCAAGTATCGCACAAGAAGAAGTTAGAAAACTTTCTGAAAGAGTTAAGTTTGGAATGAAAAGAAGTATTGAAAAAGGAAGAGTATTAGGTAATGAAGTTATTACAGGTTACAAAAAGCATAATGGTAAACTTGAAATAGATGAAAAAGAAGCTGAAATAATAAAAATAATTTTTAAATTGTATTCCACTGGAGATGTAGGATTAAGATATATAAGTGATTATTTATATGATAAGGGTTATACATCAAAAAAAGGAACTCATATAAAAACAACTACTATTAGAAGAATGATAACAAATCCTAAATACAAAGGATTTTATTGTACTAATACGGTTAGATATTTAGATTATAAGACAAGAAAACAAACTAGACTTCCAAAGAGTGAATGGGTAGTTTATGATAGTGAAGGTAAAATACCAGCAATCATTTCACCAGAAGTATGGGACAAATGTAATAAAATGCTTGATGAAAGAGCAAGTGGTTATTGTAAAAAAATAAAAGATAATGGTGTTTTTAAAAGGAGAACAACTTATGGTGGATTGCTTTATTGTGCAGAACATAACCTTCCGATGCGAAGAACTAAAACTAATAAACATGATGACGAGGCAACTGATTATACTTGGAAATGTAGTGGTTTAATAGAACATGGTATTTCATTTTGTGAAAGTGCATTGTTATATGAAAGTGATTTGGATGAAATATTTCATAAAGTAATTGATAAAATTATTGATGAAAAAGATAGTATAATAAAACATTTAACTGAATTATATATTGATTCAGCAAATAAAAAAAATTATGATTTAGAAATCAAAAAATTAGAAGAAAAAAAGGATGAAATTAATTTAAAGAAAAATAAAATAATAGATTTTCTAATTAATGAAACTTTAACAACGGAGGAATACAAAAGAAGAAGCAATGCTTTAGATGAAGAAATAAAAGAAATTGATACAAAAATATTAAATTTAAAAAGTGAAAAAATATACGAGAAAAAAATAATTGATAGATTTAAAGAAATTGGAAAACGAATTGAAGAAGAAATAGAAAGTGAAGATTCATTTTCAAAATTAGTTCAATTATTAATAGAGAGAGTAGATGTTCATAAAATAGATGGAGATCGAAGAAAATTACAATTAGATATTTATGCCAATGTTTTGGGAAAAAAATTCACTGTCTATAATAAGACGGTTTTAAACGAAGATGAGAACCCTTTATGTAGTCATAAGGAAAATAATGACATTATTACTTACTATGGAAGCACTTGATAGTGGTAAAATTAAACTCGATGATCAAGTATTAATATCTAAAAATGCTAGTTCTATGGGTGGAACACAAATATTTGTCGAACAGAACACTAAAGTTCCTGTAGAAAATCTTATTAAAGGAATAGGTATAGCATCAGCAAATGATGCTGCAGTTGCTATTGCTGAATATATAGGAGGAACTGAAGAAAATTTTGTTTCAATGATGAATGAAAGAGCAAGTCAGTTAGGGTGTAAAAATACTACTTTTAAAAATCCACATGGTCTTGATGAAGATGGACATTTAACGACTGCAAGAGATTTATCTTTAATTGCACGTGAACTTATTAAATATCCTTTTGCTCTTAAAATAACTAGTACATATGAAGACTATATTGATGTATCAGGAGAGAATCATTGGCTTGTTAATACAAATAAATTACTGAGATTTTATACAGGAATAGATGGTCTTAAAACTGGTTATACAGATAAGGCAGGATATTGTTTAACTGCAACTATGGAAAGAAATAATATGAGATTATTATCAATAGTGATGGGTGCTGATACAAAAGATAATAGAAGTACAGACACTATATCAATGATGGAATATGGTTATAGTTCTTATGGAACAAATACTATTTTAAATAAAAATAAATATAGTGGTACTATTAAAATAAATAATGCTAAAAAAAGAAAGGTTAAATATTATTTAAATGATGATGTAAAATTAGTTGTTAAGAAGGGTACAAAAGATGTAAACTATAAAATAGATAAAAAATTATATAATGTAAAAGCACCTTTAAAAAAGAATTCTAAAGTGGGAAAACTAATTGTGACATATGAAAATAAAAAATATGAATATGACTTAATAGTAAGAGAGAATATAAAAAAGTCAACATATTTAAATACAGTTAAAAATAATTTAAAAGATGTTATAACAGGCAGTTTGACTAAATAGTTTGATTATAAATACTTAGATAAATTCTAAGTATTTTTATTTAATTAACTTGGTAGTTTTTATGCTATAATGTGTATAGAGAAAGAGATTTATATTAGTTAGTAGGAGTAAATAATGGCAAAGATATCAAATATATTATACATGATAGATTTACTAAATACGGGAAATGTATATACAATAAAAGATTTATCAGAAAAAATAGGCGTAACAGAAAGAATGATTAGATATTATAAAAATGAAATTTGTAATAATGGAATAGCGATTGAATCTTTTAAAGGACCTAATGGTGGATACTTTATGATTGATAAAATTAAAAACTATACAAGTGTAAATAAATATAATATTCAATTATTGGAAAATGTTGGAAAATTTTTAAAAGAGAATAAATTTAAATACGCTAGTGAATTTGATGATTTTCTAGATAAATCAAAAAAGATGTATTCAATATATGAAGAAAAAAGTAAATTTATTTCCAACTTTGATATAAATTCATCAAATGACATTGAACAAGTTATAAATTCATCAATAAGTAAAAATGAAAAGATAGATATAGTATATAATGATATTAGTGGTGAGCAGCATAAAAGAACAATACATCCTTTATATATGTTTAAATATAAAGATAATTGTTATGTAACAGCGTATTGTGAACTTAGAAATGATATACGTCACTTTGAAATCAAAAGAATTGTAAGTGTAAAATAAAAAAGACAAAATATTTCAAAATTGTATGTTATAATGCCATTAAGAGGTGATAATATGAATAACGATTTTATATTTATTGATTTTGATGGTGTTATACTTGATTCTGAGGAAAGAATGCTAGATAGAAAAGATAGTCTAGGTTTACATGACCATAAAAATAAAAAAGAATTTGATGAATATTTTAATTATACAAATTTACATCCTGAAGAATGGGATTGTATTATACGTCAGGCAAATTCAATAAATAATTCTGTCGAAATAATTAGGGAGTTAGAAAGTTTGAAAAGAAAAATAGCAATTTTAACAAAAATTCACACATTATACGAAATGAAAGTCAAAGTTGAGGATTTAAGGAATAATAGAAAGATTAAATGTCCAATATTCTTTGTTCCACCAGGTATAAAAAAACATAACGTAATAATACCAAATGGACAATTACTGATTGATGATTCTGAAAAAAATATTAAATTATGGATTGAAAATTGTGGAAAAGGTATAGTGTTTGACAAAACAATCTCTTGTGATACAAACGAAAGAGTAAAAAGTTTAGAATTTTTACTTAAGAGGTGAAATTAATGGAAAATAAATTATATGATAATTATAAAAAGTCACTTGAGCAAAAATATAACGCTGTTTGTTTTGATATTGATGGTACTTTGACTGTAAAGGATTCTAAAAAAATTGATGATAAAGCAATTAATATGATTGTAGAACTTTTAAGAAAAAAAGTACCTGTAGTATTTATTACAGGTAGAGGAGAAACAGGACTTAATGATTTGAAACAAGATATCTATAAACCTATTGTCGAATGTGATGATATTAGTGAGAATGATATAAAAAGAATTTATGTTTTGACAAATGATGGTGCTAGATTATTTTACAGTAATGGAATTTCATATAAAGAATTTTTGTCACAAAACGTTTATATATCTACAAATGATGAGTTGAAGCAATTAAAAGAAGTTGATGAAATACTGAAAAGAATTCAAAACAGTTTTTTTGATTTAACATATTCTAAAGATTTTAAAACAAATGCAATTATAAATATTAGAATGATATTAAATACAGAGGATGAAAAAGTTATAGAAAAAATTTATGGTGCAGTTAACGACATCATTTGTTCAGAGCAATTCAAAGGTATACATTTGACTAGAGGATTTTATAAAAATAAACCTGTTATTCAAATTGGTACAGCCACAAAAGATAAAGCAATAGAAAGAGCAGAAAAAATAATCGGAGTTCCAAAGGATTCTATGATAAGAGTTGGCGATTGTGGTGATATTTATGGCAATGACTATTTAATGCTAGATTGTAAGCAAGGTTACAGCGTGGATAAAACCAGTGGTTCAATTGATAAATGTTTTTCTATTTTTGATAAAAATGGTGAGATTTTAAAGGGAGTTCCTGCAACTCTAGAATTAATTAATGCTGCAAAAATATTACCAACGGTTTGTTTAGAAAGCGCTGACAAATCAAACTATAAATTTGATTTTGCTTTTACTGAAAAAAATATAGTTTTAGGTAGAAAAAAATTATTGAATAAATATAACGATTTAATAAATTTGAATTTTGGAGAAAATGAAGGAATAGATAGTTTGTTTGATAAATCAAGCGGAAGCATAATAATTCCAATGTATGAATGGGAATTATTATCGGGAAATCCTTTAAAAGATTTTTGGAGTTTAAAAGAAAATAATTGTTTTAAATATTTAATGAGAGATGATAACAATTATCTTCTTAGAGGTTCCTCAACGTATTATTATTTTATTGCAAATAGGAAAAATATAAATGGCAAAGATATCACATCTAAGGATGATGTATTAACATGGCATAATAATTACATAAGATTTTTTGATAATGCTGAGTATGCAATTTCGAATACTGAAAATATAAATTCTGTTATAAATAAAAAATTATTGTTGGGTATTTTAGATAATTGTAGAAATGTTTTACTAATTATTATAAATCATAAACTTTTTTCTGATAATTTTAACAATAATACTTTAATGGAAATTTCTTCAACAAATAATAAAGATTTTTTTGAAATATATAAAATTTTATTTAAGGTTGAAGATGTAATGAGTAATATATGTTTTAAAAATGATTTTTTAATAGATAAAGATTATGTTTGTAGTATGGTGAGTGAATCAAAGAAAATATTAACTAAAAATTTATTAGTTGAAGAATCACAAGAAGTAAAAGAAAATTATTCAAAAGATTATAGAGCATATAGAGAAATAGACAATTTTGGAGAAAATTATACCGCGGTATCTTTATATAAAGAAAAACGTAACGATAATAATAAGGCAATTAATGCATGTGGCCTAAGTTATGGTGGAATAGAATTACCTATAATTGCGAAAATAGTAGATAAAAATAAGGTTGAAAGTTTGTTACTTCTTAAATTCAGTAAAGAAGTTTCGGGATATTCTAATAAACAATTAATGGATTTAAGAAAGTTTAATATAAATGATTATGGTGGATTAATAAATTCAAATTATTTTCAAAATTCTAATTTTGATATTTTTGATGACAATGTATTAACAGGTAAAACGTTACAATTAGCAATAAATTCATTATATGATTGCGATATAACTGTTGGAAATATATGCATCGTAAGATATCCAGGAATTAATAGAATTGATCAAATGTTTTTGAATAATACTGCCGCTATTGACTTTCACTTGTTTTTTGATTATATATATGGACTATGTTATCACAGTCCATACAGTTGGAAAGATAATGAATGGGAAAAATTAGACGGGAAAGTGGATTATGAAGATACTTTGGGCGTTTTTGATTTAAACAGAAAAAAAATTATAGAATGTATAATTAAAAATCATGATTATAGAGAAAATAGTGAGGTAGGAGAATACAAAAGGAGATTATTAAAATGAGAGTAGTAAGTATAGGTGATCTTGTAACAGATTATTATTATAAAGAAGGTAAATTACTAGGAGTAAACGGTGGTATGACATCACACAATATAATTGCTAACTTAGCAAAAATGGGAGTTAAAACTTCGGTGTTTGCTTGTTGTGGTAATGATTGTCAGGGAAAAATTGCCATTAAGAGTTTAGAAAAAATTAAAGTTGATGTGACTGATGTTAAAATTATTGAAAATGTTAAGACTAGGTGTTTCCATGTTTCTTATTTTGATAATGATGGAAAATTGTCCTTTACTTCTAAAAAAAGATGTCCTTTTTGTAATGATAAAAAATGGTATGAAGAAAGTTTGTTAGATACAAGTTACGTTCTTTCTAAGATTAAAACTGATGATATTTTAGTATTTGATAACTTGAATGATAAGAATCAAGATATTATAGATAATACGGCCAACAAAAAAATAATTGATTTGGGTCAATATTTTGAATTTGAAAAAATTTCTAATGATGAAATAGTAAAAAAATTAGAAAATAAATTTGAAATAATAAATTTCAATGAAAGAGTAACTAAATATCTTTTAAATAGATTTAACTTAAAAAATGATAGTGAACTATATAATATAATAAAGCCTAAGTTAATGACTATTACAAGAGGAGAAAATGGCGCGACATTTATAACTGATAATCATGAGTATAATTATAAGCTACTTAGTAAAGGAAATGTAATTGATTCGACTGGCGCAGGCGATGCATTTATTTCAAGTATTATAAAAGATAGTATTAAAAATGATTTTAAGTATGATGAAAATAAATTAAAAAAATGGTATGAAAATTCTAATAAACTTACTTGCAAAGTTGTTTCTAAAATGGGGGCAAGAGGACATATTACTCCATTATTTAAAATTAAGCAGATTAAAGATATTTGTACATGCAGTGAATTTGAATATACTGAGAGAAAACAAATAAAAAGATGTAATATTAATATAAATAACTTAGAAAAAAGAGTAATTAATGCAGTTAATTCCTCTGCCTGTGATAAATTAGATGAAATAGATTTTAATAGTAATAAAAATTATCTATTTATAGGCACTGGAGGTTCATATGCAGGTTCATTTTTTTCATCAAAGATAATAAATGCTTTATACGGAAGCAATACTTATTCCTTGTATCCAAGAGATGTACTATATAGAAATAATATGAATATTGATAAAGCAATTTTATTCTCATATTCTGGTACAACTAATGATATTATTAATAGTGTTAAGGATTTTGATAACAAAAATATTTTTATTATTACCAAAGGAGAAACTCAAAATATTGTATTAAAAACAGGAATGGCAAAGAAAAATATATTAAGTTATAGAACTTCGTCTAATAAAGGAAAAGAAAGAGGATTCTTGTCATTTGAAGGTTCAGTGTCTCCATCTGCTTTATTTTTAAAATATTATTTGGATAAAACAAATAGTAGTATAAATATAAATAACTTTATAAAAGAATCTGTTGATTATTGGAATGTACAAATTGCAAAATTAGTTAATAAAGATACTATTGTTAAATTAAAAAGTAATAATTTAATTAATATCTTTAGGGGAGATTATGCTGATACTGCAAGCTTTGATTTAGAAAGTAAAATTATTGAATCAGGAATATTTAATTGTATTATTCATGAAAAAAAGAATTTCTCGCACGGAAGATTTATTAATTATGAAAGTTTGAATAATAACTTTTCGATATATTTTAAACAAAAATCTACAACTAAATACGAAATAGAATTATTAAAATATTTAGAAAACGAGTGCTTATTAATAGAAAGTAAATATGATGGCTTACTAGCAGAGTTTGATTTACTTATCGCATCACAATTTATTATCTATTACATTGGCAAAGTTTTAGATATTGATGTATCAAAACCAAAATATTCTGTTGATGCTATGAAAATATATTTTTATAAAGGAGACTTATAATAAATAATAATTAAAATGTCTAGATAAGTTCTAGATATTTTTGTTTAATTAAGTAGTTTGATGATAAATACTTAGATAAATTCTAAGTATTTTTATTCTTTTATAAGTGGGTTAAAATTTACGATCATTTCAACTAATTTAGGATGTTTTATTATAAAGTGAATTGTTGGATTAGAACTTTTTGAAATAATAACATAGTTATCTTTTAAAGAGGTAATTGTTATATTTTTAAATGTTTTATTATTTATATAGTTTATTTTGTAATTATTTTTATTTTTTATATATTCATTTGTGATTTTTAAATGTTCCATATATTCTTCATAATTATAACTTATTTTTTTATTAAAAAACAAATTGTTTAGTTCTAGTAGTGGTGTATCATTTTTAAATTCAAATTCTTTGATTACATATATATAATCTGTTACTTTATTATTTTTTAAGATATTATTCATGTACTTAGTCTCATTATTTTTATATTTTATTATTTTATCTATATCTGATTTTGATAGTTCATTTCTTTCTAATATTTTAATTAATAATTTATCTGATATTGTAAATAAGGGCAATGATGAAATATATCGTGTTCTATCGCATATTATATTTTCATCTTTTTTTAAAAATAAATAATATTCTTTTATATTTGTTTCTCTATAAATTTCCATAAGTGGTTTTGATTTTTTTAATAATAAGTTTGCTTTTTCTTTGTAATAATTAATTTCACTTTTGTTTGTTGTTAAATAATATTTACCTTTATTATGAAATCCTTTGATACATTCTCCGGTTAAAGCTACAGTTCTTGAAACATAATCAAGATGATTATATACATTGCTTTTTGAGTCTTTTAAATAGTATGGGGATATTTGACCTGTCATATAAATAGGTATCCAGCTTTCAAGTCCTAACATCATTTCATTAAATGGTCTATCTAAATTATGAATAATATTAAGATGATGTCCTTTTTTTAAACACATAGCGATTGCAAACATCCATTTTTTACCAAAATCTATATCTTGTGCCATATCTTCCATTGGCATATCACTACACATAAATATATCTTCTTTTGATTTGGAAAAAATTGTGCTTTTAAAAAAATTTAATTCACCTTTTTTCATTTCATCTATGCCATAATAATATTTTGATTTTGCTTTATAAAAAGGAATTCTGGGAACTTTTAGTTTATCAAATTTTATTACTTTTATGTAATCATCTAAATTAAAAGAGTCAAGATTATACAAAAAATCATTTACTGGTGGATTTGGTGGTATTGTTTCACTAGTTAACCAAGTAAATAATGTATTATAAAAATTTTCATCATTAAGATCATTTTTTTTGCAACCTATAATTGTCATTAGGATATATATATCATCATGACTTTTATATCTCATGGAAATATAAGAACATATTTTATTTGAAAATTCTATCGGATCAGATGGCTTTGATTTGCCGTATCTAATTCTTGAAATATGAGACGAATCAAATACAGTGTATTTTGCCATTTCACGAATGTTAATTTTTAGTGATTTTATTAAAGTATTTAAGTTGTTGCTAAATGTTATATAATTAAAGTTATTATTAGATAACGTAGAATTAAAATCAATAAGTATTTTATCTATAGTATAATTTTTTTTATCTTTTTCTTTGGCAATATTAAAAATTGCAGTTGCTAAGTTATTTATTTGTTTGCTATTTTTAATCGGAGTTCTTTGGCCACTTCTATACCTACATATAACGGATTCGGATAATCCAGATTCATTCGACAATTTTTTTGAAGAACAATCTAACTCTTTTAAATATTTATTTAAAGTATCTTTGAATTTCATTAATTATCACTTCCTTTAACGTTATTATACTATACTTTTTTGCTTGATAATAATAAATTTCCATCAAAAACAATGTTTTATAAGGAAAGTTTATTGTTATGTTTTATTTTTTTGTCTATAATGTTAATAAGGAGGAATAAGTTATATGAAATTTAATAAAATTAATTTAACAAAAAAGAATCTTTTTATAATTGGTATTGTTGCGATTGCTTTTATAGGAGGTATTATTTTACTTACTAAAGGTGGTAGTAATGGTAAAGGAATACTTTATAAGCCTGATAAAAACATAAAAATAGTTAAGTCAGAAGTTAGTAAAATAGAACTAGAAGATTATTCAACTAATGAGTTTTCTATTAAGAAACCTAAAGGATGGAAAGTTGATACATTGGGTGATTATATTCATTATACAATTAAAGTATATAATCCAAATAATCCTACTTATCAATTCTTTTTAAATATGAAAACTGAAGGTTATAATAAATCAGAGGATGCTAAAAGATGGCAACAAAAATATTATCCGAATAATCCATTTGCTAAAACAAGTGTAATAGCTACTAAAGATACAGAAGGTTTTTATAAAATATTTAATGATTTAGGTACTTTAAATAATACTGCTTCTTTTACCTTTCCAATCTTAACAGATTTTACTGTAAGTGAAAACTTAGGTAAAGGTGTTTTGGGTGGAAATATATTAAGAGCAACTTTTAAAGATGCGAATGGAAAAGAGGGTGAAGGAATATTTACTGCTTATGTATATGACCCAGGGCCATATTATGTTAATGAGAATATAATGTCAGGCAAAAAAATTGATATTCAATATTTAAATGTATATGATACAATTTTCATTACTGCGCCAAAAGATGAACTTATAGATTGGCAAGATACTTTAAATACTATATGTTCTTCACTTACTTTTACTGATACATTTGTAAATGGATTTAATAAAGAACAAGATGCTGTTATGAAAAATTTTCAACAAATTAGAGCAATAGGAAATGAGATAAGTGATGGAATAATGGATTCATGGAATAAAAGAAATATATCTTTTGATATTATGAGTCAAAAACAAAGCGATGCAACACTTGGCTATGAAAGAGTATATGATACTGAAACTAATGAAATATATAAAGCATATAATGGATTTACTGATGATTATGATGGCCAAAGGTATAAAGCTATAACAGATGATATGTATTCAAAAAAGACAAGTGGTTATATCGAAAAGTAGGTTGATATGAAAAGAAAGAAAATTATATATGTTATTATAGCTTTTATCATATTGATAGTTGCCATAGCTATTATTGCTATTGCAAGCAATAAACCAATGTTAATAGATCATACACCACCAGAAGCTGAATCTATAATTGAAGTACTAAAAAAGAAATATCCTGATAAAGAATATAAAAAATTAAGCGCTGGAGAATTTTTAGATGAAGATACCCAATTTAGTAAATATTCATTTATAAATAACAACTCTATATATATTTTTAATCCTAGTAAATTAGATGATGGAGAGTTTGAATATAAAAAAGTATATGACATAGATAAGAGTATTAAAGTTATGAATATTGCTCCTAATGATGGAGCAGATATAAAATTTTATGATTATAGTGATTATATATATACATTACATGATGATAATATAAATAATAAAGTTGAAGATAGTTATGATATGTATTTAAATGCAAAATATAAACTAAGTGATTATCTTAAATGGAATTACTCATCAGAATTTCTCGGTAAAAAAATTGATTATGATTTTATGTCTAATTATGTTTATGTGAAAGATAATATTTTATATTACAAAAACTATGGAAATGAAAAATATCCTACTATTGAAAAAGTAAATGGTAATTATGAAGGTGAAAAAGTAATTAGAATATATAATGAAAGAATTCTTAAAACTGATGAGAGTTTTTATGAATTGATGAGTTATTTTGATACTAATTTAAATAAAACAGTTATTACTACAGTAAAAATTAATATGTTAACTAAATATTATGATGAGGTATTAACATTTACATATAAATATGTAGTATTAAAAGATTATACACTTATACCAATAAATGATATTATGAATGGAAGAGTTAAAAAATATTCATATGATTACTTCTTAGGTGGATTTAATTATATGAGTGAAGTTAGATATGAGGAATGACATAATTAAAATATCTAGGTTAATCTAGATATTTTTATTATACGTGATATAATATATATGAAAATGAGTGATATAATCAATTAATAATGGCGGTGATGATTTTGAATCCTGAAAAAGTAGGTAAATTTATTAAAAAAATTAGAAAAGATAATAATTTAACACAACAAAAATTAGCAGATAAATATGGTGTAACATATCAAGCAGTAAGTAAATGGGAAAATGGAATTAATCTTCCGGAAGTTACCCTAATAAGACAAATGAGTAAAGATTTTGACATAAGTGTTGAAGATATATTAGATGGCAAACTAACTAAAAAGAGAAAAAGAAAATATTTAATTAGTATTATAATAATTATTAATGTTATTTTAATACTTGGAATAATTTTAATATTAAAAAATAATGATAATACTTTTAAATTTAAGACTTTATCAACAACTTGTAATGAGTTTAAAGTATCCGGAAGTATTGCTTATGATAAAAATAAATCTTCTATTTATATTTCTCATATTACATATTGTGGAGGAGATGATAAAACTATTTATAAAAAAATAGAATGTAATCTTTATGAAAAAAATGATAGTACTAGTACAAAGATTAGTGGTTGTAAACCAAATAAAAAAGGAATTACTTTAGAAGAATATCTAAAGGATGTAGAGTTAAATATAGATAATTATACTAAAACTTGTAAATATTATAATAATGAAAGTTTTTATTTAGAAATAAATGCCATTGATAAAAATGATAAAACTATAACTTATAAAATACCATTAGAACTTAAAAATAATTGTTCTGAGTAAATTCAACCATTTGTTGAGTCATTTCAACTATAAGGTTATATGATTTTATTTTTAATAATGATACAATAATAATGTGAAAGGAGAAAATATGAAAAAGAATATAATGATATTAATATTATCAATCATATGTTTATTATTTGGGGGTTTTATAAGTTATTTAGTTTTTAATCCAACCGAAAAATATGATTCATTACCTAAACCTGAAGTAACAGGTGGAGAAAGGGGAATGCTTGGTATTGATAAAAATATTAATGAAGAAACAATAGATAAGTATTTAGGACGTGATGACTCAGTATATCGAGATATGAGAATGTTAATTGATCCAGGTAATTATTCTGCGATTGGAGGGGATTCTTATTTATCGGGATTGGTTTCCGGATTTGAAGTTGTACCATATCCATTGTTAACAGAGGTTAAAGGATTACCAGAAGCAGTTGGAGATAGTTATAAAGGAAAAACTTTATTTACTCAAGATGAAAATGGAACATATAAAGCAAATTATGAAGAATCAATTGAATATTTAGAGTATTATTTCCCAAAAGATAAATATATTTTTCTAATGTGCGGTGGTGGTGGTTACGCTGGAATGACTAAAAACTTATTAGTATCACTTGGTTGGGATGAAAATAAAATTTATAATGTAGGTGGCTATTGGTATTATAATGGTAAAAACAACATACAAATAAAGAAAACAAATAATAATAAAACATCTTATGATTTTTGGAAAGTAAATTATCATGATATAGATTTTGAAGATTTAACAGAGGTTTCTAACAATGATTAAAAAAATATCTATTATTTTAATTTGCATACTCTCAATATTAATGACAGGATGCTTTAACCGAACTAGTCAAAATGACAATGGCAAAATTTATTTGAATAACAAATATTATAAAAAAGGAAATTTTATAAAAGTTGATAAAAATGACTTAAATAATATAAAAAATGGAAATTATATATTATATACCTATAATAATTATTGTAGTTTACCTGTACCTTGTGAAAAAGTATTTCAAGAATTTATGTCAAAATATAAAATAGATTTTTTATCTATACCATTTGATGAATTTAAAAAAACTGACTTTTATAAAAG
>ERZ857629.665-NODE-665-length-44769-cov-8.200519_pt1 | contig 44769 bp, 55 predicted proteins | sample MGYA00519700_ERZ857629 | MGnify/ENA primary metagenome ERZ857629 (study PRJEB31778, sample SAMEA3449351) | human gut metagenome | biome: human gut; feature: human-associated habitat; material: faeces | place: United Kingdom | collected 2010/2012 ... | reverse complement strand
GATACCGGAACCCGACTGACTACGGGTTACACTCCTTCATAGAGGATTCATGTTGCTTCTATTGTTTCGGGGACTGCAAATTTAATCAATTCCCGATAAAAAACAATCAATTGCCACACGAATAGGATATAAGTTCAAGGGCCTACATCTTTATCTCCAATTCGCTGCCCACCAAATCGAAATACACATTCTGCAGCTGGTGCAGATATTCAATGGGAATATGGGATAAAGGATATTCGGCACAGTTTATAGATACAAATAGTTTATCGCCATTTGCCCCATCGTCATATAGGTAACGTCCGTATGATAATTCAATACTGCAAGAGAATCCATTGTATTCCTTTGTAAATCCGCTTTTCTGGAGTAATTCTTCTGTCAGTGGGATAGGCTCTACCATAGTAACCGGAACTTCACTGTAGCAAACTCCGTCACCAGCCTTGCATTCCAGATAAAAGGAATTGCGCTTTATGGCTTCCACCTTGCATACTGTTCTGGCAGGAGCCTTTGTATTTACAAACCTAAAATCCTCAGACAGCCTTATATAGTTGCCTAATCTTATTGAGTTTGATTCCATTATAAGTTGATGATAAACAAAATAAAATTCTGGTAATATTCACTTATCTATAATAGTCAGTTTACAATTAAGAGCCTCTGTTATCTTAGACAAGATGTCAATGCTGACATTATACTTGCCATTCTCAATCTTGGTGATGTTTTGATAGCTAACTCCGGCAAGTTCAGCCAGCGCACGGACCGACAACCCGGCTTCATTTCTTTTTTGGGCGAGTAATGCGCCTATCCGTTCACGCTCATTCATTTCCATCCTTCCTTTCTTATATTCTCATCCTCCCACTTGGCATATTCACAGTACCACTGTGCGGCAGGTTTCATAATTTCCTTGATAATCATTTCACGGTCTACATCCTTATCAAGTGTGGCACTATAGTGTAATGTAGCAACCATTGGCTCTTTAATGCCAAAGCTGTTAACAAAAGAAAAATTGTAGGCCAAAGTGCCTTCGGTGAGGAAGGTATTATCTCTATCAAGTATCTCTATCACACTTGCAGAACGTATATGAAGTATCACTATCCGACCAGACAGTATATTATTCTTTTCGTGTTCAGAGCCCTCCACAAATGCAAATTCGGGAAGTATAAGGTTCACAAGTTTCTCCATATTCATCGCCCGTCATGCCGATAGCGCAGCGATAATATTTAATATTCGATTAATCCTATAACTGTTGTTTTGGTGTCAAAGTAAAAACTCATTGACGCTTTGGGAATAGTTTCGTAATAACGACCTTCGCACGTTATTATCATCTCGTCCTCGTCGAGCAATTCAAGCTTTTCAAATATTTCTTTTTTCTTTTCAATGAATGAGGAAAGGCTGTCAAAATCATCAAATTCTTCGACACGTGGTTTCACTTCTTCTTCATAGAAGGTGTCTATATCTTCTGTTGTGAAGCCGTGATAATCGTCACCGTAATTATCTGCGCTGTTTTTGAAAGGCTCATGCGCACTGTTGCCGGTGCGATAATAAAGCTGCCAACCGTCACGTTTTGTGAAAATTTCAATCGAAAGATTGTTCTCGTCAGCTATCTTTTCAGCTTCTTCAAAAGTCTCAAAACCGATGATGGCATGTCTTAGGTTGGCAGGATAGCCAGTGCGTTCACTTGTTGTCTCGATAAGCTCTAACCCGTTCTGATAAGCGATTTGTTCTAATGATGTAGACATAATGTTGTGCAGAGTTTAAAGTGTTGCCCCCACTTCTTGTTTTTTGATATTGCAAATGTAGGAATTTTATTTGTAGTACGCAAATATGCGCACGAATATTTTTGTGATTTATAACATGCTTTGAACGTATTCAGTACGTCTGTTTATCTTTGTCCGCAACGCGGTGAGCCTGTTACGGGTAAATTCTAATCCACTATGTGTACGGATTCCCCTTGCGTTCAATCGTTCTACTACCTTATCAATATCTTGCGTAGTATTGCAGCCTTCCAACATGGCGGCTATCATGTTGTTCTTTTCGTCATTCATCGCTTCCTTTCTTCTCTTTTCCCCGTTTACCTGACCGCCTTTTGCCTGTCCGGTGGTTGTGCCACCCAATGATGTACACCAGTTTCCGGACTTAGAGTAAAAGCCGCCTTCTTGCTCTATCTTCTTTTGCAATACTCCTAAAGCCGCCTTAGTTCGTATTGATATTTGCAGGGCTTCGCGTTCAGCAATGGCAAAGAACAATGTAAGCGTAAATTTATCTGTATGCGGCAAGTCGCAAAAATAAATATTGCCTTCTCCCATTTCATCGTATATCTGTAACGCTTCGATAGTTGACCTAAAACGGTCTGTTTTGGCAATAATAAGAATAGCGTTATTCTCTTTTGAAAATTCAATGGCGCGTTTTAATTCTACGCATTTATCCAAGTGCTTACCTGTATATACTTCTGCAAAATCATTTATAAGTTTTCCGCCTTCTGATTTAACGAAGTATTCTATAATGTCTTTTTGCGCTTCCAGTCCAAGACCTGATCGCCCTTGCTCCTTGGTGCTGACCCTACGCCAGCTTACAAACTTCTTCATATCATTTTTGTTTTAAGTTAGTAATAGTTCCGCCCGTGGAACTTGCACCACTTGCAAGGCGTTGAACCTTTGGCAGATAATTCGGCTTAAAAACCGTTATTTCCAGTCATTTCCTTCATACAACCCACTACGAGCCACACGATAACCATCAAAAAAAACATAGTTCGTCCCTCCCTATTTTAGTTATTTCTATTATAAAATCGTTCTGCATTGTACGATATGCCTTACCCAAGATTTTCCGGGTACTATTGCGTCATTACATTGTACAGTGCTATCATTTCGCAATTTGAAGCCTAAATTCGCATAGTCTTTATTAGCGGATTCTTCATCAATCCTGCTTGGCGTAACTTGTCCTCTCGAAACAGTAACCCACAAATTGCGATTAAAATCAGGGCAATATTCCCAAACGAGATTTTCTCGTACTACAAACCATACCTTACTATTCATATCAATTAGTTTTTATTGTTAATTCGTTTTCTTTTGCAAATTCGATAGCCTCTTTTTTGCTGTCAAAATACCGTGAAGAACTGTTATAATACATTCCGGTTCTTGCATTTAGAATATTGACTTGATAGCAAGTTGTACCGTACATTTTAAAGCATAATATTTCCGCAATATCTTTCATTTCATTGTCTTTTTATTGGTTTATAATAGTTCCCGGCGGCGGTGTCGCTCCGCCTGCCCACACGGTTCCGGGATGATTTTCACGCCTTGAATATTACAAGGTATTCGCCACCTCTTTTGCCTATGTGTATATGTTCGTAACGCCCTTTTTTGGCATTGTAATAAAATTCTCCGGTAACGTTATATTCCACGCCGTTAACCTCGTAAACCATACAACTATGATTATTATTCATTCCTATCGCTTTTATTGTCTTCATATCTTTATTCATTTTCTTCGTTTACAAATTCCTTGATTTTCTCTATATCGGTGCAGCTGATGAACAACACGGCACCGAATAACAACAACATAACACCTAACATACATTTATACGAATTGGTCTAACTCTTTTTCAAGCTTCGCCCGGTCGATTTCCGGGAATAGTTTCAAAACCAAATCTAAAGCCCGGCAATAGTTATTGCAGTATTCCTCCGTGTCCATTAACCGTAAAACCATCGTGCACGGAATACTTCTATAATGATTGCCGCTTTCAATTTTGTAACCTAATAAATTGCGCTTATCTATAATTATATCGTTCATTTTCTTGTCCTCCTATTTAATTATATAATACTTCTTAACCGTCCGTTACCATCCGTAAACCCGTTAAGCATTTCCGCCTGTTTCTCGGCTTCTTCCCTCGTTTGGTAGAAATCCACCGGGCAATTATCCAAAGCGTCTGAAACGTGATAAAAACCGCATTTAGGATTGTCGTTCACAATGTACCGTTTGCCCGTTACCTTCTTTTCGTAAAACTCTACATTCTCGCCCATCGGTTTATAAAAAGATGATTTGCTTAATGTATTCGCCTCTATCTTGTTGTTAAACTCAATGATACCGGGCAAATCGTTGTATAAGCTCCTGTTAAGGCTTACACCGTCATAGGTTACGCCGTATTTGCGTTCCTCGTTCGTGTACACGTTGAAAATGTCGCCAGGCTGTATGTCCGCGCGTACTTTCGCGCTCGTTATGATTCCAGCCCCTTCCACATCGAAATAACATACACCGTTTAAGTTATTCGTTTCGGTAAATGTTATTCCTTCGAGTGGGTACGCCTCGTTCGCTTCTGTTATTACTACCTGTATTCCTTTATCGCCCGCTGCTTCTTCTTCTTTGCTCTCTTCTGCTGAAGGTACGAGCAATTCCCGCACCTCGTCCGCTTTCCTTTTGCTGAATATCCAGCCGGCGCGCTTTTCACCGTTGTAATTTAAAGACGGGTTAAAGCGTCCACCCAGTTCCTTTAATTGCTCTTTGATAGCCTTCGTATCACCAAAAACTGCAATCGCCTTTTCTGAATAGTCCACGACTTCCAGACCTTCAACCGTCACGGCTTCCATTTCTTTGGCTTCCTCAACCTTTTCAGGCTTAATGCTGCTTTTCTTCGCTTTCGGCTCTATAACCTTATATTCGTCGCTTACTTCTATATGGATGTAAAAATTAGTATCAAAATAGTCTTGCATGCCGTCCGAATCATTATAACGGAAAGAACTAGCGTAATTTGATACAGCATTTAGAGCTGCAAACACTTTTGGTGTTAACTCGTCTTTCCATGCCTTTACACTGGACATCGTGGACATATAACCACGTTCCGCGCTTATTGATCCTTCAACGAAAGGAACACAAGGGCCGGATTTTAATTCGATATACATTGAATCAGCGTACATGCTCCATTCAGAACGAACCGAAAATTTAAACTCCGGGAAATTCTTCTTAGCATAAGCCCGAACATTTGCGGCTATTTCTTTAGTTGATAACTTGCTGTCGTAGTTTGAACCAGCCCAACCGTTTGCGGTGTAGAAATTCATTGCTTTCATATCTTTTTCTCCTTATATTATTCTTCTTATTAAATGCTTCGTATATAATCAGTATATGCGTATAATATTATAATAGGCTTGCCTACGTCTACGTTCGCGTTCGTACGCTATTCGTTTCATCCTGCATTCTTCTTCAAATTTCCGTTCCTCTCTTTCACGCTCCCTTGCTGCCATCACAATAATAAACACGATCCAGAAAATACCATATAACAACCCATAAGCCAAAGCAAAGGAAGAAGAAAGCAGATAAATAGGAGTTAACCAACCTGCTACTATTAATAATACTGCTAAAGTTTTCATAATGCTATAGTTTAAATCGTTAATAATTCAACATTATAGCGTGATTAATAGCCTGATAACAGCCTATATACACTATCTGCCTGATAGCTGCATATCACATCATTATCAATAACCCAACGAAATTAATTTGAAGAATATTTGCAGGGAAAGAAATAAGAAAGTACCTTTGCTCCTGGTATGGGGGGGGTACTTTCGTACTTCCATCCTACGAGGGTCTTAACATTGCAGTGTTAAGGCTCTCTTTTTTATATCCAACATATCAATATATCATGTATCACGCTTGTTAATCAATGAGATAACAACATGTATCGCAGTGTTATATCTCTCATCTTTCAACACTGCAAAGTAAGTGATTTTTTATCATATATGCAAGTAATATTATAGTTTATTTGTAAACAAACACGAAAAACTTATATGTTCTTTGGCATACCGCATAAGCCTATGTCGTGCGATATGCGGACACTTCTTTCTTGCCTTCACCATGCACCGAATACACCCTCCTTTGCTTTATTCTGCTCCTATCGAAGCCATCAGCAACGAAGCAAACGAGCGTCGCAAACCGTTGTGCTACATTGCAATACGTTGTGTACCCCGTTTCGCGTATTCTCATGGACCAAAGACACCCACCCCCCCCTATGCCGGACATCCGTGAACATCCGTCCTCTCCCGATTTTTTTTTAATTTTTTTTCTGGATTTCCATGCTTTTATAATGTTGTGATATTTTACGTTCGTTCCTTGGTTTTCTATGTAAAATAATATTATTTATTGCCTTAATAATGCTTGCGTTTACGTTGGTGTCTCGATATGCAGTGTGTGTATGAACCCCTTTCATTATATTCATAATAAAAGGGAGAGCGGTGTTCGCTTCGCTCACTTTTTCTTTGTGTTACTTTCTTTTTAGAATTTTGGATTAGACATTTTCCCTTTATTTATATAGGGTGTGTCTAATCGGTAATGCTGTAGTAGTATGCAATGCGAGGTGCTCGGGATATGACTATGTGGGAGATACGGCATGTTTGTATGGTCTGCAGCTTTGACCGGTGCCATATTTGAGGCTTTCTTTCTTTTGATGGTAAATGGTATGTGTCTGCTATAATGGTGCCTTGTGTGGCTTTATTTGAGGCGTGCTGTCAAACATGTCCCTTTTTTTTGCCGGGATTTACTGAATGCGGTAACTTTGCATCGTTTGACTTTAAATATGATGTTGTTAAAAGAGTATGGATTTGGAAGAAGAAATAGCTGAACGGATAATTAGGCAAGCATTCGAGAAAGGAGGTGAGGTAGTATTTGCAGATACGGAGCTGAAGGGATGTACAGATAGGGTGTTGCTTCAAAAGGTGAACTTGTTGCTGTCCCTATATGGAGCAATGAATAATATTACCACATTGGATAGATGGGGCATATTCAAGCTGAACGAGAAAGGCATACGTTTTGTAAGGCAAGGAGGGTTCAATGGAGAGTGGGAACGTGAGCAGCGAAAGGATGAGCTTGAAAGACTGACATTGGACATTTCAAGACTGCAAAAGGAATCGGAGGAATACAAGAAGAAGATGAGGTTGTGGCAAATCATCAGTGCGATACTTGCGTTAGCTTCAACGATACTTTCTTCTATTTTAGCTTTATTAGTATGAATATGATTACGCCTGTGATTATGCCACCCCATATCGCCGGTATGAAGTCCCAAAATGATGTTTTTTTCATTTGTGAGATTTCACGCTTTATGATTTCTTGCTGCGCAATCAACCTGACTAATTCTTTGTCATATTCTTCCATATCAAACTGGTTTATACGCAAAGATACAATTATTCAATGAATTAAAGAACAAATGGAACCAAATATCTATATTTGCAGAAAATTTGAATACTAACTTAAAATATGAGTATGGAAGAAAATAAGATATTATTAGCAAAGTATGGTTCTGATAAAACTCCTTTGCGTTTGGGAAACTTGGAGATACCTTGTTATGTACTTGACAATGGAATGAGAGTATTTTCCGGTAGAGGAATACAAAAGGCAATAGGTTATGACAGCAAGAGCGGTCAGTGGATGAGTAGCTTCTGTAAAATGGGAGGTGTTTCAAGTTATCTTTGTGCCGGCGATAACAGCATATCAGAGCGACTATCTAAACCTGTAAAATTCAAAAGAAATAACGCAGGCGGCTCACAATCAACGGCTAACGGATATGAGGTGACACTTTTGGTTGATATTTGCTCTGCTATAATAGACGCAAATCGTGCCGGTGTTTTTGATAATGATGCCATTGTTCGGAATGCTGATATAATTATACGTTCGGTTGCAAAAGTAGGTATTATAGCACTTGTTGATGAAGCTACCGGATACCAGTACGAAAGAGAGAATGACGAACTTCAAAAGATACTCAAAGCATACATATCCGAAGAGCTTCTACCGTGGCAGAAGCGTTTCCCAGATATATTCTATAAGGAGTTATTCAGACTTAACGGATGGGACTATACCGTTAACGGGATAAAGAAAAGACCGGGAATAATAGGGAAATGGACGAACACATTCATATACGAGGAACTCCCTAACGGTGTGTTGGAGGAACTTAAAAAGAAAACACCTAAAAGTGAATTGGGGAATAGGACGAACAGGTATCACCAGCTTTTGACTACCGATATAGGAGAACCTAATTTGGAGAAGCAGATAAACAAGGTAATAACACTGTTTCAAGTATCTGATAACATGAAGCAGTTCTGTGACAATTTCAAGAAAATGAAGATGCGCCAAATCGGGCAGATGGAGTTGCCTTTTGAGTTTGACGAAAATGGAAGGATAAAGGAGTAATATCATGGGAACAAGGAGAGAATATCCGTTTTCAAGGAGAGCATATAATCAAGGATGTGGAATATTATCAAATACCATCATTGTCATTCTGTGCATCGTAGTGTATGCTGTAAAATGGATATTGTCTATTGTACCAAGCAGGAAATGCAATTAATCACTTAAAACAAATAATAATGGATATACTATTTTTTATTGCAGTTATCATTTGGGTTGTAAAAGGTGGACTTATAAAGAGTTCAAGGAGTGCAAACAGTAGTTTTAGAAAGGGGTTGAGAAAATGAAACAATATTATTCTAATCACGGTTCATATAGAGAACTTCTGTTTGATGAAAGGTGGCGTGAAAAGAGAATGCATATATTAGAAAGAGATGGGTATAAATGTGCAATATGTGGAAGTGAAAAAAAATTGGTTGTACATCATAAGCAATACCATATTGATAAAAATGGGAGGAAACTTCGGCCGTGGGAATATAATGATAAGTATCTTATTACACTATGTAGTTCTTGCCACCAAAGAGGACATGCAAAATTTGATATTCCAACTAAAACAATAAATAAATATGGGACTTTTTAATTTTTTCAAGAAGGGCAACCAAGTTAATAACACAGAAGTTGTTGGATTGCCAAATGTGGAGGATAATAGTAAGGAAATTCTGCCTGAGATTAGAAGAGAGGATTTTGTTGATGATTCAGAGCCAAACCTAGAAAGCAATACTATAACAATTAAATATGGTACAGGTATGCCTATTGATGTCATATACTCCTACATACAGACTGACTATGAGCAAGATGGTTACAATGATGCAATGTGTAACTCTGACATACAGTATAAGGAATCAAAGAAGAAGATTATAAACAACGGTCTTAAAATGCTTTTTGAACAAGTAAGACTGAGATACGAAAGCGATATACGTGATATAAACGTGCAGATTGATATTGTGGAAACGCAGGGGCTAACTTCCTCTTCCATGTCATTGAAGGCACGAAAAGAAACGTACAACGAACACCTTAAAAAGATAAAAGAGATGGAGGATGCCCTTGACGTAGGAGAAAGCAAGATGATGAGCATGATTGATTCATACGAGAGAGGATTCCTTAAAGGTGTTGCTGCCAAATCTGAATCATTTATACGATAGTGTGCGGTTATGGGAATACTTACTAAAATAGGATGCTTTCTTATAGGTTGGAGAGCTGATATATTGAAAGACTGTGGAGAGGCAAGCCATCGTACATTCAAAAGGCTTACCTCTGCCATTACTATAATGATGATATTATGGGGTACAATAGGATTTTGTTTTGCGGACAAGTATATTAATATAGATTCAATATACGGAAAATTCACTGTATCTTTTGCATTTATGGTTATTGTTCTTTGTATAGAACGTATTATCATTTTAGCTGTTGGTAAACCAACATGGTCTTATGTGTTTAGGGTTATATTAGCTGTTCTGATGTCTTTCCTTGGTGCTTTTATATTTGACCAAATCATATTTCAAAACGACTTGGCAATAAAGGTGGATGAGAACAGGGAGAAACTTATTCAGAATGCTAGAACTCATAGATTAGAAATGTATGATGCCGATATTAAGATGCTTACAGAGGCAATAGATTCTATTGGACGGATAAATGTTGAATTGTATGAAAAATTGCAGAAGAATCCTGTTATAAAAGTTACAGACGTTGACAACAAGGAGGTTGTCGCAGGCGTTGATGATGAAGGTAATCCCATAAAAACAAGAACTACAAATGTAGTTACAAGAAGTATGGAAAATCCAATATCTGCGCAAACAAAAGCTAATGAAAATCAACTTGCTATTTATCAAGAACAATTAAAAAAACTTCAAGAGAACAAGAGTGTAGTAGATAAGGAGGTTCGTTCAGATTTTGCTAAAAGAAAAGTTGGTTTTATAGAAGAATTAAATGCAACATGGGAGGTTATAACCAGTAGTTTTTTATCTATAACTTTTTATTGTATTCTATTTTTAGTACTTGTTTCTTTGGAAATTTTTGTTGTAACAATAAAAAGTGGTGATACTCATTGTGATTATGATTTAATAGTGGAGCATCAACTTAACATTAAAAAGAAAACACTTGAACAGACAGAGGACAGGTTGTTGAACAAGAAAGAGAAATAGAATATGAAAAGAGAAATTGCGAAATCTGCTATTGATTTTATAAATGATGTTGCAAGTGAAGTACTAAATGATAAAAACCGTCTTGCAAAAGCTGTCTCTGCTCATATAAGAAATGGCATTGAGGATTTTCATTGGAAGTATTTGTCTGACGATAATATGCGTGAGATAAATCCGAGAATAAGGAATGCAATATATACGTTCCTTATGGACTTCAAGAAAGATATTTGTAGCATATCTGCTGAGTGTGATACACATGAGTGTATTGATTATATTGTCAATAACGCATATATCTACCTTTTAGATATTGGTATAAGCAACGAACTGGTAGTGGAGTTTGACGAATGTGTTTTTAAACGACTATACGAGTCTTTTTATGACATTTCTAATGGAGGTATGATGATGGCTGAACTTGAAATATTGCGAGTCCCTAAATATTGGGAAGATTGCGTATATATTGATTCATTGACTAACAATTAAAATTATGTTATTATGAAGAAAATTTTATTATTTACGATTTTTATCTTTTTTGTGTCAAATTCTTATGCGCAAAAAGTATTAGGAGTTGATATAAACACTACAAGTAAAAAATTTGAGTTGGCTATGTCAAAGAAGGGGTATAAGCTACAAGAAAGGGTTTCCGGTGAAGCAATATACAATGTAACTTATGCAGGCTATAATAATGCAAGAATGGAAGTGAGAATAGATGAACTAAATGATTCTATTACAAGTATAGCTTTCCATTTTGATAATAGACCAGTTAAGGAAAGAAGTGATATTTTCGATAACTTGGAAAAACAATTTAAGGTAAAATATCCAAGTGGGGAATCTACAAGACATGATTGGGATATAATAAACACACACCAACGTTGGTGGCATTCTGATGGAATAAGCATGATGTTCGATGAAGTTAATGGTAATTTTTGGATTGAGTACACGTCGAAGCATAGGGCAAGCAGAAACATCGTAAAGCCAAGTGACGATATATGATTTTAAAACAAATTTTAAAATATAGATATTATGAAAAAGATTTTATTGTTAGTTCTGTTAGCTATATCAGCTAATTCTTATGCGCAGTTCAAAGCGTCCCCTAATGGCATTGTTTCAGAGGATGGAAAAGGATATTATGTATTTGATTTTGAAGGTTTGTCATCCGAAGAATTATACAAAAGAGCGGTGAACTTTGTTATGTCTTATTATAAGAATCCTGATAAAGTCATGAGTAAACATGAAAATGAAATGATAAACATTCATGGTATAGAATCTGATGCGTTTTTAGTCAGGAAGACACTTGGTGTTCCTATCTATGCTTCTGTTAATTATAACATCATTCTTAGGTTTAAAGATGGTAAAATAAGAATTGATACTCCTGTAATAAATAGTATGCCAATAGGTACTGATAATGAGGTTTATTTTAGTGGCCCGTCATTATTAAAAACAGATGGTAGTGTTATATTGTTCAAAAAGGATGGTAAGGTTCGGAATGAAAAGGTATTGAACAATCTGAATAACTGGCTGTCTGAATATGTTAATGGAATTATTGACTACATAAAAAATGAAGGGAATAGTATTGATACTAAAGATAATGACTGGTAATATTTATCCACGTTCCTAACTTTGTATATAGTATTAAGTCACGGTTAAATTACAGCCGTGACTTTTTTATGTTTAAAAACATACCGCAAAATTTTGCCACATCGAAAAATATGTTTTTCTTTGCGGTGTTCAAATCTTATCGCGGTGCAAAGCCGCGAATATAGCGGCATTTTTTGTGCCCGTACATATTACTTTGTCTTTAAAATATAAAGATATAACTGCGCCGTGTCGTGGAGTAGAAATGCCCACGGAGTTTTGCGATAAGAACTTGAACAGCACGTAGCGCAGTTTTTTATTGTTCAATTCTTATCGTTATGGAAGATTTAACCTTTCCTACCGCTTACCAAAAGGCTGTAATTGGCATCCTTCTTAAAGAAAGAAGTATGTTCCGGCGTATCAAACACAGAAAAGGGGTTGTGCCATTCTGTGCAGTGCTAACCCTCTATCTTTTCCATTTGTTCCTATATCCGTTTGTGAAATTTGCAAAGTGGATTTAACCTACGTTAATTCGTTTGCTTAGTTAGTTGTACAGGAAAGATTATAAAGGTGCAATATACCCTGTCAGAAGTATGTTGTACGCAATAATTGTATGCAATTTTACTTTGTTTGTTTGTTAGTTTGTTTGTTGTTTTAATCAGATAATCAATAAGTTAAATATGACTTTTATTATTGTATAATCTAATTTTGTTACTTAACTTAGCAAGCGGAAACAACGTTGTTATTTACCCTCGTGGCTGTCGGTAAAAGCACTAAAGATATTTGCAGGGAGTTTTGGAATTGGATGTTGGCAGCCACATTAAACATCCAAATTCCATTTCTCCCTGCTTTCATTTTAATAAACGGATATGAAAACGAATCAAGATATGATAAGGTACATTGATACCTTTTCAGTTGTACAACGTACAAGTGACGGCTACTTTGATGGGAGCGAGTTGCTTCGTCAATGGAACAGCGTAGAAGGAAATTCTCAAAGAAAGATGGACGAGTTTCTTTTGTCTAAAGAAACATCCCAATTTATTGTAGCTTTGATAGCAGAAGAACGAAATAATAATTTAGGGGAAAATTCCCCTAAAATTGATAATCAGGCATTTAAGAAGTCAAAGGTAAAAGAGAAAGGTAAAGTAGGAAGACCTAAAGAACAGGTTTGGATGCACCCGTTTCTTTTCATTAGATTTGCTATGTGGATTAATCCACGCTTTGAGGTAAAAGTTATTAAGTTTGTTTACGATGAAATGATACGTTACCGCAATGAAGCTGGAGACGCATACCTTGAGCTTGGAGCTGCCGTTCAAAAGATTGTTCCGAAAGGCTTTATGCCTAAAGCAATGAAAAAAGTCGGGGAAGCATTGAACTGGGTCGTATTCAACCAGCATGAGAAGATGCTTCGTAATAAACAAGGTGACGAAAGCAAGCAACGTGATTTGTGGCAACTTGAAAAGAAAGTAGCCGACCTTATTAATGAGGGTTTTATTACAAACTTTGATAATCTGATAGATTACCTTAGAAAGCAATATTCAAAGAGAAATTATCCAAGCGTATTTCTTGCATCGTAGAAACAACGTTGTTTAGTCGTTCTTCGTGGTTGTCGAACGACCGGAATAAAGATATTGCTGGGCATTTCCCTTTGGAGCAGACAACCACATTAGGCTTCATCGGGATTTGCCCTTTACTTTTTAATATATGAATGAAATGGAAAAGAATATACAGGTAATTAAACAGACTGAATTATTAGGTCATACATTTACGGTTTACGGAACTGCCGAAAATCCGATGTTCCTTGCCAAAGAGGTAGCGGAGTGCATAGATTATGCAAAAACATCAAAAGGGAAGTTCGATGTGTCAAACATGGTATCTTCTGTTGATGAAGAAGAAAAGCTGGTACGAACAATATTCGTATCAGGTCAAAATAGAGAAGTTTGGCTACTTACCGAAGATGGCTTATACGAAGTCCTCATGCAGAGCCGCAAGCCAATCGCAAAAGAATTTAAGAAAGGCGTAAAGGAGATTCTAAAGACCATCCGCAAGACAGGCGGCTACATCTCCACCAAGCAAGATGACACTCCCGAAGAAATCATGGCACGTGCGCTAACAATCGCACAATCTACCCTTGCCAAAAGAGAGGAGCGGTTGAAGCAGCTTGAAGCCCAAACAGAGCAGCAGCAAGCAACCATCGAGATTCAGACAGAGGAAATCAAGAAAGCCGCCCCGAAAGTAAGCTACTACGACAACCACTTGCAGAGCGTTAACGCTCTTACCACAACTCAAATAGCAAAAGAGATAGGTATGTCTGCTGAAAAGCTGAATAGTAAGTTGAAGGAACTTGGAATACAGTTCAAGCAGTCCGGACAATGGCTTCTTAAATCACCATACGACAAATGGGGCATGAACGAAACGAGAACAAACATTTTCACAAGTGAAAGAGGTAATACACATACCAACATATATACGGTATGGACACAGCGAGGTAGGAGATTTATCATAGCTCTATATGAAAACGGCTGGGACGTGAAGAAAGCCATCAAGCAGATAAAAGGAGAAATGAATCCGGCTGCATAACCATATAACCAAAAGTTATAACCACTTTTTAAGGTTGCACACACCATGCAGCCTTGAAAACCTATGTACCACTTTACTTATATTAAAATAATTAACATTATGAAAAGCAAAATAGAAATACTTATAAGACAGAACAGGATGCTTATGCAGCAATTGTTACGCATATCAGAAGACTTGGAGCTTGCGCAAGAAAAGATAGCCAAGCTGGAAAAATCCGAATGTACAGGAAGACTTAAAACGAAAAAACCGCACATGAAGATTTGCTCCCCAAATTAACAGAGACGCACATTGATGTTCGGCTAATGCGTAAATCGGAAAGGCATCCTACTTATCGCAAGCGGGATGCCTTTTTTGAAATACTAACTTAAAATGAAGTGTTATTCACTTTATATCAAAGCCTCTTGCAAATATAAGCATAATATTTAAATATTAAAGTAAAGCTTGAATAAATCATTATAATTAATTATATTTGCGGATGTTATAACGTGTAGTATGGCAGATTATAAATTCTATATGATTCGTTACGGTGAGACCGGTGCTTCTTGGAAGGACTTGGAAGCGGAGTTTCCCGGATTGAGGTACAAGGAGTGCACCGGTCTTAACGCTTACGGGGAGCCCAAGAACGTGTATTCGGAGGACTTTGCGGAGACTAGCAAGGCTGGTGTGTACGTTTCCGGTACTCCGACTTACAAGCAGACGAGCATAAAGCTGACGCTGGTGTTCTTGGAGAACGACGAGAAGGACGATTCGGCTTACCACGGCTTTTTGGATTTCGTTTCAGGCTGCAAGATGGCTTACCGTGACACGGCGAGGAAGAGGAAGGTGCTGATGTACCTTACCGGAGCTACAGAGCCTAAGAGTGACACTTTGAAAGGGCAGAACTACAAGGAGGTGACGTTTGCATTCACCAACGTGTACGGATGCTCGTTCGGATATGATGATACTTTCCCGACTGAATAATCACAAATAAAAACCTATATATTATGTTTTTAGAGACAGATACATTATCAGAGGCATTATCCTTTGCGAGGTTGAGGGAGCTGCCAAAGAAGTTAAATCCCGAACTTGGGCTTACTTGGATATTGGCTATCGCCCTTATCAAGAAGAAGAACCTTATGAACGCCTACGCAATTGTGGAGCAGAGGGCTGACGGACTTATCGAGTACAAGAAGACGTTCGGACGCTTGTCGCCTATTGACGGTCTTATTTCGATTCACCCGTATATGTACGTGGATGAGGAGGCGTTGGGGATGGCTACGAAGGCTAACAGAAGAACAATCGCTATGCACTATCCAGGCTATGCGGATGAAATCATTGATTCGGACGATGAGAAGTTCAAGGTGTACCAGTTACAGTACGCTATGGATATGCAGAAGTTGAACATGAACCAGGAGAAGCCGAGATTCGGTAAGTCGGTTGTGGACGAAGCGGAAGAGAAGGCTAATCCTGTCGTTGAAGAGGAGTTGAAGGAGAATGAGGCGGTGGCGACAGTTGAGGATGAGGGAGAGTGTATTATCGAGGTAGAGGACGCTAAGACGGCGTTCAGACCGAATAGAGGTAGAAAGGCTAAGACGGAGGAATAATTATGAAGTACAGGAAGAAACCGGTAGTTATTGAAGCGGTTAGGTTAGAACACGATGAAAATTCCATTTTGGAATGTGTTGATTTTCTTGGATGTGGTACTGAAACATCAGTATTCGGTAGAAAATCTACAATACAGCAAGTTATTTCTAACGGTGGAATAAAAATAGAAACACTTGAAGGTATTATGACTGCAAGTTTTGGGGACTATATTATCAAAGGTATAAATGGAGAGTTCTACCCATGCAAGCCAGACATATTTGAAAAAACATACGAAAAAGCATAATAACTATGGCAAAGAACAAGAAACAACAAGGCTTTGAGTTCATCATCAAAGAAAGCGATGTGCTGGAGAGAGAGAATTTCGGTTCGTTCGAGATAATCGTATGCCGCACTGGAATAATGTTTAAGAACTACACAGGGTTCCGAGTGTTCACGACACCTTATGCAGTAGGATTGGACGGTGTGGCACATGAAACATCCCTATATGCTTGGTTGAAATACATGGTGGATTTCAAGAAGTCTATCAAAGGCAAAGAGAATGAGATGTTCGGCGATACGACTTCTACCAATAAGGAGTTCTTGGATGGAATGAAAGTAGTGACGGAAGCGAACCTTATCAAGCCAATGGCTGTGTTCACGGATATTAATGAAGCGCAGAAAGAGGCTGAAAACTACATGAAGTGGATGGAACGGCAGATGAAGGACTTGGATAAGGCCATGAACACAACGCCGCCCGAAGAGGACGTGAAGGCGAATGCGGAGTTTGAGCAGAAGGCTATAATGGCGGAGGAAGCCAAGGAGGTGTTCGATGGAGGAAATAAAACCGAGGAAGGACAGGTATAGCCCTGACAACGTATATCACATACGCATAAACATAGGCAACCATCCGGGCGTAAAATGGGTATCTTTCAAGGATAAAACGACCGGAGAGGTTACTAAGGGAGTATTTATACCCGATGTTGAGACAGGTGGAATACGGGTGAAGAAAGGGCGTATAGTTTTTGATATAAACGCTATTCCAGTTCAAGGCTGTGTCAATACTCATGTGCTTACACCATCGGTTCCAAGAGGCGTTGATAATGGATTGGGGTTGTATGGTAAAAAGACTATTGACTTCAAGAAATATGTAATCGGCAATATGTATATATGCGGAGAAATACTTAATGAAGACCAACAGAAAATCATAGAAAAGTATGTCAAAAGGAAAAGATTGCTTAAAATCGGGCGTTATAAGAAAGGTTGAGCGTATCGTGTGCGATTGCGTAAACAAAGCATTCTGCAAGGATAAATATTCGCCCATATCTCCATTGTCTTTATACGAAGGGAAGACAAATATACCGTTCGTAAAAAGAATGGCAAGACCTGCAGTGTTTGTGGTTGCGCATGACCGATTCGGGGTGTCGTACAGCGCGTTAGAAAAGCATTCTCATATTCATGCACGTAATATTATACGGTCTGTCAGAATGTATAAGGACATTCCTTGTTCAGATAGTGATGTGAAGAGGATTAATGAACTTATTGAGGTAGAACTTGAAAAATTCCCTATTGTATGAAAAACAAAGATGTTTTCATTGAAAAGTGAGGTCGTAATTTGAACTGTGTCAGTTTCTAATCTATCAGATAAACCATAATTTTACTTTCGGATAAATATCTGAATATAAATTCGATATGAAATGATATTTTACTGGCCAAAAGAAAAAACAAAACAATGACACAGTTTAATTTACTCCCCCTTGAAAAGTGTGGAGACATAATCATATCTGTTGATTTCGGACATAAAAATGATATAGCTATAGAAACTGTATTTCGAAAAGATAAAAGTGGATTAACTATTTTATCACAAAAGGTTATTGGCCGTGCAGACGATTTTAATACAGAAGAGAAAAGAAATAAATATTTGAACAATGAATGATTTGCTTTCTTTTAAACGTAATGCCATGATGCTCGGATTGTGCACGTCATACAAAGACAAGTGGGATGAAGCTACGAGCAAGGAGGCGTTGATGGATATGGCACTTGATTCAAACGGTGTCGAAATGCTGGCGGATGCGGCGGCTTTTGGCTGGGGAATGGATATCCAATATATGAAACGGACGTTTTCCGATTACATTAACGGGAAATGGAAGCGTAATAAGGACGGATATACTTCTTGCCTCTACGTGGACTTTAACGGGCAAATAGAGCAGGATTGCACGCTTACTACGGTGCTTTCTTCAAAGGTTGAGTTCCATGTGCCGGAAGGTAGCGTTTGCAAGTTGTATGTGGGTGGCGAATCTACCGCTCATATTACAGGAGAAGGCGTTTGCTATGTGTACTCCTACGGCCATAATGAGGTGACAGGTAGGTTTAAGTCTATGAATTGTGTAACTAAGTCCGAATGGGTTAAGGATTGATTATTATGGATAATTACTACATTAAACAATCAGACAAATATGAAAGGAATAGAATATTGTATTGGCGATTTTCTGTATGGAATCCCATCAAGTAAAGAATCGGAAATGTACAATCCGATAGATAAAAGAGTTTTCATTTATAACGGATGCGTTACTGGTGACGGTTATGGGATTCTTGTAGGATGGAATGATGGTGAAATTAAAAAGAGTACGGGGTTTAGAAACTTCATGTGGGGAGGTGATGTACGAAAAGCAACCGAACAAGAAAAGCATGATTTTATGGCGAAATTAATGAATCAAGAAATAATTAAACCATATTGAATTGATATGAAAAAGTACATTGGAACAAAACAGATTGAAGCAGAGCCTATGACAATGGGCGAAGCGTATGAGAGAGGTCTTTTACAAGCAGGTAGAGTGCCTAACGAAGCAGAAAAGGATAAAGCAGGTTATCATGTGAAGTATCAAGACGGATATGAAAGCTGGTCTCCGGCTGAACCGTTTGAGAAAGCGTATAAATGTGCGGAAACATTTCTTGACCGCTTGCATATTGAGCATGAAGAGCTGGCAGAACGACACGAGAAATGTGCCGTGTTCGTTGATTCTGAAAAGTTCCGTGAAGTTGTAAAGGATGACTATCCGGCTTTTTTGCTCTCATTGCAACGCGAAATCATGGGGCGTTATGGTTCTATTCTTGAACAAAGAATGGCTATTGCAAAAGGGGAAACGAGTATTACCACACTTCCAAGAATGTCTTTCGGCATAGCTATTGAAGCGTTGAAATTCGGTCTTGCTATCCGTAGGAGCGGCTGGAACGGTAAAGGATTGATGGTATTCAAACAAGTCCCTGCCCATATCGAAAGCGACATTATTCCAAAGATGCAATCACTTCCACAATCGGCCAAAGAACTTATTCTGAAAGGTAAAGGATTTATTGACTATACAAGTCAGTGCCTTATCTACAACGAGAATACTGGACGCGCCGATTCATGGGTTCCGTCTATCAGTGATGTGTTTGCCGAAGACTGGGAAATTGTGCAATAGCCTATCTGCCATGTGTAGAAAAGGTAACGGGTGCGTTTGGCGTTTGTAACGCTGGCGCACCTTGCTAAAAACAAATCGTATATGGACAAACTTATATTTCTTGATATAGATGGAGTAATTTCCACGCAGAAGTCTCATTACGCACTTGATAAGGATGCGTGTGATTTACTTGGAAAGATTATAGATGCTACGGATGCAATGATTGTCATGTCTTCCTCTTGGAGAAAAAACACGGTGGAAGATACGAAGAACTATTTAACTACTATAGGCCATTCCGTACCATTTCTGTTCCCATACGCAGACAGGATTATAGGAGTGACTATAAGAGCGTATGCCTACATTATGCAAGGCGTTTATCTTGGCATTCCCCGTGGTGTTGAGATAAAACAATGGATTGACACCCATATCCATTCTGATAACGGTGAAAATTGGGATAGAAAAGAAGTTGGGATTGATTTTAACTACGTGATACTTGACGATGATAGCGATATGCTTCTTGAGCAAGAAGAACACTTTATTAAGACTGATACCTATTTAGGGTTGTCGGTAGATGATGTTGAAAAAGCTATTTCAATTTTAAACGGATAACTATGACCGAAGAAGAACAGATACAAGCCGACATAGAGCGATTTGATAAAAGAGGTTGCGATATTCCCGATGATGGGGATGTGGTTGAGCAAATACCTTTGTTCAGCTCTTCCGATATGCAGTCTGTCATAGAGGACGGCAAGAAGAAACCGCCTATACATAGGCTTTGGGGCGATTTTTGGTGGGAGAATGAACTTGTGTTCCTGTTTGCGGACAGCGGTATCGGAAAATCAATTTTAGCCACACAGATAGCCTACGAGATAGCCAAAGGGGAGAGTGAATGTATGGATGTGGAAATGAATCCGCAGAGTGTCCTTTACTTTGACTTTGAGCTTTCTGACAGGCAGCTTGCAAGGCGGTATCAGAACGCTGACTTCCCGAAGTCGCTGATACGGTGTACCATATCGGAGAACGTGGATAGCGAGGAGTTCAGCATGAACGTGATTGAAGGGATTAAGGACAAATTGCTTGACACGAAAGCAAAGGTTATGATACTGGATAACCTTTCATTCCTTTCCACTCAAACATCGGAAGCGGAGTATGCAGGGGCTATCATGGACGGTCTTACGAGATTGAAGAGGGAAATGTGTATCAGCATCATGGTGATAGCTCATACGCCTAAGATAGAGGAATGGAAGCCTTTGTCAAAGACGAACATGGCAGGTAGCAAGATTCTTTCAAATTTTGCGGACGGGGTGTTTGCCATCGGCAGGACAAAGACAGGTGGAAGGTATTTGAAACTTCTGAAGACACGTATGGTGAGCGAGCCGGACGAGAAGTCTTTGCTGCCATATTTTAATATTGTATCGGAGCCTTATTTGCATTTTGAGAAGGTAGGAGAGGAGACGGAAAAGAAACTACTTATGGGAAAGCCTGCCAAGGAGTTTTTCAGTTCCATTTGGGATAGAAATACGATAGAGCCTATTCCGTTGAATGAGTTGGTGAAGCTGATAGTGTCTAAAGACAACTCAAAGAACACTGACAAGGCTAAGGACGGCAATGCAAGGAAGCGTATTGACCGGGGAATAAAGTATGGTACTTTGAGAAAAGATGAACTGAAGAATATCTATTTGAAAGCGGATAATTAAGGCTATGGACGTTGAAGAGATAAAGCAAAAGAAGCAGGAATTGAACGACAAGATAGCCGGGCTTCTGAATGGATTTGAGGATGAAATCGGGGTGCAGATTTCGGATGTCGGATTTGTTAGGCGTGTGTCCTACGATGAATTAGGTCGTGAAATTGGCAAAGAGTATGTGGTTGAGGTGAAAGTGGAACTATGAGCAGTAAATTTCAGATACATCAGTTTGAGCTTACCATATATCCACGTAAGCTATGGGTTGTAAAAGGAGGTTCTTTTAAGGATATAGAGCGCGCTTTTTATATCGAACAATCTGAAGAGGTTGAGGATATGCTGAAATCATGCAAGGCTATTACGTTTAGAGCCTCGATAAAAGACGGTGATTGGTTAGGTGTTGTTGTATATATAAAGCAAAAAATGGGAATTAAGGACATAGCTCATGAGGCTCTTCATGTATCTTCTGTTGTCTTTTCTGATATTGGTGTTAAAGGTGATTTCTACAATGATGAGGCACAAGCTTATTTGGTAGGATTTGCTGCCGATTGCATCAATCAAGTAGTGGTAGGAAGGTATAAGTAGCGATGATTTCTTTCTTTTGGGGCGTTGTGTACTGTCGCAGCGTTTTTTATAATATGCTATTAAACATCTATAAATTAAATAAGAAATCCATTGCAATACAAATTTTAGCCTCTATATTTGCATAATAATTACGCTCATGGCTACGCATACCTTAAAGCTGTATTTGCAGCTTGTCCTTGAATAATAGGTATGCTTACCCTTTGGGCTTTTTTACAAATAACTCATTAGTATTATGGCATACAAAGCATTAGACATCGCAAATAAAATTGTATCCAAAACAGATTTGGAACATGGTGATACTATATCAAATCTGAAATTGCAGAAGATGATGTATTACCAACAAGGTTTCCATTTGGCATATTTTGGAACACCATTGTTTGACGAGGATATTGTTGCTTGGCAATATGGACCGGTTGTCCCTTCTGTATATAAGGAATATAAATCGTTTGAATCCAACTCTATATCGACTTCAAAAGAAGGTATATCTTTATCAGATGATGAAGAAGAACTTTTCAACAATGTTTATGAGGAATACAACCAGTTTTCTGCTGTAGCCTTGATGAAAATGACACATGAAGAATCTCCTTGGAAAACCACGGAAATAAACTCTGTAATAAGCCGGGATAAAATGATGTCGTTTTTCAAAACACAAATTGAAGCATAAATGAGTGGCAAGTTTAAGTTAAAGCGCAAAGATGTAAAGCCTAATTTAAAAGAAAAAGAGGTTGATGCGAGAAGCAAAGAACCTCTTTTCTGCTTTAAGTATTTGGATATGAAAACATCTTTAAAAGGATGTGATAATAGTGTGTTCAAGGATTTTGTAACGAGAATGCAAAAATTGTGCTGTCTTACTTGGAAAGATATAAACATTTCCGGGAAACACCAGTATGGTTTTGAAATGATACCAGTTAAACAGTTGAGGCCAACATCCCTTCCTGCAATAATCACAGAGGATATTAAGGAACTTGCTGTTTTCAGATATAGTGGCGATAACCGCCCTTTCGTATGTCTAATAATGGACTGTGTGATATACCCTATATTCATAGAAGCTAAATTCGGTGATATATACGACCACGGAAGTAAATAATAATAGAAGTATAATAAAGCGGTAAGAAAATATCCTACCGCTTTATTTTTATTGCATTATAACACGAAGGGCTGGTCCCTTAGAATTAGGGCTTGGTGCGAACACCCTTCCAATATAGTCACTAAGTTTTTCCAAATATCCAGTCTGCGCCCTCAATTCGACAAGCATAGGATTGCTATCGGAGTATTCGGCTTCAAGTCCGTATCGGGCATCCAACAAGGCTCTGATTGCGGAAATGTCGGTTGTCTGCTGGGAGACGAAGAACCTGATAGAATTGAGCAGGCTTTCTAAAATTTCTGCTTCTCGTTCAGTTATACCTTGAATGCTTTGGGTTAGGGAAGACAATTCGGCTGTCTTATTATTTTTTATCCCAAGGGCATTGTATAGCTGTTCTAATGCTTCACTAAGCTGTGGGAATTGCTTTTTTGCTTCCTCGACAATCTTATCCATTTCTTGCCTTGTCAAGTCTGTACTACCATCAAATCCTTTTGCAATGGCTGCTTCACCTTCTGTAACAGCAAGGTCTATCATTTGGAACAACGGTTCAAGGAATTTGTTGGCAATTCTCATGGATGCTTGTTTCAAGAAGAGATTGTTTATGAAATCATCAAAATTCTCTTCCAGACCTTTAAGCCCGTCACCGGTTTCATTAAATGCGTCCAGCCACGCTTGAACAAATGAAGAGGCGGCATCTTTGTATTCGGATTCACCACCGATACCTCCCATTTCAATTTTTTCTTGATTCAGGATTTCTTGCTTGGTCTTTTCAAGTTCCTTTATAGCATCGTTCCATTCGTTTATACGGTCTTTATCCGTCTTTTTCTTGTCCTGCTCGGCTTTAATCATAGCCTGATAGGAAGCTATTTGCTGGTCTAAGTTGGCTACGGTGTCTTTGGTCTGTGTGCGAAGGTCGTCTGCACTCCAAGCGGCTTCCATTTTCTCCTTTAGTTCATCGTATGCCTTGCCAAGAGTTTCTATATTCTTTATTTGCCGTTGGATTTCACGTTCCTTCTTCTTGTCCTTATTCCCAATGCCAAAAAGGCTTCCGATTGTCTTGCCTATTCCGGCAATGGTTTTCATTCCACCTGTAACCATTCCCAAAACATTTCCTGTAGCATATGATGATGCAAATTCTCCTGCACCGCTGAAAGCCTGAGACATTCCGCTTAATGCTTCGGATATTTCTTCTGGCACATTAACACCGAAAGATGAAAGCATAGAAGAAACTTCTCCAAAAGCAGAATTGAATTTATCTATTTTTTCTGCATTTTTTTCAAATGCTGCACCGAGGTCTGCTATAGCTTTTTGCTTATCTTCTGGTTTTGCATTTTTCAAGTCTTTGAAAGCTTCAACAATTCCCTTGATAGGGTTTCTGTCTAGTTTTTCACCTTTCAGCTTTTCAATCTGTTCAATTATTGTTTTCAACCGTTCTGGCGGCAAACTTTTGAGAGACCCTCTAAATTTCTCTAATTTCTCGAGAATACTATCAATAGCTGCCGTTGAAGAATAGTCAAGATTTTCAAATAGCTTGATGTATTCGTCGGTATTTTGAAACGCCTTCCAAGTGTTTTCATCAGACTTCTTATCGTACTTTTTTTTAAGGTTGGATTCAACTTGCGCTCTCTGCTCATCTGTAAGGGTTGCTTTTGCTATATTTGCCTTTTCTTCGTAATACCACTTATCAAGCTGTAATTGTTCTGAAAGTTGTGTTTTATAATCCTTGAGAATTCTAATAGTAAGGTCTTGGCTTTCCTTTACACGTTGCTGGTTTAGCTTATCCAAATCTGACAAGTATTGCTTGTTTGCGTCAGTACCTTCTACAAGGTATTCACCTTTCGGGAAATTCTTTTCGTATGACGCTTTCATTTCTTTTTCGACATCATTCAACGTCTTTGCAAGTCCGGGGAACAACTGCTGCACCTCCGCTTCGGAAAGACCTGCATCTTTCAGCTTCTTGTGCAAGTCCAAGCCGTTGAACATATCTTCTATGTTCTTCTTGGTCTTGTCAAGCTGATTCTTTAAATCTTCTTCCTGAATCTCTATTTTCAGCTCTGCAATAATCTTTTTAAGTTCAGTGATTTTCTTGCTGTCTGTAACATCTTTAAGAAGTTCCTCGTAAGCCTTAATCATGCCCTCTTTGGTTGGCAGGATATTCATTTCATCCATACCTGTAAACTTCAAAGCAGGCTTGAAAGCGGAAAGAGTTTGCTCAATAGCGGCATTCTCTCCCATAAGCTGATTCAGTTTCTCATAGCGTGACTGCATTTCTTTGAGGACGGAAATACGTTCTGACCAAATGTCACGTTCAGCTTTTGCATTAGGAATTATACCTTTCTTAGCAAGTGCTTCAAGCCTTTTTTGTATTTCTTTTTCAACTCTCGCAGAATCAATGTAAGTGTTTTCATCAGCAGGCTTTCCACGTTTTGTTTTAATTCCAGTTAGGTCAAACCCTCGTTTTTGAAGTTCTCCACCTAAGTAATACTGGTCTGGATGCGCTCTAACATATTCAAGTTGTTTTTTCAGTACATCAGCAGTCTTCTGCATTTGCTCTTGACCATCCATCCAATAATCTATTAGACCTTGTTTGCTCGTTACATAATCAACCTTTATAGTTATTTTGTTGCGGTCAAACTCAGCTTGAAGTTGGTCTCTTAATGTAAGTGCTTCTTTTTTTACTTCTTCTTTGTCGGCTTTTATATTGATTTTATAATGTGTGTAGGCCAATTCTTTTGTTACAGCATCTAACTCTGATTTGTCAATTCTAATTCTAAGCCTTTCCTTTTCTGCTTTTGTCCTATTCTCATTGAATTTCCCAAAAATGCCTTCTATTTCATCAATGACGTTCTTTTCATCCTTAATGTATTTGCTTGACGCTGTAAATAAATTAGAAATTGCCGTTTGTATTCTCCAAACTGCATCCGATGCAACGCCTCCCCAAGATGTCCCTTTTTTGTAATACTTATCCAAATCGTCAGACATTTTCGCTATTTCGTCCTTCATTCTTTTAGTATAAGTAAGCAAATCTTCTCCCTCCTTTGGACCTTTTGACAGTTCTTCAAGGGTTTTCTTATGTTCGGATGATAGATTGTTTTCTTCTGCGGCAAGTTGCATCATTACGGCTTTTAACTCTTCGCCTTGAAGGATAAACTCGCCATAAGAAGATGCGTATTGTTTACTGTCTTTGTCTATATCGTCTTCAAACCATTTTGATTTGCTCTTTGCATATTTGGCTTCCATTATCCGTTGTTCATTAAGGAACGCCTCATATTCTAAAAGATAATTTTTGAATGTTTCTTTAGCCTCTTCTTCTGAAAGATTGACTCCAATTTTAATGTCAAAACCTTCGTTGTTCATTTCTTGAACGAGTTTGTCAAGAGACTTTTTTATATCTGATTCTGATTCATCTTTTATAGTTGATATTCGTATTTTTGCCTCAAAATACTTGTTTGTACTTTCTGCTATTGCTTTATTATATTCTTTTATGGTGTCAACAAGCTCCGTGATAATTCCAATAGTTGCCATTATAGCAGCCAACGGCAATGAAGCCTTGAATGTCGCTCCAAATGCTTTCATTGCTGTATTTGCCTTATTAAGCCCTACTGAAAACAATCCAAGTGCACCATTTGCCGCCCCAATTTTTTTAGCCCATGTATTGATTGCCATTGATGCAATTATTGGTGCAAACGCTTTCGCTACATTAACGACCGTTTCCCAATTATCAATAAGGACTTTCACGGCATCTATTGAACCTTTCAGTGTATCCTCGTTAGCCTTACCGATAGAATTAAGCATAACGTCTATACTATCCTGTAAGTTGGAAATTTTGCCTTGCAAAGTTTCGGCTTGAATTTCCTGCATATTGTAGAACAAACCTCCGCTTTCAGTTAACCGTTTGAAGATGTTCTCTATATCCTCGAAAGTCACCTTTCGTTTGGAAATCATATCCACTATTTGTGCAGTGGTATATGCCTCGCCTTTTGCTTCTTCAAAATAGCGTTGCAACTCTCCATACAAGTTTATACCAGCTTCCGTAAACTGCCGGACTTCCGTACCACGCAAGTATGCTGCCGCCTTGACCTGACCGTAAGCAAGAATAAGTCTGCCCATATCAACGCCCAAACCAGCCGATACATCAGCAAGTCTTTTTGTCGTATCATACAACTTGCTTGATTCAATGCGGTATGCTGCAAGTTGCTTGGTGTATGAAACAAGTTCCTTGATTTTGAAAGGAGACTTGACAGCAAGTTGAACGGTCTTGTTGAATATTTGGTCTGCTTGTGATTTATTCTGCAATATGGCTTGCAAGGAACGCTGTTGTAGCTCAAACTCTCCACGGACGTTTGCGAGTTTCTTTATATACCCCTCAATTTGCGACACGGAGAACACCAAAGCAAGTTTTCTTTGAAGCTGTCCTGCTGTGTCCATGAGGTTGCGATGGCGTGTAGCAAGGTTTTGTGATTGCACACCTGCCTGTTGCAATGCTTGGTTATGCCTTACGATGGCTTGGTTTATTTGATTGAGAGTGTTTCTGTAGTTTGCATCAGTGGTGTTCAAAGACAAACGAGCCTTTTTCAGGTATTCGATGGCTTGTACGTTTTCTTTGAGAGACTTTGTGTTTTTGGAATAGTCCAACGCTCCTTGAGGAGTTGACCGTTGTGCATTCGCCAAATCCGCTGCCGCCTTTGCCGCCTTCCTGTCAGCCGCTTCTTTACGTTGTGCAGCTTTTTCAGCAGATTGGGCACGTTGTTCATCAGTCTTTCGTTGCTCGTCAAGCTCCATCTTCATGTAGCGCATGGCTTCTACCGCAGCCTTTTGTTGTGGCTTTGACAAGTCCATGTTCTCAACATATTTTTTCAAATCCGAATATCCCTGCTTCAATCCGGAGATGTTTAAGTTACTGAATGAACCTTCACCGATTTTATTACTGCTTATTCTATTTAGGAGGTCTGCCGCACGTGAAAGGCTTTCATTCAGAGAAGTCGTCTTTCTCGTAGTTTCTTCCGCACCTTTACCTGCTCCTTCAAACGGATTGCCTTTTATGGCATCTATCTTTTTGGCTAAGGAAGTGATTGCACTCTCCAACTTACCTGTATCTATTACTACACTGCCAAACCCGTTCTTCAACGCGTCAGCAGCCGTATGAGCGTGCTTCTCTATCTTCTCCAGCTTCTCATCGAAACTATCCAACTTCTTTAATACATCCGGTGTTATATTGAGGAATGCCCCCGCTTCGTTATTTGCCATCGTTATCCTGTTTATTTATTGATTATCGGTAATCCCAAATCGTTCAAATTCTTCAAATCATCGGCACCGCCTATCTTGCCGACCTTGTTATTCTTATCCTTGTTCAAGTATTCCACATGGGAGAAATCGAATGAGCTTAACCGTACCTGCCCGACCGTCATTCCCCACAAGTATTCGTCACGAGAGCACCAAGTGTTGGAGCGAAGGAAATCAACCATCTGCCCCCACTCGGTACGGGAGATTATCAGCTTCGTTCCGCTTTCTTCGTCTTCCTCGTCAGGGTCATTTCCCTCACGGTCTGAATCACATTGGTACTCTCGAAAAAAAAATCCGTGCTTATCAGGTTTAGTATTTCGCCAAGCAGTAACGCCCAGTCCTTCATGTCGTACTCTCCCCACATGAGAAGGTCGTAAACCTGCCTGTACTCTTCGGAAAGTTCTCTTTTCTCGTAGTCAGAGAAAATCCTTTCCTTGTCATTGAGCAAAGCAAGGGTTATCACGTGTACAACTGCCGGGAGATTCACCGCAAACTCCTTGATTACGTCCCCCATGCTCAACTTCTCGCCTTTGACAATCTGACAAGCCTGTTCCGCAATGAGCCACTGCACGCCCGGCTTCAATCCTGTAATACTCCATTCCGTCCCGTGAAGCGTTACAAGGCTTGGGCTGTCGTTCATTATCTTTGCAAGCCGCTCCATTGATTCATCGGAAACTCTTTTTACAGAAGTGCTTTCCTGTTCTTTGTCTTTCTTCTTTGTCGCTCTATATACCGCCATGATTCAAACAAAAAGGGCGGCGGCATATCAGCCTACCGCCCTGTTCAACAATCTTTTTACCTATATAATCTATGCTTTTAAGCCGTCTCTGTCGGAATGGTAAAGTCCTCATTCACGTATGCGGCCGTCTTGATGGTCTTTCCGTTAGCCGTCAGTGCCACACTGGTAGCCGTACCTGCAAGGTTCAGACGTGCGATGTTGCTGTTCATGCTCTCAACCATAAGGCGTGAGTTCAACTGCAACTTCGGAATACAGATACTCATATACTTGTCGCTTCCGTCTGTGTCAGTTCCGTTCTTGAAAACAAGGTCAATCTTTACATACGTCTTTTGGTACGCAGCCGGAGCGAACAACTTCTTGGCGGTCGAATCGTATGTGTAGTTTGCGAAGTTTTTTAGAATCTCAGTCTGAATGTCGGCTACTTCTGCCGCAAACTGGAATTTACCCAAAGACACAATATCAAGAATCGGGTCATCGGAAAACTCGTTCTCAATCGTTGTTGAATCGTTGTCATCCTGTGAGATTGTTGTGGTGTCACGGACTACCTCGTCAAAAATGAAAGTATCGCCTGCCGGATTGTCGGCTGTCTCCGTTGTAGCACCCGTGTAAAGTGTAGCTACCAAGCAATCGGGTTTGATTACCTGCAATGAAGTTGGGCTGGTTCTTTTTACTGTTGCCATAATGTTATCCTTTCTTTTGTTAAATGTTTCTTACCGTTATGTTTACGTTTATCACATTGTAGTAGTAGTTCCTGTTTTGGTCGTAGTCAGCGTCACGGAAGTTCACTTCAATCACATAGTGACGGTCGTTGCATGATTCAATAGCATTGTCAAGCGCAAGTTCCATAGCGTATAGCCGTTTAACTGGCTTTGTCCCGTGGCTGTCAACGGATTTTGCATAGAGGAATATGTTTGCAGAGCCTTTGGCGTAAGCACCGTAATCCTTGAGTGAGAGCACATCGACAAGCACCATGTCTTTCCAACTGCTGTCAACTGTTGCAGGCATATTCCCGATAAACAGGTTATCCGAAATCCCTGCTTTCGTGAGAAGCATTGAAAAGAAGTTCTCAGCTCTTGATGTTGTCTTGTATATGTTCCCCATAATCAATAACTACCGTGACTTATTATCCCGAAATTCGCGTTCTTGAACTTTGAAGCAAGTTGCTTTACGTCATTCCTTGCCGTTGCTATCACCTCATACTTGTACTTGTCCTCAACTATTTCACCGTATGGCATTGCGACTGCAACAACCAAATCTATCCCGTCATGTGCCTTGTACTTGTTTTGTAGGAAATCGGTAATGGCTTCACGACCTTTAATCGTTTCACCATACCACTTCCTGCCTTTCTCGGCTTTAACAGCAGGGAATCCGCTTGCAACCAGTTTCTTGTCAACATATACTCCCCAACCGTAGCTGTCGTGAAGGTTGTGTGTACGATGCGTGTAACCTTTGTTTTGCAACTGGCTATCCACAATTTTCTGCCCTTCACCGGAAAGGAATCTGACAAGTTCTGATATGCGGTCTTTCTTTGCCATAGCCTACACCTCGCTCATCTTAATGTCAACGTGGCAACCACCCAACTGGCTGTATTCAAGTCCAACAACACGACCGTTAATAGGTATCGCATAATCCTCGCATTTGAAGTTAGTGTTGAACCTTATCGGAAGTTTAGCACCTATATCGCAAGGAAAGAACACCTTGTAATCAGCCATGATAGTACCTGAATTAATCAGCTTTGCGGCTTGCTGTATGTCGCATTCGGTCTCAAGAAGGATGGTCTCTCCCGTAGCTGGGACTTCGGGATAGCTATCAGTCCTTTCATCCCCAAGCAAGTCGCCGTCACCGAGAAGGTCTCCGTCTTCCGGTTTCTTTGTCAAAACGGTATAAAACGTACCGTGAAACGGGTATTCGGTTATTGCTTTCCTTTTCAGTCGCATAACTACACATCCAATGAATTTTCATCAACCCAGCTCATACCTCCGCTATCCATGCTCTCCAACGCCTCTTCTTCACCGTACTTCTTGTACAATGCTTTCAGACGGTCTTTCAAGTTTTGGATAATAGCCGCCGTTACCGTCTCACTTCCCACGTCCTGCCTGTAATTGCCGTGCTGGAGTGACGATGAAGCCACAGACCACGGGCCGTTTATGACAAGCTCATAGAGTGCGATAAGGCAATGGTCTTTCGTGTATTCGTCTATTTGTGAACGGTCGGTAAGTTCTACCAAACCGTTCTCGTATGCGATGTTTTCAAGCGCATCATCTTCAAAGACGAACCTCGTAAGTCCATTGAGGTATGCTATCGGGTCAAATGAATTTTCCATACTACTACAATGCCTTGGTTGTTAGGAATCCGCTGTGCTGGTATCTACAATCACATGGTTGCGGAACGTCTTCAATGCAGGGCAAGCCGACATCATTACATCGGTATGCCATTCCTTGTACAATCCGTTGTTGGTTGTAGTGTTAACCACTGTGCAGAGACCGTCATTAGTCTGGGCGAAAATCTTTGTGATTACGCTTGAACCGTACTTGTCGAACATCTGCTTGTCGAGGTTATTTGTGTATTCAAACTCGCAAGCATATCCGGCAGGACGAAGAACCGCAATCTTATCAGCCCATCCTTGAACGAAGGTATCTCCGGTATTGGTAAGGTTCCGTTCCTTCTCTTCCACAATTTCAATCGGGGAAACGCCCGGGTAGTCACGGAATGCGGCAAGGAACAAGTCTCTTGTAGTAGGAGCGGTCGTAGTGGATGAAATGTAAGCCAAAGGATTCTTCTTGTAGCTGTCAACAAGTTCCTTTGATTCTCCATTCGGCAAGATGACTTCGTAGAACATCTTACGCGTAACCTGCCATACCAATGCGCCTTCATATCCCCACTTCTCTCGGTATACCTTCTCTTTTGCGGCCATCTGGCTAAGGATTTTGCAATCGGGGTCAGTCCACACCTTAGTACCAGCCTTAGTGAAATTCTCTTCGGGAATATCCGCTTTGTGCAGAGGAATCTGAATACCACGGGCAATGTTACGGTAGTCAATGTTACCTTTTGACATCAGTTGTGCGGTCATAAAGTTCATGGTAGCGTCCGAGCTGTCAATCTGTGATTGCAACGTGTGCACCCATGCGGCTACCAAATCGGCATCGTTTCCAAACAACTCAAACTGTTGCTCTTTTGCTTCACGTTCCATAGCGGTTTCAACGTAACCGGGAGCGATGAAGTCGGGGATTGAAGCTGTGTACCAGTACAATCCTTCCTTATCCATTTGGTTGCTGTCACCAAGAGGCGCACGCAAGTCCATCAAAGGAGCGGCTTTCAAATCGCGACCTTTCACGGAGAAGGTGGCAATACCATTAGGCGCAGTAGGCGTTGGAGCGCCGGCCTTTACGCCTTGTGTCTTATACCAACCGTAATTGGTATAGAGCAATCCTTCCGTGTTGATGAAGGACTGCAAGAAACGCTGGTTAGTCTTGTCTGCGAAGAACTTAGCGTATCTGCTGTTGTTAAAATCAAATTTAGGCATAGTCTAATTAAGTTTAAATGTTGAACCACCCGTTAACCTTACTTTTGTTCAAGCCTTTCAAGGCTGCCGAAAGCGGCTGCATTCTGTCCGTGTAAAGGAACACGTCACCTAACGCCAAAGCAGGGGTAATAAGGTATCTCGCACCGTCAAAGTCATTGTCAGATGCGGCAGGGTCAAATACAAAGTCAAAGTCACAAGGAAGGTATGAATTGGGGTTAGTAACCATTGCTTCCTTGCTTGCTCCAGCCTCTTTTGCTTCTACAAGCACTGAAGAAGTGGTCAATGCGCCAAGTGTTGCGCTCAATGTCACTTTCCATACATCACCTGCCGTAGCGTCTGTTTCGGCCTTAACTGCTGTAACGGTCACTGCTGTTCCTTTTCCTGTCAATGTAGTTGGTGCTACCATAAGAATGTCACCTACGAACGGAATGAGAGAGTAGCCGTCCCTTTTCAGGTATATGTCCGTGTCGGTTGCTTCTGCTGTGGCTTTGGCTACTGCATACGATTTCAAAATATAACCAGTACCATCCGGATTGTACTCAAACAGAGTTCCTGCAAAAGCACGGGCATTCCCTTTGAACGGATTCTTGATAACGCATCCCGTAGTAGGGAATACAAGCGCGTCCTTTCCGCTCATCTGCAATTTCACGAAAACATAGCGGTGTCCACCAATGCTTCCACGAGCCTGAACCAACGCTCTACCGGGAAGGTAGCCGCTGTTCAATAGGATTTGCTGATAAAAATCTGCCATTTTCTTTAGTTTTTAAATGATTATTGTTTTTCTTCTCTGTGCGATTGCTTCTTCACGATAGCAACCACATCGGCGTAGTCATCTGTCTTTTCTGAACCTCCTCCTGCGCCTCCTGGAGTGATATTAGGCGGTGTGTTTGCACTGAACTTGTTATAGCTCTTTACCAGTCTTTCTGTCAGAGCGTCAACGTCAGTTTCAGAATCAATGTGAATCAGTTCGAGCTGGTCGTTAATCCAATCCTCGTTCTTGACTTCTTTCCCTTTCAAGGCTGATTTGAGATGGTTGCGCTTTTCGGAGATTGCCTTAGCTTTCTTTTCTTCCTCACGCTCTGATTTCAAGTCTTGGAGTTCTTCAAGCAACTTGTCCAGTTTGCTTTCGTCTCCTTTTTCGTCCTTGTCATCATCCTTTTTGTCCTTATCGTCCTTTGTGGGGTGATTCTTTTCCCACTCCTTTACGAACTTTGAATTGTCGTTGCGTACATTGTTGTCGATACGCTCCAAGCGTTTAATCTTTTTGCCTACGACATCCTCCAGCTCCAATTCTTCGTCGTTACCACTCTCTTCCAAATCGGTGTAGATGTCTTCTACTTCCTCATTGAAACTTCTCTCACTCATAGCCAAGTTTTTCTTGCCGTTGTTGGTGAGTTTTGCTTTCAGTGCTTCTGAAAGCTGCTCTTTCGTAAATTTCATACAGTATGAATTTATAATGATTATGTGCGAAAGTAATGCTTTAATAAAAATGTATAATCATAAACAAATCAAGCTATTTATCACAGTGATAAATAAGTATTAGATTACATATATATTACTTTGTTATTAATGGGTATTTTTGCTCTTGATGAAAGAGCAAGAAGTACATAATGCGATAGTGAAGAAGCCCTTCCCAGGCTTCCAAACCTACTTTGCTTCAACTAACGTGGATATATGTTTCGGTGCTGGAGGGGTAGGAAACGGGAAGTCATACTCTCTTGTTCTTGGATTTGCTGAACCGTTAATGCTTGACCCTGATTTTAGATGTTTGATAAGTCGTAGAAGTCTTGGAAATCAAAAAGCAGGAGGGGGATTTGTCGATACGTTTAAAGATATATTCGGAGAATATGTAAAAGTTAAAGAAGCCGATACTCCGAGAATATCATTTTCAAGCGGAGCGTATTGCGACCTTACTTATATAGACCCAACGAATATAGACAGAATGAGGGAGCGCGCGAAAGGATGGCAATATGACGCAATCGCTATTGACGAGCTTACAGAAATGCCATGGGAAGTGTTTACTTATATTCAATCCCGTAATCGTGGTAAAAGCAAAACATTTACAGGGAAATTCCGTGCTACATTCAACCCTAAACGGACACATTGGACGAGAAGGTTTATAGATTGGTATGTAGGAGTTGATGGGAAGGGCATTCCTGACAGGATAGGGAAGGTACGTTTCTTTTTCGTTGCAGGTTCTACTGTTGATGATACTGTTTGGGGCGATTCAAAAGAAGAGGTTTACGCCAAATGTAAGATACAAATAGATAGTTTGATTAAAGACTTGAAAGGTAAAGCGAAATATCAAGACTTTATCAAATCGTTTACCCTATACGAGGGCACAGTTGATGAAAATGAAGCTCTTATGGGAGGCAATGCAGGATATGTTGGTTCAGTTGCAGCTTCTGGTACTCGTTCAGCCGCTGGACTTATTGGCGTAAATTATAATGCTGACCCTGATTCAGACGAAAAGATACCTATCCCGTCCAATTCCGCACAAGGAGTATTCAACAACAACCCGGCTGTAAACGGTGACAAATGGATAACCGTTGACTTGGCAGACTACGGTACTGACAACCTTGTAGCCCTTGCATGGGACGGATTTCACGCATACGACATACTCATACTCAGCAAGTCAACTCCGAGAGAGAACGCTATGGCGGTAAAGACATTCGCGTTTGAGCATGACACGGCAGAGAGCCATATCATTTTTGACGCTACCGCCGGACGTTACTTCAACGACTACATACCGGATGCCGTACCTTACATATCACTCAATAAGCCTTTCGGCCTTTATCAGCTTACCGCAATGACTGTAAAGGATATGTGCTATATCCGATTATGCAAGATGATAGAAGCTGGTAACTTGACATTTGACGATAAACTTGCCGTGCAGACTTACACGCACCAAAACTTGAAGTACAAAGTAACGGTTGAGAATGAGTTTATGGAAGAATGCTCCGTTGTGCGGTTCGATGATATGCAGAGCGGAAAGAAACGGCTTTGGAACAAGAAGAAAATGAACCAAATGCTTGGGAAAGGTCGGTCAATGGACTTGTTAGACCCGTGTGCAATGCGGATGTTGCCTTGTGCAAACATCGAATATGGTAATGAGGTGCAGGCTGGGTATTACAATAGCGTTGAGGAGTCGAAACAGACTAAAGGTTTGGTTACGGAAGGAAGTATTTACGATGAACATTTATGGTATTAGGATATGATAAGTTACAATGACATAAAGGACATTATCAATTCCCTTAAAACGGAAGGGATTGAAGCAAGGGTAAGGGACGTTGCCTATTTGGTGATGTGCGATTCTTTCGTGGATAAAGCTCTTGCCGCAAAAGTAGCTTACCAAGATGATGAAAAGCCTTCAAGCAAGGTGCTATCCACGCTTGCAGAAAAGTTGAAACCTTTCGGGATAGGTGCAGTGACTACCATATCAAAGGACGAGAACCGGGAAGCATTGCTAAAAGAAATATTGGAGATGAAACAGATTGCCGACGATTCGAAAGCAAGTGGAGATTCAGACACTTTTATCAAAGCAAGCAAGGTCGTGTTGGATGCACGTGTGAAGCTGAACGACAAGTTCAACATCGAAGAAGAAGAAGGACAGAGAAGAATCATAGTCGTTCCTCAGAAGCACGATATTATCTGTAAGTGGACTTCGAGAGAATGTTCAGCTATGCCGAGCAAGGAGGCCTGTATGAAGTATTACAACCTAATTGACGCAGACAAATGACACGGGAAGAGAAAAAACTATATTTATTACAGAACGTAGATGCTCTTTTGCAGAAGAAGCCGTTCTTTAGGGGTAGTGATACATCTTCTGTCAATGATGCTTCCGAAGGGCAATCTGCAACCGTTACGGAAACACGGACGGCAAGGTTGCCTAAAGTGAGCAAGAATATTATCACACAGGAAAAGTTCTTGAAAGAGCTTGACCCTATGAGCCATGACGTTCTGTTTGACAATAACCTTCCGAGCATTTGTGTGAAACTGGAAAATGGAGGTTATCAAGAAATAAAATTCCAACGTACCTCTTTAGCGTTGCAAGAGCAGATATTGGCGAGCCATGTAATCTACTTATGTGGCAATCCTTGCGTATTGTCTTTGAGAGGTGGCAATCCTTCTGAAAAAGACAAAGAAAACTATTCCACTATCAAAGAGTATTGGGTCGATAGGAATATGGACGGTTGGCGTACAAAGGCAGTGCGTTCACAGCTTGCTTCCGGGGATTCAGGATTACTTTTCTACTATGACTATAAAAATAGAGTAAAATGCCGTTTGTTGAGTTATGAGGACGGATATGTTATAATATCACACAATGACGAAAACGGAGACAGACTTCTTGAAAGCGTTTACTATGCTGATAGTAACGGTGTGGAGTACATAGACTGCTACGATGACAAGTATATGTACCGTATGCGCAATTCGGGAGAAAACGCCGGAGAAGATGGATGGATAAGGGAAACTCCAGTAGTGCACGGGTTCAGTGAGATTCCTTTGTGTACGAAGCGTGGAAATGTGGCGTGGGACAAAGCGCAAAGCCTTATTGAGATATACGAGATTATATACAACATATTCTTTGTCATTCAGAAACGTAATGGTTGGGGAATCCTGTACATACGAGGGAATTTATCCGAAACGACAAAGAAACTTGCCGGAAATATAATCCTTCAAGACAAGTCCATGGACGGGAATGGTAGTGCTGAATTTAAGGCACCGCCAAGCCCGGAAGGTATGCTTAATTCCTTGGAAGATTTGTTTGAGAAGATTCAGATTAATTCTTCATGCACATTCCTTTTGCCGAAAGATGTCAAGTCAAGCGGAGATATAAGCGGACTTGCTATCACGCTTACCCGTGACTTGGACTTGAAAAATGCTCAGCAAGGGGTTATCGAATGGCAGAATTTCGCTGATAAGATGATGCGGTTGTTCAAGGAAGGACTTGCAAAAGAACTTGTAAAGAAAGGAGAGAACACGAATGCGATAACTGAATTTGCAAAGCTTCGTATAAGCTGCAAATTCAAAATTTGGCAACCGTTTAGCGCTACTGAATATAACAATATGCTTATTTCAATGAAACAAGCCGGAATACTTTCAACTAAGACCGCTATTGAGAAGAACACTGAATCAACACCAGATGAAGCTAAGAGGATTGAAGAAGAGAATGCCGCAAATGCATCTGTAGAAAAAATTGAAGAACAGATTGATGTTGTCGAATAATGGAGAAGAAGAGCCTGTACATATATAAACTCGACGAGCAAGGGAACAAGGTAATGTTCCCTAATTCCGATATGCCTGCCAAATTGGGAGAATACACTTATTCGGCACAACGTATGGCAGGTACTCCAACGCTTACGGCTACATTAAATTATCCTTCTTGCTTGGATGATTTGTGGAGTGGAGAGGAATTTGTGGAGTTCAGAGGTGAGAAATACTATGTAGACCAAACCCCTACATCTTCAAAGGACAACAAGAGTGTAATGTATAAGCATGAACTCCAGTTCGTTTCAGAACGTATCGTGCTGGAGAACGTGTATTTCATGGACGTGGTGACTACCGGAGCAGATACATATCATTCCAATTCAACTTCAGTGAAGTTCATGGGAGACATAAACGAGTTTGTCGGACGGCTTAACGCCTCAATGACAAAATCGGGTATAGGATATTCGGTAGTCATGGATGATGATATTACTTCCGATTCCAAACTTGTTTCGCTTGATAACGTGTACCTTGCAGAAGCGTTGCAGTCCATATATACCATATATGAACTGCCTTATTACTTTGTAGGGAAAGTATGCCACATTGGATATACAGAGAATGTCATTTCCACTCCCTTCGAGTATAGGAAAGGGCTTGTATCAATCAAAAAGACAAACGCAAATTACAAGATAGTAAATAGAGTTACGGGTGTCGGTAGCTCTGACAATATTCCTTTCTACTATCCGAATGATGATGAGACAGAAACTATTGAGCGTAGCCAAAACCTTATGCCTTCCATTTATAGAGAGAGTGGGGGAGCGGAGAGATTCTACAATGCGCTTAATAACAAATATAAAATTCCCGGTACGAATGATTACTATTCGTTTAAGAATATATATTCTTCAAAGAAAGTAAAGGAAATAAAGGTCGATTTTAGCGACATAAAACCGACTATAGAAGGGGTAACAAACTCTTCCGGTAAGTTGTTCGGAGAAATAGCAGATATTGCTTTTGATGCCAATGATAGTGACGAACTTGGTACAGGTACTGGAAACAACGTGTTTAATGGTTCGGACGAGTATGTTCATTCCTATTTCTATATAAAGCTGCATATCTATAACGGAGATTACGGATTCAACCTGTTTGAGCAAGGCTTGGAAGGTGGGACTGCCGTAATCAACATGACTACGGGGAATTGTGCCGCTTGCGAGTTTGAGATAGGAGTTACCTATAAGGACAATGAGCCGGGCAGGGCTTTCAATCCAGTGTTGGTGGATTCTGCTGGGAACTTACCGGCAGGAGACTTTGAACAGAAGGTTACTTCGCAAACATCCCAATATGTAGAAAGCCAACAAAACACTTCTACAAATGAGGTTTGGATAGCTGTTAAGAAGGACAATACTTCTTTCGGTGTAGTCATGCCTAACGCCACAAACAACTATAAGCCTTCTATCGGTGACAAGTTTGTGATTACGGGCATAAAGATGCCTAAACCGCTTGTTCTTGCAGCGGAAAAGAGGCTAGAAGAAGCGCTGATAAAGTATATGTCAGAGAACAACGATGAGAAATTCACGTTCTCCGTAAACTTCTCACGCATATTCCTTGCCGATAATACTGATTTATGGGACATATTGAATGAAAACGCTCGCATATACATAAAATACAATAACAAAGAGTATTTTATGTATGTCAATTCATATACTTGTAAATCTGACAAGAATTGCTTGTATGACATATCCGTTGAACTTACAGACAAGCTATCCGCTAATGTCTCTGCATTGAGAAGTACGATTTCAGAGATAGCCGGGGATATTATAGGAAGTACATTGGGCGGTGCGAATAACAATAATGATTGGTTTGCAAAAGCGGCAAGAAGATTTATCCGCAAGGATACCAACGACCGCACCCCCTTCAAGCTGGAAGTTGGCGACAAGCTGACTGCGGAGAAGGGAATTCAGATAAGCAAGAACTTCGTTTCCGGTATTATCGGAGGAAGCGGCGGCTACATCTATCTGGACGAGAACGGGAAGGTTGTCATCGAGACAGACAAGGCTGTATTCCGTGAGGAGATGATAACTCCAAAAATAACCTTCAACTGCATAGACGTTATATCGGGTGACAAAGCCAATACGTTCGCCTACGGAACAATCAAGACTGTAGATACCGAGAACCGCATCGCCACTCTTGACCTTCTGGAAGGCCAATACGGTACGCTTCATGTGAGTGACATATGCCGTGGCGTATTCCATAACATAGGTGGAAGTAACACCGACAAGGATACGATTGGCGCGAACGGTTTCATAGAGTATTCCGGTTTCGCCACATCCTACTTTACTCCGACCAATATACTGGAGAACGAGGCAGGAATCATGAAGTTCGAGTATGAGCTTCAGGTGGGTACGTCCGTTCATCCGATGCCGGGCATGAACTTCTTCGCATACGGTAACTTCACCGACGAGGGCCGCCAGGCTATCACCTACGAAAACCGTTACTATACACGCCGTCTGGCTCACGTCAACACTTGGGTGATAGACCCCGAGGTTAACGTCATGATGCAGACCGGTGACCTTAGTGGCCTTTCCATAGGCGGCATGGACTTCTCCGGTTATTCGTTCTACGGCAAGAATGTGTACATCTCCGGCACGATAGAACGCTTGAAGCCAAACGGCACCCCAGCCAAGGACTTGAGCTATGAGGGCGCTTGGGAATCCGGCAGAAAGTATGACTACTACGACAGCGTGACCCATGACGGAAGCACATGGGCCTGCATGAACAAGAACGGTTCGTCAGCCGAGCCGGGCACGAACAATGACTGGCAGAAGATTGCCTCCAAGGGTGACAAGGGCGACCCCGGAGAATCGGCAGTGTTCGCAGACCTCACAAACGAGATGGATAACGTCGCCCTTACCAATGACGGCAAGGTTTATCAGGACACGTCGATAAGCACAGTTGTATGGATGAGCTACGGCAGCAAGAAGATGGCCCTCACCGGCATAACATGCACGCTCCCTGCCAACGTCACCGAGACGCACGACGTTTCCACCGGAGAGATAACTTTCAGTGTCAAGCAGGGCGTGGCTCTGGACGGCAGGAATCCGATACCCGTCGCGTTGACAGCCACCTATAACGGGAAAGCCTACACCGGGCAGCTCACGTTTACCCTGACAGGTGTCAAGGGCGGTGCCGATGCCGTTCTATACCGGCTTGTCCCGAGCGTGTCTGCCGTGATAAAGGATGCCAACGGTAATCTCAATGTAACTTCCGTATCGTGTACACGGTTGAAGTCTTCGGTTTCCGGAGGCACGGCCGAGACCGGGACGGGAGAACTTAAATACTCCCTTGACGGTGGAGCGGAAGTCTCAATCGGGAACAATGCCGGGGTACCGGTATCAAGCTTCCAGAAGAGCATCAAGTTCATATTCTACGTGGACGGTACAGTAGTGGACGTGGAGACGATACCTCTCGTGGTGGACGGTAAGGACGGTGCCCAAGGCCCTCAAGGTGTTCCCGGTCCTGCCGGAGCTGACGGGAAAACCCTATACACCTGGATAAAATATGCCGACAACGCGCAAGGTGGTGGTATAAGCAACAATCCTACCGGAAAAGCGTATATAGGTTTCGCCTACAACAAGGAGACCGCTACGGAAAGTAACAATCCTTCCGATTATACATGGAGCGATATAAAGGGAGAAGACGGTATACCGGGTGCCGCCGGTGCCGACGGAAAGACTTATTACACATGGGTTGCCTATTCGGACAATGCGGACGGAACGGGCATGTACCAACAGCCTAAAGACACGACTAAATATATCGGTATAGCCGTCAACAAGGAGACTGCTACAGAAAGTAACAATCCTTCTGACTATACATGGTCAAAATTTAAGGGGGAAGACGGACAGAGCGTGTCTTCGCTCGGCAGATGGTATACCGGGCTGTTTGTACCAAAGCTGAGCATTGTCACGATGGGGGGAAGTTCATTCTGCTCAAAGAAAGATACCTCCAACCCACCGTTATGGACTACCACGACAAATGACGGCAGGCGCATTACCCAGACACAGGACGGAGGAAGGACTTACGGCTATATTCTGTCCGGTGAATCAAATACGGAGGAGTATGACCTGCTTGTCCAGAGCGGAAAGGACGGAAGCGACGGTACCGATTACGAAAGAGTGTTTATCCATACCACGACGGAAAGCCGCCCTTCCACTCCGGCGACCTCACAGACGGACGATTATATCCCTTCCGGCTGGCATGATGACCCCATTGGCGTTTCCGAATCCCTGCCTTTTGAATGGATAAGCGAGAGGAAGAAGAGAAACGGCATATGGAGTAACTTCAGCACACCTGCCCTCTGGGCTAAATATGGATTTGATGGCATTGATGGCGCAGAAGGTGTGGCTGGTACGAGTATTGTATGGAAAGGTGATTTCTCGTCTGCCCCTTCCTCTCCTCAGAACGGTTGGGCGTACAAGAATACGACCGACAAGAAGTCGTATGTATATCAAGACGGCCAGTGGTATCAAATGACCATTGACGGAATTGACGGAAAGAACGGAAAGGACGGACTGAGCATCGTATGGAAAGGCGACCTGCAGTCTCCACCTTCCAATCCTCAAATCAACTGGGCATATAGGGACACCAATAACGGTCGTGTATACATATGGAACGGGACAGCATGGTCGTTGATGGTCGTTGACGGCTCGGACGGTGCTGACGGTGCAGCCGGTTCGAACGGATTGAGCGTGTTCATAACTTACAATGACAGCACTTCCCAGCCTTCTGTTCCTACGGGAAACGGTACTACTGGAGGCTGGCATACGAATGCTACAAGTGGAGCTATATGGATGTCGCAGAAGGTTGCTTCATCCGCAAGTGATGGGACATGGGGCACGCCAATTAAAATCAAAGGTGATAAGGGTGATAGCATAACCTCTATGGGCAGATGGCATACCGGGCTTATCGTGCCCAAGCAAGGAGTTGTCACTATGGGAGGCTCATCATACATAGCCAAGAAGGAGACCACCAATCCACCACTGTGGACTGTTACAACAAGTTCCGGTCAGCGAATCAAGCAGACCCAGGACGGTGGCAAGACATACGGATACATACTTTCCGGGGAGATGAATTCTGCGGAGTATGATTTGCTGGCTTCAAAGGGAGAAGACGGGAAAGACGGAAATGATGGTACAGACGGAAAAGATGGCACAGATGGAAAAGACGGGAAGCAGGGTATTCAAGGCTGCATCACCCGGCATTCCGAATGGGCTGTGGGCGTGACTTACCGCAACGACGAAGCTCTGACAAGCGGCACCCGTTATGTGGATATTGCGATGATAAGGAACAATGCCGCAATCGACGGATGGGATGTCTACAAATGCAACACTACCCATACAAGCTCGGAAAGCAACAAGCCGGGAGTGTCATCGTCCACATGGACCAAGTTAAGCGGTGTAGGTCCTATCTACACGTCCCTCGTCATCGCGAAAAACGCCAGTATTGACTTCATGCAGGGAAACCAGCTACTCATTAAGAAGAGTGACGGGGAGACTGTGACAGCAGGTCTGTCCGGTTCGGAAAAAGGCAGCAAGGTGCGTATCTGGGCTGGTTCCGCGACACCGGACAACGCTCCGTTCCGGGTATTGGAAAGTGGCAAAATGATAGGTACGGATGTGGAGCTGACTGGAACTATCAATGCTATAAGCGGTACGTTCAGAAATGTCTCCTCTCCCAATGGGTCATTCAAGATAAAGGAGAATGGGGATGTGGAATTAGTCGGTAAGATTTCCACTTCGTTGAATGGCACTCGCATTGAACTGGACCCAAGTTCCAACAGCATCAAGATGTATAACCAGAATGGCAGCGTCATTGGTGAAATCATGTTTATGGAGGAACAGTGGAGTGGGAACGTCAATTACCTCCCTATGGTCAGACTGCGCAATTACCATAACAGTGAGAATTTTGGCGAGACTATTCTGCGTGCAGGCTCGATTATTATCAATGACTCGTCATTGGGGAGTGATGTATATAGTTGTCTCATAAATCCATCCATCGGGTTGACATTCTCCAAGAACGGGGTAGAAACGAAAAGGTATGCTAATAAGTAACGATATGAAGAAAATTAATTTTGAAAGATTTGAGATTTACACTTCCATCAATCATAAGGAAGTGATTGTGCAGGATTGCAGGGAAGGCTTTGCCAATATCATCTACTTGAACGGTAGCGGTGTGGCTTGCCATGCGCTGGCGATGAAGGTTTACAAGTCGGAAGGGGCGACGGAGTATTCTGACGAGGAGATTACCTTGATGAAGCAATTCGCGGAAAACTTCGGCAATCTGTCACTGCTTGATTCGTTCGACATGAATGTTAAGGAGGGTACAAATGATAATGAAACAAGAAAGGAGGAACAACAATGATTTTGCAGGCAGACGGAGGGCACTACCTTACACAGAGTGCGGATGTGCCCATAGATGAAAGGGTGTTCGGGAATACCGCGTATATCAGCGACGCTTCGGAGGCTTCCAAATATCGCCAGGTATCTGAAGCCGAGAAGGAACGCATGCTCAATGCCGGGACGATATTGGACTCGTCCGATTTGTCGGATGAGTATCTGGACAAGGTGGACACGCTACATGAGATTATTAAGGAGAACATCAACACCGCAGGTCTGACGGTTGAGGAGAGCCTTAAGCATAAGGAGTATTTCCCCAAGTGGGATGAATTAATTGGCAAGACTGAGCCAATCGGATTCATGTTCTCCTACGAAGACACTTTGTATGAGGTAATTCAAGAGCATGAATTTGCCAGCCAGTGGGTACCGGGTATAGGAACAGAATCTCTCTACAAGGTTGTCCAGATTGAAGCCTCCGGCACAAAGGAAGACCCGATAGCGTGGAAGCAGGGGATGGAGTTATTTAACGGCAAGTATTACACCGACAAGGATGTGCTTTACTTGTGCATCCGTGACAGCGGTATGGGCATGTCTTTTGACCTTGCCGACCTGGTGTCCGGTGGTTTTGTGAAAGTGGTCGAGGAATCTTCCGAAGACACTGTTCTATAACAAGGAAACTTGTTCTTTTTTCGGCTTTCCCGATGCCGTTAATTTGGGAATTTATTTAAACAAAAACGAGTTAATTATTAAAATGTTAAATTAGGGTATCATGTTTTTAAAGCGGATGCCCCTTAAATATGCAATATTATGGCAGATGATATTAGAGAGAATGCGATGG
>ERZ857629.664-NODE-664-length-44827-cov-4.036049_pt1 | contig 44827 bp, 36 predicted proteins | sample MGYA00519700_ERZ857629 | MGnify/ENA primary metagenome ERZ857629 (study PRJEB31778, sample SAMEA3449351) | human gut metagenome | biome: human gut; feature: human-associated habitat; material: faeces | place: United Kingdom | collected 2010/2012 ... | reverse complement strand
AACAAGCCGCAGAGCAAGCCGTAACAAGAAATTTAGCATCTTGGGGCTTAACGGGTAATAAAAATCAGGCGGCAGTATTCTCGTTCTCGCCTGTTGACGGAAAAATTCTTGTTTACGTTGGCGGAAAAGATTACTACAAGAGCCAATACGACAGAGTTACACAAGCCGTAAGACCCCCCGGCTCATCATTCAAACCATTTGTATACGCAACTGCGGTTTATAAAGGTTGGAGTCCTAACGACTTGATTGACGATACTCCGTTCTCAATCGGTACTTGGTCGCCAAGAAACTACGGAAACAAATACAGAGGAAAAATTCCTTTGTATAAAGCATTGGCATTGTCCTCAAACGTAGCGGCCGTAAGACTTATTGACGATACAGGCATAAAACCCGTTATCATTATGGCAAGAGAACTCGGAATTACAACTCCTCTTGCAAACGACTCAACAATTTCTCTCGGGTCAAACGGCGTAAAATTGTTTGATATGACAGTCGCATACGGTGTTTTCGCAAATGGCGGATTTAAGGTTAAACCCTATGCCGTAACCGAGGTTGAAACATCAAGAGGAAAAGTTGTTTACTCCGCAAACAAAATCCAAAAGACCAAAGTATTGCACTTTGAAACCGCAGGAGCAGTCAACGCAATGCTCGAACAAGTAATCTCCGCAGGAACAGGTGCGGCGGCAAGAATAGGCGTTGCACAAGCAGGCAAAACAGGTACAACCGATGACTACAAAGATGCTTGGTTCGTCGGATATACCCCGAATATCGCAACAGGTGTTTGGGTCGGAAACGACGATAACACGAAACTTCCGGGCATGACAGGCGGTACATTGCCTGCAATAATTTGGCGTGATGTTATGAAGGTCGCAACAGAACCTTACAAAGACTTGAAGTTCGACTACGCACCGATAGAATTAAAAGCAACAACGGCAGTTCCTCAATCAGAAATAACGGAAAATGTTGAAGAAGAAAATGCAGCCACTGAAAACCAAGAAAATCAAAATCCTGACTCTGCACCAATGCCTGATGCTTTGCCGTTAAATCCCAACACTCCAAACTATGAAACAACAAGCGAACCTGTAAGATTAAATCCGGCAGAACCAAACAGTTCTTATTCTGAAAATATAAACAATCAGAAAAAACAAGCAGGAGAACCTTCTCAGGGAAGATTTTACTAATCAAATAAAATCGCAAAAAATAAATAAAGGAAGCGGGTTTTTCGTAAATACGAAACCCCCGCTTCCTTTAACCGTAAAATCGTAAATTATACTTTATGTTTTAATTTATAAAATATTTTTTTGATTTTTCTGAAAGACTTAACCTTCGGATTGCCGAACATACTGTAAAGTACGGGGAGAACAACCAAAGTCAAGAGCAGTGAAGAAATCAATCCGCCGATAACGACTGTTGCGAGAGGTTTTTGAACTTCTGCACCCGAGCCTGTTAAAACCGCCATTGGCAAGAAGCCCAAAGCGGCAACCATAGCCGTCATCAAAACAGGTCTTAATCTTGTTGCCGTACCGAGTCTTATAACGTCGTGCATAGAGTGTCCTTCCGCCTGCAATTTATTGAAGGTTGATATCAAAACAAGACCGTTCAAAATCGCCACGCCGAACAGAGCAATAAAGCCGATTACGGCAGGAACACTGATATACATTCCCCTCAGCCAAAGTGCAATTATACCGCCCACTGCCGCAAACGGGACATTAAACATTACAAGAATTGCATCTCTGACCGAAGAAAAAGTTCCCATAAGCAAGAAGAAAATTATCGCAATTGAAACAGGTACAACAAGTGCAAATTTTTCCATTGCTCGTTCCTGATTTTCAAACTGACCGCCCCATTGGATATAATATCCTGACGGAAGTTTAATGCTTTCGTCGATTTTTCGTTGTGATTCTTTGACAAAACTTCCGATATCACGTCCACGGACATTGCATTGAACTATTATTCTTCTTTCGCCAAACTCACGGTTTACCGCTTCAAGTCCGCTTTCCGTCTTTATTTCAGCGACTTGTCCCAAAGGTATTTTTCTTCCGTCGTCGGTATCAATGAGCAGATTTTTGATAAAATCGACATCATTATTTCTGCAACGTTCGGAGAATTTTACTCTCAAAGTAAACCGCTTTTTTCCATCCAAAATTTCTGACACAGGCTCACCCATTGTTGCAGTTGTAACAAGGGTTTTGATATCATCGACATCTATACCGTATCTTGCAATTTTTTCTCTGTTCGGAATTACAGACAGTTGGTTTTGCCCCGAAAGTTGCTCAACCTGAATATCGGTAGCGCCTTTAACGTCTTGCAAAAGGCTTTGAATTTGGTCAGCCTTTTTGGTTAAAATTTCCAAATCTTCGCCGAAAATTTTAATCGCAATATCGGATTTTACACCCGAAACGAGTTCGTTTACACGCATTTCAATCGGCTGAGTAAAACTGAAATTGACACCTTTTACTTTTTCTTGCAAAACTTTGTCCATTTCTACGCCGATTTTTTCCTTATTCATACCAAATCTCCATTTTGATTTAGGAATAAGGTTAACATACATATCCGTTTCGTAAACACCCATCGGGTCAGTCGCCAAATCCGCTCTGCCTATCTTTGAAACGACTTCTCTAACCTCGGGGATATTGTCCTTCAAAGTTTTTTCAATCAAAGTTGTTGTTTTTACCGCCTCAGACAAAGAAATACTCGGTAAATCCGTTATCCCTATTGAAAAACAGCCCTCGTCCAACTGCGGAATAAATTCTGTCCCCTTAAAAGCCAGCGAAAAAACGCTTACAAAGAACAAAACAACCGCAATCATAACAGTTTGAAGTCTTTTTTTCATAACAAATTCCAAAAATCTGTTATAAGGTGCTCTAACCTTTTCAACAATCCTGCTTTGCTTGTCTTTTGTGTCTTTATTCAAAAATATTCCGCAAAGCACAGGAGTCAAAAACATTGCCGTCAGCAAAGAGCCCAAAAGTGCAAAACAAACCGTAAACACCATCGGAGAGAACATTTTGTACTCCATTCCCTCTAATGTTAAAACTGGCATATACACCACCGTGATTATCAAAACACCGAAAAATATCGGCTTCGCCATTTCCTTAACGGCATTTTCGATAATTTCCGATTTAGAAAGTTTCCCGTGCAATTCTCCCGTTCTGTGGATAATATTTTCGGTCATAACAATCGCACCGTCCACAATCATACCAAAGTCTATTGCGCCCAAACTCATTATGTTTGCGCTTATTCCGAGCGTTTTCATTCCGATGAAAGAAAACATCAAAGACATCGGTATGGTAAATGCAACAATCAAAGCGGCTCTTATGTTTCCAAGCATAAGCAAAAGCACTGCAATAACAAGCATTCCGCCTTCTATAAGGTTCGTTTTTACCGTTTTTATGGTTTGTTCAACGAGGTTGGTCTGGTCGTAAAAAGGTTTTATTTTCACGCCTTCGGGCAAAGTTTTTTTGATTTCGTTCATTTTCAACTTTACTCTTTTGATAACGTTACGGCTGTTTTCGCCCTTCAACATCATAACAATACCCGTAACGATTTCCCCCTGACCGTCTTTGGTTGCAGCACCTTGACGAAGCATTTCCCCGTACTGAACTTTTGCGATATTTTTAATGTACACGGGAACGCCGTTTTGGTACGAAACAACAATGTTTTCAATGTCTTCAAGCGAATTTATCAAACCTTGCCCCGAAACTATGTACTGCTCGGATTCGTGCTCGATTATACCTCCGCTAAAATTGGCATTATTGTTTTTCAGTGCATCAAACACCTGATTTAAAGTCAAATTGTAAGATATTAATCTTTCAGGAAACAAAACGACTTGATATTCACGGGTTTTACCGCCCCAAGTGTTAACCTCGTTGACCCCCGTAACCGTTCTGAGTTGGTACTTAATATCCCAATCGTGAAGCGTTTTGAGTTCGTCGGGAGAATAACCTTTTCCCTCAATAGTGTATTGATAAATTTCCCCCATGCCCGTAGTAATAGGACCCATTTCGGGAGAAAGACCTTCGGGGAGTCGTCCTGCCGCCGTTTGAAGTCGTTCGTTAACGAGTTGTCTTGCAAAATAGATATCAACATTGTCCTTGAAAACGACCGTTACAAGTGAAAGACCGACTTTTGAGAGAGAGCGGATTTCAATAACGTTCGGAATACCGTTCATCATTGATTCTATTGGCATAGTAACCAATTGCTCGGACTCTGTCGGGGACATACCCTGCGTATCCGTTAAAATTTGCACCTGATTGTTTGTCAAATCGGGAAATGCATCTATCGGAAGGTTTTTAAACGCAATTATACCGCCGATGAAAATCAGTGCAAAAAACGAACAGACCAAAATTTTATTTTTTATTATTTTTGCTAAAATTTGCTCCATTTTTACCTCTAATCTTCTTCTGCGAACTCGGATTTCAACATTTCCGATTTAAGCGTAAAACTGCCGTTTCCGACTATTTTGTCGCCAAGATTAACTCCTTCTTCGATAAAGTAACCGTTTTTGTCCTTTTCTTTGATGGTTACGTCTTGTTTTTTGTACTTACCATCTCCAAAGTCAAGAAACACAAATGTTTCCTTACCGTATTTTTGAACAGAAGAAATAGGAACATAAGGTTTATTTTCCTTGTGATTGTTAATTATTGATATTTCACCGAACATGCCCGGCTTCAAAAGATTAGACGAATTATCCAAAAAAGCCCTTGCTATAAAGGTTTGAGAAGCGTTATCACTAAGCGGTTGAATGTAATCAATTCTGCCGTAGAATTTTTTACCGCTGTAACTGTCAGGTATGAATTCAATTTTTTGACCTTTTTCAACCTGTGCAATATCCGTCGAATAAAGTGTGATATCAAGCCAAAGTTTGCTCATATCGGTTATTTCAAACAAAATTTCCTCGGGAACAACAACTTTGCCCAAAGAGATATTTTTCTTTGTGATAACACCCGATTTCAAAGCACATATCGGATTTTGGGTTGCAAGATTTTCCGTGTTAAAATTGGGACTTAACCCGTAAGCACCCATAACAGCCCGTGTTTCTTCCTTGATGTGGGTATCTCGCTCCAAAGTCGCCGCCAAATCGTCTTTTGCAAGCATATATTCAGCCTTCGCCTGAAATAAATCCTTTTGAGGACTAATTCCTTCACTGTAAAGTCTTTGTTCACGCTCATAGTTGATTTTCGCAAGTTTGAGCCTTGTTTTTGCCTGATTTATGGAAATGCGATTTTCGTGAAGTGTTCTTGTTGCTTCCGCATTAATCCTTGTTATTTCAGGGCTTTGAACGTATGCCAAAACCTGACCCTTTTGCACAAAATCACCCAACTTCACGGGAGAAGAAACTATTCTGCCCGTCAACATTGAATTTACCGTATAAAATTTGTCTTCATCGGTTTTTATTTCACCTGTCGTCTTAATCGTTGTGGTTACAGGCTTTTCGATAACATCAACCGTTTCGATTTTGTTATCTTCGATAATTTCTTCGGACAATTCAATATACTCGCTTTGCGCTTCGTTTTCTTCCGAATTTGAATTTCCGCAAGCCGAAAACACGGGTATTACCGCCAACATCAACATTAAAACTATTATTTTTTTATAATTTTTCATTATTTGCCCCCAATGCTCGTTCTAAATCACTTAATGATTTTTGGTAATTTTTCGCTGCATTAATATATCCTTTTTGAGTATTTACGTACGTTTCCTGAGAAGTTAAAGACATCAAAATATTGCTTTTTCCTTCTTTGAAACTCATATCCGATTTTTTCAAAATTTCAAGAGATTTAGGCAAAAGTTCGGTTTCGTAAATCTGCAAAATTTCAGCATTTTTAACCACCGCCGAGTACGCATTTTTAATATCCAAGGTTATTTTGTTCTCAGCCGCAAAAAGTTCTTTTTCCAGTTGAACCCGCTCTGCTTTAACCTCTTTCAATAAGCCTTGACCATGATTGAAAATCGGAATATCCATTGTTATAGTCGCAAAAACGCCTACGTGAGTCGTTCTGCCGTCATCAGTGTCTTCAACCTGAACGTTAGGTCCTGCCGTAATATTCAAATCAGGTACTGCCGTTGACCTTGCCAGTCTTTCAAGTTGCTGATTTTTTTCCAAAAGTTTATTCAACCTTTTAAGTTCGGGACGATTACTTTTCGCCTCGTTTATTAAAACCTCAGTGATTTTTTCCTTATCGGAAGCAGTGTAATCACTACTGATTTCAGGCTTTTTCAGTACAATATCATCAGGAAGATTTTCCCCGAGATAAAAACTCAAATTATTAAGAGCCTGAATTTCTTCAAGTTTTGCCGCCTCAATAGCGTTTCTTACGTCAACCTCTTTAATTTCAACCTGTAAAACGTCTAACTTGGCGATATCACCTGCTTTTTCACGTTTTTGAGCAATATCTACCAAAGTCCTTGTGATTTTCAAAATTTCTTCTGTCGTCCTCAAATTTTCCTTTGCAGAATAAAGGTCAATGTACGCCGTTCTTATATTTGAACGCAAATCAATTATAGCAGTTGCAAGTTCCTGAACGACCACCTCGTTTTGAATTTTTGCGGCTTTAACTCTTTTCGCCCTTTTTCCGCCAAGTTCAAAAGTTTGAGATATCCCGCCTTTAAAAGCCTTGTCCGCAGTACCGCCGTCTAAAAGGATTTGCGGATTTCTTCGCAAACTTGCTGATTTTATCTGTGCCTCGCTGATTTTTGTTTTGACGCTCTCCGCCTGAATTTGAGGGTTATTTACTATTCCTGTCATTATTGCTTCTTCCAGTGATAACTCCCTGCCAAAACAGACAGTATTACTGAAAAACAATAACATTAACATTGTTATTATTTTTTTCATCTTTTTCACCATATTATATTTAAAGTCTTAATCTGCCGTTTAAAACTCCACATACCATTAAATAGTCAATTTCACCGTTTTAATTTTATGCAAAATTAAATCATTCGGTGCTCTCGACTTAGAAAAACTGTTTAAAATATTTTTTCCTGATTCAATTACCGAAAAATCAAACAAAATTTTCGAAAAGACAGTATCTGCCTGCATTTCATCAAAAGAAAAATGATTATTTGAAAGCAATTCATCATTATCCGCAGAAATATTTTCGTCAAGACAGGAATCTTCCATGATACAATCACCGTCTTCGTGAAACAATTCCGCCTGATGTCTTTCCGAACAGCAACTGTCAACTCCCCAAAAATTCAAGCCAATGTGGTCTTCTGCAACGCAAACGGAAGCATTGGTGAAGGTTGCAAAATTCACAAGAATGTAAAGCGTTGTTATTAATATTATGAAAATTTTTGCCGTTATTTTCTTCATTTTTATCTTTTTTTTGAGGATTATTGTACTATTTTATAACATTTTTTGAAAAAATAGTCATTTTTTTTACAGTTTATGAAGGTTTTTTAAAGCCAAATTTCTTTAATGTAAAAATTTTTTCGGAGAAAATATATTATGTTTGTATGTTTGTTCTATAATTTTCGTAACTAGAAGGTTTAGGTATGAAAAACAGTAAGAAATTAAGAAACATAGCAATTATAGCCCACGTTGACCACGGAAAAACTACTCTCGTAGATTGTATGCTCAAATATGCAGGCGTTTTCCGTGAAAATCAACAAGTACAGGCTTGCGTTTTAGACAGTAATGACCTCGAAAGAGAAAGAGGAATTACAATTTTATCAAAAAATATCTCAATAGATTATGACGGATACAAAATCAACGTCGTAGATACCCCCGGCCACGCAGATTTCGGCGGAGAAGTCGAACGTGTTCTCGGAATGGTTGACGGTGCATTGTTAATCGTTGATGCGGCAGAAGGTCCTATGCCACAAACAAGATTTGTTTTGTCAAAGGCTTTGGAACTGGGACTTCGTGTTATCGTTGTTATCAACAAAATCGACAAACCCGCAGCAGACCCGATGGGCACTTTGGACAAAGTTTTCGACTTGTTTGCAGAACTTACGGACGATGAGTATTTGCTCGATTTTCCGTACATTTTTTCAAGCAGTTTGAACGGTTTTGCGGTAAAAAACCCCGAAGACAAGCCCGAAAATATCAAACCGCTTTTGGATTGTATCGTAGAAAACATCAATCCTCCCCACGCTGACAGCGAAGCAAAACTTCAATTCCACGTAACTACTTTGGACTACAATGACTACGTCGGAAGAATTGCTATCGGCAGAATAGTCGGCGGCGTTTTGAAAGCAAAAGAACAAGTTTCCTTAATCACTCGTGATGGCGAGGTTAAACACGGTCAAATTACAAAATTGTACACCTTCAAAGATTTGGGCAGAGAAGAAACAGATGTCGCTTACGCAGGTGATATCGCAGGCGTTGTCGGCTTCCCCGAAGTTCAAATCGGTGAAACAATTTCTACCTTCAACGAGCCCGAGGCACTTCCTTTAATCAAAATCGACGAACCGACTTTGCAAATGAATTTCTCGGTAAATAACAGCCCGTTTGCAGGACAGGAAGGCAAATTTGTTACCAGTCGTCAACTCAGAAAAAGACTCTATGACGAACTTGAAAAAAATGTCAGTTTGAGAGTAGAAGACACTGATTCGACAGATGTATTCAGAGTTTCGGGCAGAGGCGAACTTCACCTTGGTATTTTGATTGAAACAATGCGTCGTGAAGGATACGAATTCCAAGTTTCCAAACCGGAAGTTATCATCAAAACCATTGACGGCGTTCAATGTGAACCGTTTGAAAACCTCACGGTCGACGTTCCCAACGGAGATGCAGGCTACTGCATAGAAAGACTCGCTTCAAGAAAAGGTGAAATGCTTTCAATGCACGCTTCCGATACAAGAACAACTTTGGAATTTAACATTCCTTCAAGAGGTTTAATCGGATTTGGAACTGAATTTGTCAGAGCAACCGCAGGTCAAGGCATTATGAGCCACACTTTCAGCGAATATAAACCTTGGGTAGGCGATATTCCAAGACAAAGAACAGGCTCTCTCATCTCATTTGAAACAGGAGAAGCAGTTCCTTACGCACTCGCTCAATTTGAAGACAGAGGCGTCTTCTTCATCACTCCGAAAACAAAAGTTTACAGAGGTATGATTGTCGGCGAATGCAACAAGCCCCAAGACGTTGAAATTAACGTTTGCAAGACAAAGAAACTTACAAATATGAGAAGTGCAACTGCTGATGTTATGGTTACTTTGCAAGCACACAAGCAAATGTCTATGGAAGATTGCATGGAATATATCGGCGAGGACGAACTTATGGAAGTTACTCCCGAAAATATCAGAATGAGAAAAGCGGATTTGACAAAACGCCGCTACAATCAATAATTATTTTTCACAATAATTAAAGGGGAAAGTCTTTTCCCCTTTTTTATTTTTCTTTCTTTTCCTTTTTGGAAGTTTTAAAATCATCAGGCTTAGAATTATGAACATCTCGTGCAACTTTTTGGTGTTCAAAACTCAATGCAAAATTATAAAGCGCCTTCATCAAATTTCTGCCCGAATCCCTTTTGGCAATTATTAAAAAGTCGCCGTAGCCGTTTTCGGCAGTATAAAGTTCCTCTTTTATAATTTTGTCCACGTTACTCACGGGAAGTGCTTCCAACTTCTCTTTAAGCCACTTATAGAGCATTTTCACCGAAGATTTATCCTGATTTGCAAGAAGATATTCAGAAAATTCTTTTAAAATCATTATCTTTTGTCGTCATATCTCATTTGAGAAGCAAAATTGTACAAAATGCAATTAAGTCCTCTGTCTTGTATCAATTTTTCAGCGTAACTGACCAATTTTTTCAATCTGCTTGAAATATTTTTTCTGTTTTTCGAGAAGAAAATTGCCTCAATATCCAAAGCAAGATTTTTCACGCCGATTTGCTCGTTGAAATCAACCCACTGCTTAATAGAGTCCTCATTATCATTGACATTTGGGATAATGATGTATTTGTTTTGGATTGAAGTTCCTGTCGTGTCATACTCGATATACTTTTTCAAATTGTCGGTAACTTCTTCAAAAGATATTCCCTTCAAATTTTTGAATACAACAGAATCTGCCGTATCAGTCGTGATTACAAGTTGTGCTTTTCCTGCTTTTATAGCGTCAGCCAATTTTTGAGAAAATCTTGTTCCGTTTGAAGCGATAAAAATTTTCGAGAAATTTTCATTCATCGCAAACTCAATCATATCATCAAATTCTTCCCAAATTGTCGGTTCTCCGCCACCAAAGTGCATTTCACAACCGTTTTTAAAATACGGCTTGAATTGCTCTAACTGAGGCATTATCGGATAAGGATTGTATTGAACGTCCTTTTCAAACCTGTTGTAGCAGAAGGTACAATCCGCATTGCAATCAATTCTGTGTGATATCAAAACTTTGCTTATAAAATCCTGATTATCGTGAACTTTTTTGCACGCTCTGAAACAATTTTTGCAGTCTTGTTGAATTTGACCCTTCATTCTTTGTTCTTCAATCTCGTGCTTGCACTCAAACACGTAATCGGTATTTACGGGTCTGTCTTTGAATATCGGAATAACCGGAGGTGCATTTTCGGGAATAATGTACATACAATGTCTTAGACCCTCGGGCATAAAGCAGATTGTATGCAGAAAATCTTCACAACTCAAATATTCCCTTTTTACAGGGTTTTCGGAAATTGTCGCACCCAATTCGTTTTCCAAATTAAACATAAGTTGAGAAGCATTGCTGTACAAATGGACGTTTATTCCTGCTTCTTCGCTTCTTTTTTGAATATGTTTTATCATCTCGGGAATAATTTCGGGTATTCTTTTCGGAAACATTTGCAAGAAGCCCGATTCCATATCGAGAGCAATATCTTTCAATTTTATTTGTTGACAAGTGTCAAACCACATGTCAATTTCTCTCATATTATCGTTTACATTAGGAATAATAACGTATTTTGAGATTAAAATGCTTTCACCGGCTGATTTTTCATTGTATTTTTTCAAATTATCAATGACTCTGTTATAATCATTAACCCGTTTTATCCTTTTATAAGTGTCTTTGCAGCCTGCATCGGGAGAAATATTGACCTCTCCTTTTCCGCTTGCAAGAATTTTTTCTATGGATTTGGAATACTTAATTCCCGAAGATTGTATAAAATAGTGTTTTTGATTATTTTTCTCGAAAAAGTCCACAATTTTGTCAAAATCACGAAGTTCCGTAACTTCTCCGCCCGTTATGAAAACAGTTCCGTCAAAATGCAGATTATTATTGTTTTTCAAATCTTCAAGCACGGGAAGAATAGGGTATTCTTTGTACGAATTATAATATTTTTTATCTTTTGAAGTAAAACAATAAACACAATTGCTGTTACACTTTGTGAAATGAGCAATAAAAATCTGATTTACATAGTTTTCATCGCCCCATTCCTGCTCTCTCAAATGAACGCAATTTTGACAACAAGGAGAAATTTCACCTCTTTTGTGCGCTTCACGCTTCTTGTTTTTGATGTCGATTATCTGCTGCCAATCAAGTTTTTCACCGTGATAATCACTCAAAACTTTTTCGTTATCAAAACCTCTGCCGACCAAGTGGCAGCAATGATATACAGAATCCGTCGAAAAATATAATCCGTGCTCAATGTATTCACAACTTTTGTAAATCATATCTTTTCCCCTAATAAATTCTTTGCTCCGTTTCCGCATCGAAAAATAAGATTTTTTCCGATTTCACAGACAAGACAACTTCTTCCGAATAAGTGTTTTCAGGCGGCATTTCTGCCAAACACTCTTTGTTATTACAATCAAAATAAATTATTTTTTTGCTTCCGAGCATTTCAGTAATTCTGACGTTAGCCTTGATTTTAATATCACCGTCATTTTCATTGAAATTTTCCGCTCTTATGCCGAGAATTACCTGATTTTTTCCGCTTAATTTTTCAATTTGCTCTTTCGATAACTCAAAAACCGTGTCGTTCAAAGTTATTTTGTTCTCGGAAATCTCCGCCTTAATAAAATTCATCGGCGGTGAACCTAAAAATCCGCCCACAAACACATTTGCAGGAGAATTATAAATAATATCGGGAGTGTCCACCTGCTGAATTACGCCTTTATCAATAACCGCAATTCTGTCGCCCAAAGTCAACGCTTCCGTCTGGTCGTGAGTTACGTAAATAAACGTTGTTTGAAGTTTTTCGTGCAATTTCTTCAACTCCGCTCTCGTTTTTGCTCGAAGTTTTGCATCAAGATTTGACAAAGGCTCGTCCATCAAGAAAACCTTCGGTTCTCTGACTATCGCTCTGCCAAGCGCCACTCTTTGTCTTTGTCCGCCTGATAATTGCTTAGGTTTTCGGTTTAAAAGTTCCTTTAAATCTAAAAACTCTGCCGCTTCCAAAACTTTTTTTTCTATTTCGTTTTTCTTATACCCACGCATTTTGAGCGGAAATGCCATATTTTCGTACACGCTCATGTGCGGATAAAGTGCATAACTTTGAAAAACAAAAGAAATATCTCTGTCTTTCGGGTGCACATTATTGACCACTCTGTCGCCGATTATGATGTTACCTTCGGAGATGTCCTCTAAACCCGCAATCATTCTTAAAACTGTCGATTTTCCGCAGCCTGACGAGCCTACCAAAACCAAAAATTCTTTATCCTTAATTTCAAGGCTGACATCATTTATAACTTTTTTTTGATTGTCATATATTTTGGAAACATGCTCTAACTTAACATTTGACATATTATTCGACCTTCAATGTTTCGATTTTCTTGTCGGTCGGTATAATCACGGTAAATCCCGAATTTTCGGTTTCCGCCTTCATTTGACCGTTCATTTGACCTGTCAAATTGCCTGCAATACAAAGACTCAAACTCTTTATCAAAGCCAAACGGTTTTTCTTGTCGGGCTGATAATAGGGATTAAACAAATACGGCATCTCGCTTTGCTTAACCGGAGTACTCGGATCAGTAATTCTTATCTTCAAAAGGTTTTGTCCGTTTTCGAGATATTCTCTGTCCGAAAGTGAAATATTTATTGTTCCAAACTCGCCCGATAACAGTGCGTTTTCAAGCAAGTGCATTATAACCGTTTGCAAGACCGTTTCATCACCGTAGATAACTTTTTGGGTAAGATTGTCGGTATTTATGCTGAATTGCAATCCTTTTTCGTTCGCCTTCGGTGCAAAATCCGTATAAATAGTATTCAACAACTTTGTAACATCGTAATTTTTGTACGAAAAATCAATAAGTTGCGCCTCAACCTTGGCAAGTTCCGTAACCTTGTCCAAAAGTTTGAATAATTCTTCCGAGTGTTTATAAATTATTGAAAGGTATTTTTTTTGTTTTTCGTCGGTATCGCCACCCATACCTTCCAAAATAGCCTGAGAGTAACCCATAATCGAGTGCATAGGTGATTTGAAAACATTTGACATTTGAGCCAAAAACATATTTTTATTTTTGCCCAAATTATCCATATTTGTTCTGTATTCAACCAGTTTGTTCATCAAAATATAATCTTTGCTAACGTCGAAAAATGTGAGCATAAAATAGTGCTCGGAATGATTTTCTCTTGAAATAATTTCAACATATTTAGATGTCGGAGTCGAAGTTTCAAAAGCCTTTCTGACCGAAAGCAAACTACCGGTAATCATTGATGGTAAATCCGATTTTACAAAATCCGTTATATTTTTATCTTGCAAAGTATTTGTTTCAAACAAGTTGCAAGCGGCGGAATTGGCATATAAAATCTTTCCTGCCGAATTTATGGTAACTAACGGGGTTTGTATATCGTTCACATCCGGTTTGTGTTCAGGTTTTCTCTTAAAAAAATTCATATCGGGTTTCTCTTTAATCTACTGGTTAATTCTATCACGTCAAAAATTTTTCGCCATCTTAATTATTCACGGCTCGTCATATCTTTAAGACTTGCAACGTATTCAACGGCACTTTCTACTGATGCAAAAACAGGAATAACACCTTCTAAGTATGCTGAGGACAGTGCTTCCTTGATTTTTTCGGAAGGATGTATCAAAAGAAACGAACCACCCGCATTTTGACACGCCTTGTATATTTCCGCAAAAATGTACGTATTATCTTGGTCAAAGACCATAACTTTTTCCAAATTCATAACGATATGCGGAGCACCGCCGAGAATAGAGGCATTTATATCTGCCGTCAAAGTGTCAAAAATTCTTTTATCATTAAACTTGCGCAATGTATAAGACATTATGTCTTTTTCGACGGAAGTCTTTTGAAAAACGGAATTTTCCTGATGATTATTTGCAGTACTGATGTATTTTAAAATATCGGTATGCCAATTTTCGTTTTTGGTAACATAACCGTCAACACCAAGTTTGTAGCACTTGTCAATTAATTCTTTATCATCCGCTCCCGAAATAACAATAACCTTGTAATCTTGTTTTCCCGCATTTTTTTGAGCAACCGCTTCCTCAATAAGAGAAAATCCGTCTTCACAATCGGGAAGAAACAAATCTATCAGCAAAAAATGAAACTTGTGGCGCATAATCTCCGCCTTCGCTTCTTCCTTGTTTCTCGCAACAAAAGAACGTATTCCGACTTTTTTCATCAACTGATTGAGTTGATACAAGGAGAGTTCCAAGTCGTCAACAATCAGGATATTTTTGTTTTCGGCATTGAAATTGACGTCAACATCGAAAAAATTCATCTTTCTTTCAATCTCAATCAAAGCCTTTGAAATGTCAACAGAAGTAACTTTTTCAACATCAATCTCCAAATGTTTGTCGGCCAATTCCATAATTTTTCTTATTTGTTCTTTTGAAAGTTCCATTATTAATCCCTTTTTGAAATAATTATAACAGTATTTAATCCCTATGACAAATAACTTTCTAAAAAATATAATATTTTTTATTGTGCCTTGAATTTTATCTTTATAATTGGTAAAATCGGTTATCTTAATAAGGAGAATTTTATGAATAACATTAAAAAACTTTTGGTTCTTACGGTTGTATTTGCATTATCTGCTGCAAAGCCCGTTTTTGCTGACGTTATAGGCTTTGCTGATTTCAAAAAAATCGAAAACAATTACACTTACGCTCAAAAAGCATATAAAGAAATTGACGATAAAATTTTGGGCTTACAACAGTATTTAATCAATAAGGACAAGGAATACAAGGCTATTGAATCACCTTTGAGTAAAAAGAACTTTGAAGAAAAAACCGAAAAGGAATACAAAGCAAAAGAAGATGCGGTTTTGAAACTTAAACTTCAAAAAGAAGCGGAAATCTTTAACAATATCCAAACCGCTTCAAAAATCGTTTCCGCACAAAAGAAGGTTGATGTTGTTTTTGATTACAGAGTTATTTTGACAGGCGGAGTTGACTTAACACAAGACATTATCAATTATTTGAACAACAACAAACTTCCCCAACAAAAATAATTTTTAAAAGCCGCCTTCACGGGCGGTTTTTTTAAAGCAAAATCCTAAACGTTCAAAAAAGGCAATGTCATTGACATTTTTCGTTCAAATATTTTAAAATAGCATTATTGAGGTTAATTTCATGGCAGAACAACAAATAAACGAATTTATCACGTATATTACTTTCAGATGCAATTTTGCCTGTAAAATGTGTACGCAAGAGGGCATCGGACAAATGAAGGAATTGAGCGCAAAAGAATGGGACAAAATTTTTTGCGATATAGAAAAAAATTATCCCGACTCAACGCTGATTATTCTCGGCGGTGAACCCACTTTGCACAAAGACTTTGCGGAAATTTTGGAAAGAGCAACTTACAGAAATATCCACAAACACATCGTTACAAACGGTTCGTTTTTGGAAAAATATCTGCCCGTCATAAAAAAGAATTACTGCGGAGTTACCGTTTCAATTGACGGTCTTGGAGAAACTCACGACAAAATCAGAAACTTCAAAGGCGCATTTGCAAAGGCAGAATCGGCACTAAAAGCAATGAACGAAATGAATCAGCACCTTCTTCCGGAAGAATTACCGCTTTGGTACAACATCAACTTTGTAATGCTTCCCGATAATATTGATGAAATATACGACTTCATAGAAAGAATGCTTCAATACAACCCGAAAGAAATAGTTTTGAACCACCCGAGATATGTTTCTACGGACAAAGACAACGAAATGCACACGGAAATGTCAAAATTATTCACTCATCCGTACACACAACGTCTTATGATGCGTCAGGACACAAGTTTTCCGAAAGAATACGTCGAAAAATTAAACGCAATTATCAAAGATGTAAAATCAAAATACGACCCTGCCATAATCAAGGAATTTCCCGATTTGACAGAGCAAGAAAGACTTGATTACTACGATGATGAAAAAGCATACGACCTGAAAAAAGACAAAAGATGTCTTTCGCCGTACAAAATCCCGTTTTTCTTCCCCGACGGAACAGTTGCAAGTTGTCTTTACAACGTGCTCGGAAACGCAAAAAAAGAAACTATTTCAAAAATTTGGAACAACAAAACGGCTTGCGAAACAAGGGCTTATCTGGATAACAAAGGTAATTTCCCGACCTGTGCAAGATGTACTTGTTTTTATAAAGAAGAATGCGAAGAATAAAGTAAAACCCCAAACGGATAAACGGTTTGGGGTTGATTTTTTAATTTTAAGATGAAATTATTTTTTGTTATCAGTGAGGATAAACAAACTGATTAAGTCATTTATTTGAGCCATTTGACGTTGATAATCACGAGCATTGGCTTCTAATTGCATAATCTGATTTTTGTATTCCTGCATTTTGATGGTACAATCGGTAACTGCACTGTTAAGAGTTTCCTGAACTTGTTGCGCTTCTTGAAGAACGCTGTTCATGGAGATACCGAGAGCCTCAATGGTTTGCCTGATAATTTGAGCACCGACTTGCTTAGAAACGCCTGCGGGAAGTTGAGAAATCAATTTTTTCAAAACCGCAACGTTAGTCGGCAATTCGGGTGAATAACTGTTGTAAGAAGCGTTTTGCGTATTTCCGGACATAGAAAATTGCAAAGGAGTTTCATTAACAACAGAATTAAATTGTTGGTGAAGTTGAGATTGGTTTTGCATTTGCGGCTGAATTTGAGGTTGCGGCTGCAAGTTAATATCTTCAACTTCTTTTATTTCATTTATCTGAGGTTCATCAATTTGAATTTGTTCAACAGAAGTCGTTGTTGCAAAATTTTCAGGTTCGCTGAAAGATTCTTGATGAGCCGATTTAATTTCATCTTCATATAAAGCCTGTCTTTTCAAGGCTTCAACTATTTTTTTTCCCATATTTTCGGGCAATTGATTTGCAGACATAATTAACCCTTCCTTTATATACAGAGAAGATTATAAATAAAATAAGTTTATTTTTCAAGTAAGATTGAATATAGACTCTCGGGTATGCTGAATAATTAATTTTTTGTTAAAATATTAAGAGAAAATAAAAAAGTGTTATATAAAAGAATAAGAAAATGTGGTAAAGACAGTAAAGGAGAATAAAATGAGTATCAGACCCTTAGGTGATAAATTGGTAATCAAAGTTATTGATGACGAAGAACAAACATCAGGCGGAATTTTCATACCTGATAGTGCAAAAGAAAAACCGCAAAAAGGTGAAGTTGTAGCGGTTGGAACAGGAAAGACTCTTGACAACGGCGAAAAAGAACCGATGGAAGTTAAAGTCGGAGAAATTGTTTTGTATGCAAAATACGCAGGAACAGATATAAAAGTAGACAACGTAATGTACAAAATACTTTCAGTAAGAGATGTTTTAGGTATTCTCGAATAGTTTAGACAAAAAATACAGGAGAAAATAAAATGGCTAAGAAAATAGTATTTAATGAAGAAGCACGTAAGGCTCTTATGAGAGGTATAGATGCAGTTGCAGATACGGTTAAAATAACTCTCGGACCTAAGGGCAGAAACGTTATATTAGAAAAGAAATTCGGCGCACCCCAAATCGTTAACGACGGTGTAACAATTGCAAAAGAAATCGAACTTGAAGACGGACTTGAAAACTCAGGTGCACAACTTTTGAAAGAAGTTTCATCAAAAACAAACGACGTAGCAGGTGATGGAACAACGACAGCATCAGTTTTGGCACAAGCAATTGTAAGAGAAGGTTTGAGAAACCTTACGGCAGGTGCAAACCCGATTGGTATCAAAAGAGGTATGAACAAAGGTGTTGAAATGGCAATTGAAGCAATCAAAAATATGTCAACACCGGTTGATTCAAAAGAAAAATCAGCACAAGTTGCAACAATTTCAGCAGGAAATGACACATCAATCGGAGAATTAATTGCGGATGCAATGGAAAAAGTCGGACACGACGGGGTTATCACGGTTGAAGAATCAAAATCAACAGGTACTCACTTAAAACTCGTTGAAGGTATGCAATTTGACAAAGGTTATATATCTCCTTACTTCATCACAGATGCAGAAAGAATGGAAGCAGTTCTTGAAGATGCATACGTACTTTGCGTAAACAAGAAAATCAACTTAATTTCAGACCTTGTACCGATATTGGAACAAGTTGCACGTGATGGACGTTCATTGTTGTTGATTGCAGAAGATGTTGAAGGCGAAGCGCTTGCAACACTCGTTGTAAACACAATGAGAAAGGTATTAAGAGCAGTTGCAGTTAAAGCACCCGGATTTGGCGACAGAAGAAAGGCAATGCTTGAAGACATCGCAATTTTGACAGGCGGAGAAATGTTCACGGAAGAACTCGGCATCAAACTTGAAAACGTAACAGTTCAAATGCTCGGTCAAGCAAAGAGAGTTACCGTAACGAAAGACAACACAACAATCGTAGTCGGCGACGAACACAAAACAGCAGTTGCGGAAAGAGTAAAATTGATTAAACGTCAAATTGAAACTTCCGACAGCGAATACGATAAAGAAAAACTTCAAGAAAGACTTGCAAAATTGGCAGGCGGTGTTGCAGTTATCGAAGTCGGTGCAGCATCAGAAGTTGAACTTAAAGAAAAGAAACTCAGAATTGAAGATGCTTTGAACGCAACAAGAGCAGCAAAAGAAGAAGGCATAGTCCCCGGCGGCGGAGTTGCTTTGGTACGTGTAATGCAAGCACTTACAAAGAAACTTGAAACTGAAAAATTTGAATCAGACGATGAAAAAATCGGTTTCAGAATTATGCTCGACTCACTTCACATTCCTCTTAAACAAATCGCTGATAACGCAGGTTTGAAGGGCGAAGTTGTAGTTGAAGAAGTTAAAAAACTTCCGACAACAGAAGGCTACGATGCTTTGAACAATGTATACACAGATATGTTGAAAGCAGGAATTGTAGACCCTGCAAAGGTTACACGTTCAGCACTCGAAAATGCGGTTTCAGTTGCATCAATGTTGTTAACAACGGAAGCAGCAGTAGTAGACGTTCCCGAAAAGAAAGGCTGCGCACCTGCAATGCCTGATATGAGCGGAATGGGTGGTATGGGCGGAATGATGTAATCATCATTTTCAAAACCTTAAAAAAATTAAAATCGGGAAATTTTCACTTCCCGATTTTTTTGTGCAAAAATTAACAAAATATAAGGTGTTTACAAGAATTTTTTATTATGCTAATGTGAAAGTAATGGTCAAATTTATGAGAAAGAAAGAGATTTTTACTTCAAAAGCATTTCTGCCTCCGATTGATGTCTATGTAAAATACTTTAAAAAAGCCTATAAAAATAATACATTGACCGATCACGGCGTGTTATTGCAGGAACTTGAAGACAAATTAAAAAAATATTTAAAAGTGAAGGACGTTCAGTGCGTAACGAGTGCAACGACAGGGCTTCAAATGGCAATAAAGGCGCTCGGAATAGAAGAAGGCAGTGAAATAATAACAACACCTTTTTCATACGTGGCAACGACCACGGCTATTTTAGCGGAAAAATGCGAGCCTGTTTTTGTGGATATTGAGCCTGACAATTTTACGATTGATGCAGATAAAATAGAAGCGGCAATAACCCCGAAAACAAAGGCGATTATGCCCGTTCACATATTTGGATACGCTTGCAATATAGAAAAAATTGACGAGATAGCCAAAAAGCACGGATTAAAGGTGATATACGATGCGGCGCACGCATTTGCGGCGGAATACAAAGGCGAACCGATAGTAAATTACGGGGACATTTCTGTTGTATCGTTGCAGGAAAGCAAACTTTTCCACATGGGAGAAGGCGGAGCGGTATTCACGCAGAGTGAAGAACTTTCAAGGCAAATAGATTTAATCAAAAAATGCGGACACGAAGATGACAATTTCATCAGGGACGGAATAAACGCAAGGGTATCGGAAATGCACGCAGCGATGGGGCTTGCCAATATGGAATATATTGACAAAATCATTGAAAAGCGTAAAAAATTAAGCGAATACTACGACGAATTGCTTGGAGATAAAGTAATCACGCCGAAAAAGCAAGCCGACTTGAATTACAAATATCCTTACTATGTCATAGCATTGAAATCGGTAGAAGAAATGAACAAGGTAATGAATGTGCTTTGTGAAGAAGGTATTTATCCTTGGCATTGCTACTATCCGACGTTGAACACATTGAAGTATTTGAAGAAATACCAACCATGCCCGACAGCGGAAGATATTTGTGCGAGAATGCTGATGATGCCGTTGTATTATGATTTGGAAAAATCAGATGTAAAAAGGACTTGTGAAATTTTATTAAAAACGTTAGGTGAGAGGTAGAAAAAATGCCAAAGGTTTCAATTATTATACCTGTTTATAATGCAAAAAAATTCATAAAAGAATGTTTGGTAAACTGCATGACGCAAACATTGGAAGACATTGAAATAATTGTAGTTGACGACAAATCTACCGATAACACGGTTGAACTTGTAAAAGCGGTAATGAGAGAAGATTCCAGAATAAAACTCATCGAACTTGATAAAAATTACCGTCAAGGATACGCAAGAAACGTAGCGATAGAGCAGTCAACGGCAGATTATATATTATTTTTGGACGTAGATGACGCCTTTGAAAAGAACTGTGCGGAAGAACTTTACAATCAAATTATTGCCGATGATGCGGATATGACGGTATGCAAATTTGCGACGATTGACGACTCGACAGGAAAAGTTCACTACAAACACGAATTTGCAAACTATGCCGACTTACCGAAAAATTTACACAGAGGATTTTGCTACAAAGACGTAGTACCGTTGGAATTATTCGACAAATGCAATGTTGTTTGGGACAAAATATACAAAAAATCATTTTTGACGGAAAACAATATCAAATTTCCCGGAGGAATGTTCTGCGAAGACGACGTTTTCTCGTTCCAAGCGGTATTTAAAGCAAAGAAAATATCAGTTTTAGACAAGAGTTTGGTATTTTACAGAATAAACAGAAAAGATTCATCAAGCAATTTAAAGGACAGAACGACATTTGACTGCTTCAAGATGTACAAAATGATAAAAGAAAACTTGATGGAGCAATGTATATTCTTCAAATTGGAAAATGCGTTTATGCACTACCATATCTACTCGTTCCTGTTCTTTTACAGAGCGGTAAACAAATGCTATAAACACGAATTTTTTAATAAAATGCAAAAAGAATTGTCAATATACGAAGGATTTATCGAAAATTTATACAACAGAGAAAACGACCCCGACACTTACGAAAAGTTGTACGACATATTGAAAAACAACTATTTCACGTATGAATTGAAGGGTTTTCTGAATAAATTCAAAAAGTCGAAAAATACCCACCCCGTTCAAAATACACATTAATAAAATCTTTATAAAAAAATATTGTATTTTATACACTCATAAAGTATGATAGAATGTAGTCGTTTAAGGATTAATTCTATGAAGTATGATATTTCATCTAAATATAAAGTAACGGAAGGAATATACGACGAATTATTTACAAATGACACTCAGCCAAGAAAAACGACGGGTGTCATTTTGGAGCGACTAAAAGAACTCGGATACGAAGAAACGGAAAGACGCAGAAAGCGTCTGAATTATACGCAATATTATCAGGCAATAATCCAATCCGACAAAGAAGATAATAACGGCTTGGACTCAATACCGTTGTTTTTATCACAAGACGAGTGGAAAAGCCTTGAAAGCGGATTAAAACAACGTGCAAAACTGTACAATCTTATTGCAAAAGACATTTACGGCGAGCAAAAGTTGATAAAAGACGGAATTATTCCGCCTGCGTTGGTTTTTGCAAATCCCGATTTTTTACAAATGTTATGGACGGGAAAAGACGACGGCAAATGCTTCGTAAACCTTATGAGCACAGACATTGTAAGGGATAAAGACGGAAAATTTGTTGCGGTAAACGACAGATTTCAAATACCGGAAGGGCTTGGAAATGCTTTGGATAACAGAATTTCCGTAGCAAGAGCATACCCCGAACTTTTTCACGACTTAACTGTTACAAGATTGAACGACTTTTTTGACAAATTCAGACAAACAATCTTGATGGATAGTGGGGAAGCGGGAGCGGTTTTGCTTGCATCAGAGCCTGACAGGAACAGACGAAGCGAAGATGCAATTTTGGCAAGACATCTTCAACTTCAACTTGTTGAAAACGACGACTTGTCCATAAGAGGCTTTAATGTTTACTTAAAAACTTTGACGGGCTTGAAAAAAATCAACACAATTCTTCGCCGAGTAGAAGACGGAATGTGCGATCCTTTGGAATTGAGAATTGACTCGGGAGAAGGAGCGGTAGGACTAATCAGTGCAGTCAGAAGCGGAAATGTAAAACTCATAAACGCATTAGGCACAGGCATTTTGGAATCTCCGATAGTTCGTGCATTTTTACCTGCGGCAGCAAAATATTTCTTCAACGAACCCCTTCTTATCGAACCCGTACCGTCATTTTGGCTCGGAAAAGAAGAAGACCGTAAAAAGATTTTGGAAACACCCGAAAAATACATGTTTTACAGTGCATTTGGCAAGAGAAACAGTTGGATATACAAAAATATGACAATGACTGCGCAACTTGCACTGATTGAAAAGATATTGCAAAATCCCGCAAATTATACGGCGGAAGAATATATTCAAACCTCGACGACACCGTATGTTCAAAATGATGAATACAAAAAAGGCGAAGCACATTGGAGATTTTTCGCCTCAAATACAGACTCTGATTGCTCGGTAATGCCGGGGGGATACGGCTGGGTTGTTTCACCCGAAGGCAAAAAGGTCATAGATAAAGACATTTGGGTACTTACCGACAAAAAAGTCAAAACAGGATTTGAAAAACAAAAATTTGTAGAGCACATTGCACTTTCGAGAGCAGGCGGCGACTTGCCGAGCAGAGCGGCGGATAATTTGTTCAAACTCGGCAGAAACCTTGAAAGAGCGGAACTTCATACGAGAATTGCACGAGGAGCGGCAAAAAGACTTGCAGACAGTGAATTTGTAGAAGTTGAAGAACAAATTCCGTTTTTGTTAAAAGCATGGCAAGACGACATTGTTACAGACAGAGAATACGAAAAAATTCTTTGGAATCTTGTAATGAAGAAAACGGAAGAAACGGGTTTGCAGCCGACATTTAAGGCAATAAGATTTTTTGCGGTGCAACTCAGGGACAGAATGTCAGAGGACACTTGGCAGTTCATAAAGGCGTTCGGCGAGCATAAACTTCCCGAAGGAAGGGGAGCGGCGGCACTGCTTCCGTATTTACAAAGAATAATTTCTGATGCGGCGGCATTTGAAGGCTTGTCAGCGGAAGGTATGACAAAAGGTCATGGTTGGAGATTTTTGGAAATCGGAAGACGTATTGAAAGAGGCATTTTGACTTTAACGATGTTAAAAAATATGCTCAAAGTGAAAAACGAAGACGAATCGGGCATTTTAAGAGCATTGCTTGAAGTCGATGACGGCTCGTTGACATATTTTTGGAGATACGGGGCAAAACTTCACCCTGCACCGGTAGTTGACTTACTTTTGTGTGATGAATCCAATCCGCACAGCGTGGCATATCAGGCATTGAGAATTGAGCAAACCGTAAAGAAACTTCCGCACGCATTGAACAATGTATTTTTTGCACCTGTTGATAAAGAGATATTGAAACTGATGTCCCAACTGAGATTAGTTGATGTTTACGCACTTATCAGGGAAGATGACGGCAGAAGAAAGACACTTGAAGCATTTTGTGATGAAAGAATGAAGGAATTTGAAAACATCGGAGAAATGCTTAGCAGAGAATATTTGAACCATATTCCGCAAAAGGGAATAAAGACGGCAATGGCAACAGAGGTATAAAATGCGGTACAAAATTACACACGAAACAGAATATAACTACTCGTTGCCCGTAACGATAAGCCAGCACCTTATTCACCTTGAACCCATTGAGTGCAAAAGACAAAAATGGGAGAGCCACAAAATTGAAATAACCCCGTATCCTGCATATAAAGTTTCACGTAAAGACATATACGGAAACAAGGTAACGGCGTTCAGTATTGAAGATGAGCATAAATTTTTCAAAGTAACGGCAAGCGGATATGTCGAAGTTTTTGCGGACGAATTTCCGCAAGAAACACCTGCTTGGGAAAGAGTGAGGGATAGACTTTCCAATCCCCAAACCGAAGAAGACATTGAAGCGTCGATGTTTTTGTTCGCATCACCTTTGGTAGTTTTTGACAGCGCAATAAAAAATTATGCAAAGCAAAGTTTCACGGAAGAAAGACCGTTTTCAGAAGCATTAAACGAGTTAAATCACAGAATATACAGTGATTTCACCTATGTCCCCGGAAGCACGAAAATAGGCACATTGCCGACGGAAGTATTGAGGGACAGAAAAGGCGTATGCCAAGATTTTGCTCATTTTATGATAGCCTGTTTAAGGTCAATGGGCTTATCTTGCGGATATATAAGCGGATATTTACATACGAGAAAGAACAATGACGGGCCGAAACTGTTCGGTGCAGACGCAACTCACGCTTGGGTAAGCGTATATTTGCCCGACTTTGGATATATGGAATTTGACCCGACAAACGACTGTGTTGCAGGCGAAGAGCACATTGTTGTAGCAAAAGGTCGTGATTTCGGGGACGTAAGTCCGTTAAAAGGAGTTATAACAGGTGGCGGGCCGCACACCTTAAAAGTAGCGGTGAATGTAGAAAAAACAACCGATTAAAGGGGTGAAAATAAATGAAATTTGAATCGTACAATACCGAAGGCTATTTCGACGAATTATTTTTTGAAGACGGAACGGCTCGTTCTTGTGCGGAAGCGTTAATTGAAACGATTAACGAATTACCAGACGGGGAGTTACAGCGCCGTCAAAAAACGGCAGAAGCATTTTTTATGGATACGGGGGTTACTTTTGCGGTATACGGAAACAAGGACGGAGCAGAAAAAATCATTCCGTTTGACGTGATTCCGAGAATAGTAGATGCTCAAACGTGGGCAACACTTGAAAGAGGCTTAAAACAAAGGACAAAAGCACTCAACTGTTTTTTGAATGACATTTATGGAGAACAAAAAATCCTCAGGGATAAAGTTGTTCCCGAGGAATTGATAAACACGTGCAGTGCGTTCAGAAAAGAGTGTATGGGATTGACTCCGCCGAGAAAAATTTGGGCGCACATAACAGGAACAGACCTTGTTCGTGATAAAGACGGAACTTTTTATGTTTTAGAGGACAATATGCGTTGTCCGAGCGGAGTTTCGTACGTGCTTCAAAACAGAAGAATTTTGAAACAAACCTTCCCGAAAGTATTTTCAAAATGTGCAATAAGACCTGTTGATGAATATGCGTCAAAATTGAGAGCAATGCTTGAATACCTTGCACCGAATACGGATAAACCGAAAGCGGTTGTATTGACTCCGGGAGTTTATAATTCAGCATATTTTGAACATTCATTTTTGAGCCAACAAATGGGTATCGAACTTGTTTGCGGAAGCGACTTGATTGTAATTGACAAAAAAGTATATGCAAAAACGACGCAGGGACTTGTTCAAGTTCACGTTATTTACAGAAGAATAGACGATGAATTTCTTGATCCGCAAACATTCAGACCCGATTCATTGCTTGGGGTAGCAGGATTATTTGAAGCGTACAAAGCAGGAAATGTAGCGCTTGCAAATGCCCCCGGCTGCGGTGCTGCCGATGATAAAGCAATATACACGTATGTTCCTGAAATCATCAAGTATTACTTGGGGGAAGAAAACATAATACCGAACGTTCCGACATTTGTATGTGAAGACCCCGTAAAAATGCAGCACGTACTTGCAAATTTAGACAAAATGGTCGTAAAAGCGGTTAGTGAATCAGGCGGTTACGGAATGCTTGTAGGTCCTCATGCAACCGAGAAAGAACGTGAAGAATTTAAGGAAAAAATCAAAGCAAACCCGAGAAAATACATCGCACAACCGATGATATCGTTAAGCAGAGTTCCGTCGATTGTAGAAGGCGGATTTGAAGGCAGACACGTTGATTTAAGACCTTATATCATACAAGGGGAAGACATTTACGTACTTCCCGGGGGATTAACAAGAGTTGCCCTCAAAAAAGGTTCTGTTGTAGTAAACAGTTCGCAAGGCGGCGGCTGTAAAGACACTTGGGTAATAGCACCGGAAAAAGGAGCACCCGAACACGGTCAATCTCAAGAATACATTCAACACCAACAACAGCAGCAACAACAAGAAAGGAGAAACTAATGTTAAGCAGAGTAGCAGATTCTCTTTTTTGGATAAGCAGATATATTGAAAGAGCGGAAAACATCGCAAGAATAATTGATGTTAACCTTTATTTACTGCTGGATTTGCCCGGGGAAGACAGACACTGGGACCCTGTAATTCAAACGGCAGGTTGTTCAAGAGATTTTTATCATAAATACAACAAGGCAACTTCGGAAAATGTAATGGATTTCTTGACCTTGGACGAAGAAAACCCTGCAAGTATTTTGAACTGTGTGTCTATCGCTCGTGAAAATGCCCGTTGCATAAGAGAAACAATCACCTTGGAAATGTGGATGCTGATTAACAGATTTTATCATCGACTTCACGAAAAAGATATAAAATCACAAATGTTGAACAATCCGCACGACTTTTTCACGGAAATAAAGGAATTTTGCCAATTGTATGTGGGCATACAAGACGGAACAATGAGCCACAGCATCGGCTGGAACTTCGCTTGGCTCGGCAGAATGCTTGAAAGAGCAGACCAAACATCAAGAATTTTGGACGTAAAATACTACATTTTGCTCCCTGATGTAAGCATGGTGGGCTTATCGCTTGATACGGTTCAGTGGACGGCTCTTTTAAAAAGCGTAAGTGCATTTGAAATGTTCAGAAAAACTTACTCGAACGTTACACCGCAAAATGTTTCCGAATTTTTGATTTTGAACAAAGAATTTCCACGCTCGGTGCTTTATTGCATGGAGCACGCAGAAAGGGCTTTGTTGAACATTACTAAAAGTCAAAAAACAATAAACGGAGAAAAATCACTTCGAGTAATCGGAAAACTCAAATCAATACTGGAATATGCCACTGTTGATGAAATCATTTCAAAAGGCTTGCACGAAACAATTGACGATATTCAACTCAGATTATCTCATTTCAATGCAGCAATAAGAAACGACTTTTTCGACTGCACTTGGCAGGTTTAAGTTAAAACAGAAAAGACCTTCTTTCGGGAAGGTCTTTTTTATTAAGTTGATTTTTTAGTCTTTTTAGTTGTCGTTTTTTTAGCCGTAGTCTTTTTTGCGGAAGACTTTGTAGTTTTTTTCTTGGCGTTTTCTTTTTTTTCAAGTTTTTTCTTTTCGAGCGCTTCTTTTTCAAGTTTGAGTTTTTTGGGCGAAGTCATATAATAATCGCTCTTTTGAAGGTCGATATAAGCGTAGCACTGAGTGCAGGGAATATCTTTTGCTGGGGGAGCGTTATTTGTGAGCATATTTTTCGCATAAATCATTTTTGAATGATTCATTGCTTTAAGATAGCCGTCTTTAAAAGCATTTCCGCCAAAATCGTCATTGTAGAGCGAGCAGCAGCCGAGAATTTTTCCGTCCCAGTTAATTTGCGGTTCTTCCCACAAGAAAGCGCAATAAAACCAATCCGTTTGGTGGTTATTGTACTCTTCGAGCATAACGTGAGGGGACAAATCCGTAGTAATCATGCCCGTTTGCTTGATAACCTTTGCCTCATCTTTAAGCGGAGAATATTCAGGGGCGCAGTTTGCGGTAAATTCCAATTCCATTTTCAATTTTTTAGCCATTTTTTTGACCAGAGGAATTTCGTGTTCATTGTGTCCGAAAACGATGAATTTCCACGTCAAGATTGGCAAATCGGATTTATATTTTTTCTTGTAGAAATTAATTTCCTCAATATTTTTAAGAACTTTATCGAGCCTGCCATGGACTCTGTATTGTTCGTAAGTTTCCTGAGTTGCCCCGTCGATAGAGATGACAAGACTTTGAAACTGATATTTCACGAGGGTTTCGGCCATACCTTTCGGAAGGTAATTCAAATTCACACCGTTGCCGGCATTAAGTTCGATACCTTTTTCGTAGGCATATTTAATAATTTTGTCGAGTTCGGGATTGAGGAAAATTTCCCCGTGATTAGATATTTCAACGCTTTCAATATCATTTTCGTCAACAAATTTTTTAAAATCTTTAAATTTAAGATTACCGAGTTGACAACCGTTGGCAACACCTTCGGGGTCAGTTCTCATGTAGCATTCCACGCAATCCAACTGGCACTTGGAACTTGCTTCTATTCTGACTCTTTTAGGCAATTCGGAAGCGTTTTCGTACGCTTCAAAGAGATGTTTTTGTTTTAATTCATGTTTTTTAAGTGTTCTTTTAGCCATAGAGTTAAATTTTTCCTTCGACTTTGGGTGATTTTAACCAGCGGTTATTTTTTTTCATATCCTTGTAAACCCAGCAGCGGCAACAAGGAATATCTTTTGCGGGTTTTGCATTATTTGTAACCATATTTTTTGCATAAACCATATAAGGGTGGTTCAAAGCGTTGAAAAGCCCGTCTTTAAAGGCATCACCACCAAAATTTTCTTTGAAATTAGCACAGCAGCCGAGAATTTGTCCGTCCCAATTTATCTGAGGTTCCCACAAATCACGGCAGAAATACCAGTCAACAACGCCTTCTTCATACTCTTTGAGTTGTTCAACGGGGGAGATATTTACGTCCAAAGATTGAAGATTTGTTTCTCTGAGAACCATTTCTCTGTCTTTGATTGGGGAATATTTTTCGTCCCAGTTTGCGTCAAATTTTATTTCCATGTGAAGCCTTTTTGCTTCTTTTTTTGCCTTGGAAATCTCGTGCTCATTGTGTCCGAAAACAATAAATTTCCAGACCAAATGGGGAGCATGGCTCTTGTATTTTTTCTTGTAAAAATTGATTTTTTCTATATTTTCGATAACTTTGTCATAATTTCCGCCGATTCTGTAAATCGAATAAGTTTCTTGGCTTGCCCCGTCCAAAGAAATTGTCATTGAGGCAAAGCCGTATTTTACAAGGGCTTCCGCCTGTTCATCGGTCAAATAATTAAGATTTACGCCGTTATCGGCAGTCAAATAAATATCTTTGTTTCTTGCATATTCAATTATTTTGACAAAATCGGGATTGAGAAAAATTTCTCCGCTGTTTGAAAGTTCAATGCTTTCAAAATTATTATCGTCAATCAAATTTTTAAAGTTTTCAAACTTCATGTGCCCTGTTTTACAGCCTTTTTTAACGGCTTCTTCCTCTTGCCTCATGTAGCAGGAAGGGCATTTTAATTGGCAAACCGTACTCAAATCTATACGAATATGTTTTGGCAGTTCGGATTTATTCTTGTACTTCTCAACCATATGCTGAGGTTCAAGTTTAACAACTTTTCTTGAATAAAAAAGACGACCCATTAAAAATCCTTTATAAAGTTAGAATATTGCAAGTATAACGCTTTTAAGGGGTCTTGGTCAAGTTGATTTTTCATTAAATAAAACTTATAATGAAAAAAACTTTCGGGAGAACTGATGATTAATTTGGAAAGCATGGAATTTGTTGTTTATTTGACTTTCAAATGCAATTTTAATTACTTGATGTGCTTTCAAAACCAAGATTTCAAAAGGGCTAAAATGAAGGAATTGTCCGCAGAAGAATGGGATATTCTTTTTGACACTTTGGTGAAAAAAATCGAGCACCCGAGGGTCGTTTTCATGGGCGGAGAACCGCTATTACACAAGGATTTTGACAAAATCATCAGAAGTGCCGAGAAAAAAGGTATTTATCCGACAATCATCACTAACGGCTACCTTTTGGAAAATCATCTTGAAACCCTGAAAGAAACCGATACCGGCATAAACCTCTCTATTTTGGGACTTGAAAAAACTCATAACAGAATTGTGCAGAGCAAAAACAGTTTTCAAAAAACGGTTTCTTTGCTTGAAAAAGTCGCAGAAATTAAGAAAAAACAAAAATATAAACATTTTTTTTGCAGAACAAATACCGTCATTTTGCCTGACAATATTGACGAATTGAAGGATTTGACCCTGTTTTTGGAACAATTTAATCCGAACGGAATAAGATTTGAGCACCCCAATTTTTTAAGCGAAAAAACGGAAATGACATCACACGGAATTTGTCAAAAACTTGGCTGCGGCTCGGATTTGGCACTTCAACTTCATGTTTCGCAAGATTTTGATTTTTCAAATGAAGAATACCAAAATAAAATCACGGAATTTTTCAACTGGACAAAAAAACATTTCAGAAAAGGAAAAATCCTCGATTTTCCGAACTTTTACGGCGAGGAAAGGGCACAATTTTATGATGATGAAAAAATGCACTTTATAAGAGCGGAAAGAATTTGTTCAAACCCTTGGAGAGTACCGTTTTTCTTACCAAACGGAGATGTGCAGAACTGTCTTTACAGCACGGTCGGAAATTTTTTGGAAGAAGATTTTTGGTCGATTTGGCAAGGCAAAAAAGCCGAAAAACTGCGTGATTACTTAAAAGAAAACAAAAATGTACCCTCTTGTCCAAGGTGCTGCTGCTTTTACGATGCCTCGTACATTTATGCAAAAGGCGAAAAAATGACCCTTCCAAACGGTGAAAAAATCTGTTTTGACGAGGAATTAAACCTTGTAGAAGCCTATTATGACGGGTATTTTGTCTTTGACGACACAAAAGAAATGCAAAACGAGTACACGCCTGTTAAAATAATGCCCTTCAACACAGAAAAAGAAAGGAAGCAAATCGAGCGTTGTGAAAAGATTTTGGGCAAACTTTCCGATTTAAAAGGAGTGCAAAATGCTGACCGTTGACGATATGGAATTTGTTGTTTATCTGACATTCAGATGCAATTTTCACTGCAATATGTGCACTCAGGGCGAAGAATTCAGAAAGAACGAAGTTGAGGAACTTTCCGTTGACGGCTGGTGCAAATTATTTGACAGTCTGACGAGCAAAATCGAGCACCCGAGGATTGTTTTCATGGGCGGAGAACCGCTTCTGCACAAGGATTTTGACCAAATTATAATTGAGGCGGAAAAAAGAGGTATTGAACCGCACGTTATCACAAACGGTTATCTTTTAGACAAACATTTGGACACGATTTTGAAAACGCACACGGGGCTGACAATCTCTCTCCACGGGCTTGAAAGCGTTCATAACGGAATTGCGAACGTTAAAAACAGTTTTCAAAAAACCGTTGAAAATTTGAAAACTATCAGAGATTTGAATAAAAAAGGGGCGAGAATTTTTTGCAGGGTAAACTCGGTCATTTTGCCCGAAAACATTGACGAAGCAAGGAATTTTACCGAGTATTTAAAACAGTTTAATCTGACGGATTTAATTTTAAATCACCCAAGATTTACGTCTTATGAAATTGAAGAAAAAACACTTTGCAGAACAAAAAAGGCGGGGCTTTCGAGTTTGCAAAGACTGCATTTGCACACAAATTGCGACTACCTTTTCGATAAAAAATATGTTGAAAAAGTTGACGAATTTTTCGATTTTATAAAAAAAGAGTATAAAAACCGCAAGGTTGTTGAGTTCCCAAGATTTTCAAAAGAGGAAAGGTATCAATATTACAACGATAAAGATTATGAAAAAATCCGTCAAAACAGACTGTGCGCCTCACCTTGGAACGTACCGTTCATTTTGCCGAACGGAGATGTTGCAACGTGTTTGTACAGCGTTGTCGGAAATTTTACCCGAGAAGATTTTTGGAAAATTTGGAACGGAGAGCGTGCAAACGGCATAAGAAGCGAACTTATCAACAACGGAAATTTGCCGAGTTGCAAACGATGCACCTGTTTTTACGATGCACACTACATTTATGCAAAAGACGGGATTTTGAAACTTCAAAACGGGCAAAAAATCAGACTCTCCAAGGAATTGACCATGCTTATGCCATCTTCGGACGGGTATTTTGTTTGGGATTTTGAAAGAAAAGAAGAAAACGGGGCAATTCCTGTCATTGCAATGACTTTTTCCGATGATAAAGAGAGAAAAAGAATTGAGCGATGTGAAAAAATCATCGGCAAATTTTCTGAAATTGCAGACTAACCGTCAATCCAAAATTCGTATTTTGAAAAGATAACGACTGATTTTCCGCCAATCCATGGTTCAAATCGAATAATTTTGTCAAAGAAATTCAAAATCGAGTATTTAAAATAGGAATTATTTCTTATTCTGTTCAGGTGGAAAAACGTTGTGCAGTCGAACTGTTCCATTTTTTCGGGGGTAGAAAATTCCTCATCATAATATTTTTGAAAAACTTCCCTCATTTTATTAAAAAATTTCTTTTTGAAAGAGGGTTTTATTCTTTCGAGGAAAAAAATCATCGTATAAATTGCATCCATAATAAATTCTTTTTTTACGGAATCGTAAATTTTCATGGATTTGAAATTTTCGTTCAAAATTTCATATTGAGTGAAAACGTCGAAGAACGTATCATCTTTTCCGCCGCTTGAAGCGTTGGGGCGATTTATACGGTAATAGAGGAGATTCTCGTCGATATAGGCAAGTTTTTCCGCACGCAAAGTCGCATTTATCCCGAAAATTATATCCTCACACATTGTTATTATTGCGGGAAAAGCGATATTTTTTTCAGTAAGGTATTTTTTGTTGTAAATTTTATTCCAAACGATATTCGGAATGGTAAAAATTTGCTGCTTAATTTCTTGCGGAGTAAACCCGTTTTTTATCATCTCGGGAGAAATGTTGACCTGCCCAAAAGGGTGAGTATCAGAGATTTTGCCGTTGTTATCGTCCAATGTTTGAAATTTGCACATGGCAATATCAGCACCCGTTCTTGTGATGGTTTCATGCATTTTTTCAAGGAAAGTGTTTTTCGCAATGTCATCACCGTCCAAGAACATAATGTAGTTGCCGAGAGCATTTTCAATGCCGATATTTCTGCCGACACCTTGCTTTTGCCTTTTTTCAAGCGCAATAACACGAATTCTTTTGTCTTTGTCCGCATATTTTTTTGCAACCGAAAGCGTATCGTCCTCGGACTTGTCATCTAAAATGATAAGTTCAAAATTTTCAAAAGTTTGATTTAATATACTTTCTATTGCCTCGGGTAAATATTTTTCAATATTGTAAACGGGCATTATTACTGAAATTTCAGGTTGCATAAAATTCTCCGAGAACAATTATATCATATTATTCAAAAGTTGCATAAACTGCCTTCAATATGGTAAATTATAATGTGTATCGAGGGAAAATGACTGATTATCAAATAGAAAAAGATATTGTTATAAAAGAGGAGTATCTCAAAGAAAAATACCAAAACAGATTGGAGATGCCCAAATACATAAGGCTTGATGCCAGCACGGTCTGCCAACTTCATTGCCCTTCCTGTTATATGAGAAAAGACAAAGAAGGCGTCAAAAACGGCTGCAAAATCGGACATTTGAAATTTGAAAAATTTAAACAGTTAATCGACGATAATATTTTGGAAAAAATTGAACTGTCCAACAGCGGCGAGATTTTTATGAACCCCGAACTCGTAAAAATTATGGAATACGCTTTCAAAAACGGGGTAAAATTGTCGGTTACAAACGGTGTGAACCTTAATTATTTGACCGATGAACAGGCGGAAGCGCTCGTAAAATACCAAGTTGACACGGTTACGGTTTCTCTCGACGGAGCAAGCCAAAAAACTTATGAAATATACCGAGTCGGCGGAAATTATAAAAGAGTTTTGAACAATATCAAAAAAATTGTTAAATATAAGAAAAAATATAAAAGCCAATTCCCCTATTTAAACTGGAAATTCATTGTTTTCGGGCATAATGAACACGAAATTGAAAAAGCAAAAAAAGAGGCAAAAAAAGTCGGCGTCGACGAGATAATTTTTGATATGAACTGGGATAAAGATTATTCTCCGATAAAAAATGCCGAGTACGTGAAAAAAGAAACAGGCATAGACGCTTTGGACATCAATACTTCACCGATAGTCCAATTGAAAGAGTATTTGGACGGGAAAGTCGAATGGTATTTTTGCCGTGATTTGTGGGAACCTCAGATAAATTGGGACGGACAGGTTTTGGGCTGCTGTGCCAATTACAAAAGTAATTTTGGCGGAAATGCTTTTGAAGAAGGGCTTTTGAACGCATTGAATCACCCAAAAATGATTTACGCAAAAAATATGGTAACAAACAACGCACCGCCTGCCGAGGGAATACCTTGCACAAACTGCTGGTGCTACAAAGCGATGAAGGAAGCCGATGTTTGGCTGAAATCACCGAAAATTGAAGGAAAAGTTTAAGTCCTTGACACAAAAAAATATGGGACTATGATAATGAGGATATCAAGATTTTGAAGGTGCAAAAATGAGAAAACCTAAAATTCCGATAAAAGAAGAATATCTTGTTGAAAGATACGAACATAAAGAAGATTTACCGAAAAGCATAAGGTTGGAAGCGTGCACGATTTGCCAACTTAATTGTCATTCCTGCTATATGCGTCAAGACCCCGAAGGGGTCGCAAACGGCTGCGGAAACGGCATGCTGAGTTTTGAAAATTTCAAAAAATTGGTTGATGACAACGATTTTGAAACCATTGAACTTTCAAACCACGGGGAAATTTTCCTCAATCCCGAACTCGTAAAAATTATGGAATACGCTTACAAAAAAGGGATAAAACTTACTGCCGACAACGGTGTAAACCTCAATAAACTCACCGATGAACAAGCGGAAGCGCTCGTAAAATATGAATTTGACAACATCGTTGTGTCCATTGACGGGGCAAGCCAAGAAACTTATAAATTGTATCGCCGCAGAGGCAATTTTGACAAAGTTATAAAAAATATCGAAAAAATCAACTTTTATAAGAAAAAATACGATAAAGAAAAACCGTTTTTGAACTGGAAATTTGTAATTTTCGGACATAATGAACACGAAGTCAAAAAAGCAAAAAGAATGGCAAAAAAATTGGGAATGGAAATTTTCTTTGCTACCAATTGGGATCCCGATTTTTCACCCGCAACCGACTTGGAACAAGTTAAAAAACTTACGGGTGTAACCGGCGTAACCCACACTCCGCACTCACGTTTGAAGCAATTCCTAAATAAGGAAATTGACTGGTACTACTGCAATTTTTTGTGGGAAGCACCGCAAATCAACTGGGACGGTCAAATTTTGGGCTGCTGCTCGCTTTATGACAAAAACTTCGGCGATAATGTTTTTGAAGACGGCTTGATGAATGCGCTGAATAACCCCAAAATGATTTACGCAAAAAACATGGTTACGGGTAAAGCGCCTGCCTTGAAGTGTATTCCCTGCACGGACTGCTACGTTTATAAAGACTTGAAAAAAGCAAAAGATAAACTCTGGGTTCCTTCACCGCACTTGGCTAATTTAGCGGAAAAAGCCCGTCTTGCAGAGGAAAAACGTCTTGCGGAAGAAGAAGCGGAAAAGAAAAAAACTAAGAAAAAAACAACAAAAACTTCTGCTAAAAAGACAACGGCGAAAAAGACAACGACAAAAAAAGCAGCAAAAACAACAACTAAAAAAACTTCTGCTAAAAAATCAACCGCATCAAAAGCAAAAGAAAAAACAAAAGAATAAAATTTAGGCTTCATCGTTTGATGAAGCCTTTTTAACTATTCGGATTTCAAAAGTTCGTCGATTTCGTTTTCACCTTGTTTTTCAAAGACATTTTCTTCGGGATAAAGAATATCCAAAATTCTTCTAAAACAGCCGACGTGGACTTTTTCGTCGCCTGCGACTTCATAAAGGACTTTTTTAACATCTTTGTCCTCAATAGATTCTGCTAATTGTTCATACATTTGAATTGCCTCATATTCTGCTGCTATATTAAATCTGATTGCTCTAATAATTTCTTCTTTATAGAGTTTTCGGTCGCATCTTTTAACCGAAAAGGGAGTTGAAAATTCAGGCATTAATAAATCCTTTCTTTTAATGAGTACAATAGAAATATTCTTTAAAAGGAGGAAATAATCTATTGGACAAACGGGTATAAAAGATTTTTTATGTTGAATTCGACAAAGCGAACAGTTGAACCGAAGGTGAAACTTGTGAGCCTGTCTCCGTAGTTGACTTTTAGCCGTTATAGTTTTGTTTTACGGATAAAAGGAAACGTAGTGTGTTTCAGGGTCTTTTCTGTCATCCTGAACTTGATTCAGGATCTAAAATAAAGATGCTGAAACGAGTTCAGCATGACAATTATTTCTCTGCCACCATAAATTTGACAAATAAATTTAATATACCATCATTCAGCCAACAAAAAATGGACGAGAAGAGACTCACCTGAGTCGTTGGCGAGGAACTCGAGCCGTACGAATCAGGATGCCCTAGGGTAGAACTCCTCATTTTGCGACCACGAGAGCAAAATGACAGTTCGATGTCTTCATACAAAAAAACTTCCCGAAGGAAGTTTAAAAATGGACGAGAAGAGACTCGAACTCTTACACCGAAGGCGCCAGTTCCTAAGACTGGTGCGTCTACCATTCCGCCACTCGTCCACTCCTTTAACATATCTCAAAAATCTTTTTCGGTCAAATTCATTTTATTTTATCGCAACTTCTATCTCGAAAAATCTTTCCCAAGGAAAAGAATACTCAATTTCATATCCTTCGCCCAAAAATTTCTCAACACACTCCTCGTAAGCCCTAAATTCCTGCTTTACGGCATTTTTATCGGTTATGTTTTTTTCCTTAATTTTTTTCCGAACATTGGCTTGATACGCCCAATCATCAAGCAATCTCACCGTTTGCAATTTATCAAACGCTTTCTTATCAGGATTTTTTGCCAAAAACGCACATAATGCAGCGCAAATACCCGAGCCGAGCGAATTTCCCGTTGTATTCCACGCTGAATATCCGTAAAAATTATCACTTCTTCCCTCTTTTAACAATTTTTCCACAAAACCGTTATCCGCCCCGTTTGCGTTCAAAATATCCACCACAAAAAACGGTTTTGAAAATTTCTCAATCTCCCCGTCAAACCCCTCTGTTTCAACGTTCATAACAAGTTCGCCCTGTTTTTCCCTGAAATTGTTCACGTACAAAATCAAGTCGGCGTTTTCCGTATCGCTAATTTGCGCTCCTGCCGTCAAAATTTGCGATTTCACGGATTCTGCCACGGAAATATCTTCATAATTTGAAATGAGCGATGTTGCCTCTTTTTGCGTATAAATCGGTGCTATTTTGACTTTTTGTCCGTCAGTTACACATCTTGCAAGCAGTGTCAGCGGAATTTCATCAGCCCCTGTTTTGACCAAAACACCCTTCCTTTTTTGTGCTTCAAACTCAAAATACTTTGCCTCTTTTACGTTAAAACCGAACTGTGCACAATCATCTTTTGAAAAAACGAGGGTATCAATCAATTTATCGTCGTACAATTTCACAAGCATTTTATTGACCGAAAAATTTCTTTCCCTCGTTGAAAGCCAGTCAATAAGGATATCTTGCGGAATTTCTCCTGCCAATTTATTCGCCTCTTTTTTGCAAAAATCGTTCCCCTCAACCTCAAATCGGTTCATATTGTACGAGTATGCAAATATTTTTTTGCCCCATTCAGACCAATATTCTTTTTCCTCTTGATTTTCATTATTGTTTGAAATACGCATAATACTTGAAAAAACAAGCGTTTTGCAATTTTCTTTTTTCAAAAGGATATTCCTGAGTTTCAAAATTCGTCGTTCAATTTCTTCCTTGGACTCCTGACTTCTCCTCGATGAAACCAAGCCGCCGTAAAACAAAGTATCGGCAGAAATTATCAAATAATCAATTCCTCTCAAATCTTCAATCCATTCAAAAAGCGCATCAATATTGGCGTTTTCTGTCAAAGAACCAAGCATTTTTCTGCTTGGCAAAACAAGTTCTGTTTCGGGATTTATTTCAGCCGTCATTTTAGGCAAAGTATAGCACACCGGTCTGTTATCAATCGGAATTAAGCCTATTTTCTTCATTTCAAAACCCCTTCCAGTCGAGAATTAATTATTTCCAATTCTTCAAGATATTGTTCTTTAAAGGTTTTTGGAGATATGATTTTGCAATTTTCTCCGTATTTAAGCAGTCTTTTTAACAACAAACTTTTGTCTTCTCCGCAATTAACTATCGTTTTATGATTGTCTGAAAAATTTTGCATGTGCTCGTTTTCCCTTAGACGATAATTCACGGCAAGCCTGTCATATACCTCAAAAACAATGGTTTCTGTTATGTTCAAAATATTCGATTTTAACGGCAAAACCTCTATACTGCTTATGTTTTCAGTTAATAGTTTCATAAAATTAGCCTTTTTAGGATTATAAACCGTCAAATATATTTTTTTATTCTCGATTTCAACCTTTTTTGGCTCAACCGTGATATTTTTTCCGTTGTAGCAAATATTCAGTTTCTGCTGCAAATCAACATATTTCTGAAAATTTTCCGCAATTTGAGATAAATTTTCGCAAATAAGAACTCTTTTTGTATTCAACTTTTTAATAAAAAGAGCCCTTGACTTCAAACTAAGCAACTTAACTATTTTATCTTTAATTTTGATAAAATCACTCCGTTGGTTTTCTATACAACAAGTATCAAACCTTCTAAAAACTTCAACCAAAATGTCGATTTCTCTTTCATTTAAGTCAATTTGCGAAAAATATGAACACAACGAATACTTTTTATCTATTTTTTCAATTTCCAAGCCCGACGCTTCCAGCGTATAAATGTATTTCAAAAAAGTTTCGGTCGCCTCAATATCCCCGAATTCACGACTGTTCGTTCGGTTAATGTCCTTAATATCTATATCCTCGCCAAATAACAGTTTCAAAAATTCTAAAACCCTTACGCAAGAATTGTGCTGTTTTATCTTATTGTTCATCTGTACCTCTCACGCATTTTGGAAATTTTTTGTGCAAGGTGCTTTTTCAAAATATCAGGCTCTATTATTTCAAAATTTCTTCCCAATGCCAATAATTGTTGGAAAAACTTGAACTCGCTCTTTACCGTGCTTTCAACAAGTATAAAGTTTTCTTCCCTGCAAATTATTCTCTCGTCGTTTTTGCACTCAAATGTTTTCATCTCATCACCCAAAACTTTGTATACCGCTTTGACAAACTCGTTTTCAACACTTTGAACAGGCTCTATGCTATGAATTTCGACGATTTTTTCCGCATTAAAATACGAATACGACTGCCTTTTTGCATACCATCCCAAAATATAAAGTCTTTCCGCCTCACAAAACACGGAATCAACAACAATATCAACCACTTCCGTCTTTTTGGAAGAAGTTTTGTACGTCATTACTATTTTTTTATTTTTTAAATCCTTTGACGCTAAAATATCCAGAATTTCCGCTTTAACCTTACCAAAAGGCTTTTTATAAAGCCAAAGGTCGTTTAATTCCTCATCACCGCTCAACGCAATAATTTTTTCAAACAAACGGTTTATCTCAATCGCTTCTTTCCACTGTGTCGGACTGACAAAATCCTTCCTTATTTTCGACAAGATTTTTATCTGCGCTTTTTCAAAAGAAACTTTGAACGGGTGAGATTTCAGCACATAGTTGAAATTATTCGTCGGGCTTGGTCGTGATATTTTACACCCCACGGCTTTTAAAGAATTTATCGTAACTCGCAATGTATCGTCTGATGTAGATTTTCTTGTTATCTCGTCCGCTTTCAGGTTTTCAATAATTTCCGCATTTGAACAAGGCTTCTCTATAAGCATTTTCAAAACCTTTATTGCCCTGTAAGCCGTTAAACTGATATTTACATATTGAGTTTTTAGTTTTTCACTATATTCTCTCATTAACTTAAATCCACTACGCTTACTCCATCGCCGCCTTCGGCTTCTTCCCCCGGACGGAACTTGGCAACGTACGGACTGTCTGACAAATATTCCCTTATTGCCTTTTTCAAAACCCCTGTTCCGTGTCCGTGTATGATTATTGCATGCGGCAATCTCGCAGAACACGCTTTATCAAGATAATTCTCAATTTCCGTCATCGCTTCTTCATATCTGTATCCCCTTAAATCTAAGGTGTACGATACATCGGGCTTCTTAAATTCAAATCCGCCTTTTGTTTTTGCAAGCGGCTGACTCTTGCTTCTTGCGATATTTTTATCGTAAACTGCAAGCCTTTTAACGGGAATTATCGTTTTGACCGAACCCATTAAAATTTCGGCTTTTCTGTTTTTGTCCGTGAAAGAAACAAATTCGGCTTCTTGATTTAATTCTCTTATCATGACCTTATCACCTGATTTAATGGTGTTTACGTCAATATCTTTGTATTCTTCTTTCAAGGAAGCGTATTCATCAGAAAGTTTATCGTGAAGTTTTTTTCTTATCAATGAATTTTTTCTTATTGTATTCATTGCATTTTCACGTGTTTCATTTTCTCTGAGATTTTTGAGAACGTCTTTAATTTCGTTTCTTGCAGAATCAAATGCTGTTTGAGTTTTCTTTTTGTAATCGGCAACTATTTTTCTCTTTTCTTTTTTAAGTTCCTCTGCCTGTTTTTCCAGTTGCATTTTTAATTCTGTAACTTTTTGTTCGTTTTCTTTGGCTTTTTCAAGCGATTTTGCGGCATCTTCCCACATTTTTTCTATTTGGGAATATCTTTCTATATTTTTGCCCGAACTTTCATGAAAAATATCTCTTGAATTGTCTATGATATTTTTGTTTAAACCAAGATTTTCCGCAATAGTAATAGCGTTACTGCTTCCTGAAATGCCTTGAACAAAATGATATGTCGGTTTCAGCGTTTCACTGTCAAATCTCACGCTCGCATTTTCAAAAGAATTTCCGTCCAATGCAAGGTTTTTCAAATCACCAAAGTGAGTTGTTACAACGCAAAACGCTCTTTTTTCAACAAAATATTTCAACAACGCTTCTGCAAGCGCCGCACCTTCCGAGGGGTCAGTGCCGGAGCAAATTTCATCAATCAGGATAATAGTGTCCTTATCCGCTTCATTGCTCATTTCCACAAGGTTTTTAATGTGTGATGAAAAAGTGGATAAACTTTGAATAATATTTTGCTGGTCGCCTATGTCGGCAAAAATTTTCTTAAACGGGTAAATTTCCGCCTTCGTACAAGGCACGTGAAAACCTGCTTTTGCCATTAAAACACATAAGCCTATCGTCTTTAATACGACTGTCTTTCCGCCCGTATTTGAACCCGTTATTATCGTGCAAAGGTTATTTTCGCCGGCATTAAAATCGTTTTCTATGACATTATCGCAAACCCTCATCAATACAGGATTTTTCATTGATTGCAAAACGATTTTAGGCTGTTCGGAAATTTGAGCAGGCACACTGTCGGTTTTTTGAGAATATTTGCCTTTTGCAAAGTGAAAATCCATTTCGGCAAGAAGATTTTGGGTATTCAAAATTGCTTCAAAATGGCATCCTATCTCATCTGTAAACGCCTTTAAAATCCTGTCTGTTTCAACATTTATAAGGATTTCCGTTTCTCTTTGCTTGTTATGAAGTTCGGTAAGTTCCTTAGGCTCAATGAAAAAAGTCTGCCCCGTAGCGGAAACATCGTGAACAATTCCGAGAATTTTATTTTTTGCTTCCGCTTTCACTTGGAACACTGTTCTGCCGTCCCTTTGGGTGTAAACGGTATCTCGCAAATTGTCGGTAAATTCGCTATCGGTCAAAAGCCTTGAAACAGTTGATTTTATGTTGCTTAAAGTATCTGCCAGCGATTGATATAATCGTTTTAATTCGGGAGAGGCGCTTTCTTTTACCTTCAACGAGTTGTCAAAAGTGTCAAAAACCTTGTCTTCAAACGATTTCAAGACAAAAAGTTTTTCCGCAAGCAAATTTAATTGAGATGCTTCTTCCGCATTTTTTTCGAGAAAAGTCTTTACCAGCCTTGCATTTCTCAACAAATATGCAATGTCCCAAATTTCCTGAGCCGATAATTTTATTCGTTTTTTCGCATCTTTTAACGAGTTTGTAAGGTCGGAAAAATTCTCCAACGGGAAACGCAAGTTCAAATCACAAAGCCTTCTCGCTTCTGTCGTCAACTCGTTTTGGGCGATAATAAACTCTATGTCATCATAAACTTTTGCGTCCAAAGTCCTTAATCTGCCGGGCTCACTGATGGCAAGTTCGCTGATGTATTCTTTTACTTTATCAAATTCTGTTACTTCAATTGCTGACTTCATAATTTTAATTATATGACAAAGAAGTTCTTCTTGCTTGTGTTTTTTATATTTTTCTTCTTTAAAAACCTTTACAAATTTTAATTTGTGCTAAATCGTGGTATCATAACTACTATGAAGAAAATAATGCTTTGTTATCCCCCGGGGGATTTATCGAAAAAAATTAAAAACAGATACAGATTCTATACCAAAGATATAGTTCCTCATTCAATGCGTGCTTGTAACGACTTGGGCTACATGGCGGCTACTTTGAGAAATGACGGGCATGATGTTTTTCTTTTTGATTACAAAATTACCAATTCCACGGCACTTGATTTTCTTGACGATATTTTGAAATATTGTCCTGACGTTATCGTGCTGAAAACAGATATTGCAAACATTTTTGAAGATTTGAAACTCGTAAGAATGATAAAATCTTCCAATCCGCAAATTGTTGTAGTTTTGAAAAGTGAAATGTTTTTTGATGCTTCGGAAGATTTGTTGTGCAATTTGCCTTTGGGCGGCGTTGATTATTTGATAGGCTCAGATGCAGCATTTGTAATGCCTTTGATTGTTAAATATCATTTTGATGCGAAGGAAATGATTTACCAAATTCCGTTTATCACAATTTGTCAAAACGGCTGCATTCAAAAAACAAATTTCCATGCTCCGCACGGAAATATTAATGATTTACCTTTTCCCGCAAGGGATTTGATGAAAAACGAATATTATTACCGTCCTGATAATAAAGAGGTTATTGCAACAATTCATACTGCAAAAGGCTGTAATTGCAACTGTCTTGGCTGTTTTGAACCCGTGCTTGCAGACTCGACTTTGAATGTTCGTTCGGCAAAAAATGTTTTTGACGAAGTTTATGAATGTTTTTCAAAATACGGAATAAGAAGTTTTTATTTTCCGTCAGATACTTTTACTCATAGCGAAAAATGGGTTGAAGAATTTTGCGATTTGATTATAAATTCAGAAATGTCGGGAAATATTGATTTGATTATTCACGTAAATCCTGCTAATTTCACGGAATATATGGCAATGGAAATGAAAGGTGCAGGCTGCTCAATTGTCGTTATGCGTTTTGACTGCGGTTCGGACGACTCGCTTTTGAGAATGAATAAGGGCTTAACTATTGATGAATGCTACAATTCAGCAGAAATTGCCGATAAAAATAAGTTGAAAATTTTCGCTATTTACTCTCTCGGCTTGCCTTGGGAAGAAGAAGCACATCTTGTTGCAACACAAAAAATGATGAACAAAATCGCCGCTGATTTTATCATAATTTCTATGCCTGTTCCGCTTCCCAACTCTAAAATCGAAAAGATTTTCAGAGATGAAAACATTCTCAAAGAACCTGTTGTAACAAAAGACGGAATTAAAATTCCTGCACTCGGAACTAAGTTTTTAACCCACAGAAAGGTTAGAAAATTCCGCAGACAGGCTTTACTTTTCTATTATTTGCACCCAAAATTTGTTTTCAAAAAACTTTTGGAAATTTCAAAAAAGCCTGAATTATTCAAAAAATACATGGCATTTTTGTTTGAATTATTCACAAATAAAAGAAAATAAATTATTTGTTTTCTTCAAGGTATTTGTTGACGATTGTGTTGGCAAGAATTGTGTTGCCTTTGTCGTTCAAATGAACGCCGTCCGTAGTAATTGCAGAATTTTTATTTGACTTTCTTATTTCCGCTTTTACCGCCGAACTTACATCAATCAAGGTTATATTTTTTTCTTTTGCAATTTCAGATAAAAATTCGTTGTACCTGTCGATTTCCTTGTTCATCGAGGAGTCCAAATCTTCCGAAATAACGGTTAAATTCATAAGGTAGACTTTTATATCGTTTTTTTGTGCCTTGTCTAAAATTGCATTTATATTTTCTTTGTAATCCTCAAAAGTCCCCTTGTTGAGCCATATATCGTTCAATCCTCCCATAAAAAACATAATGTCAGGCTTTTTGGAAAGAACATCTTTGTCCATTCTGTCGAGCATGTTTTTAGAAGTATGACCACATATACCGGCAGGTATAGGAAGAATGTTCACACCTGAATTTGTAAGCCTTTCCACGACTTGTTGAACATAACCGTTTTGATTTTCCCAACCAAACTGAGTTATGGAATCACCGAAAAAAACTACTTTTAAAGGCTCATTTTGCACAGATTGCTTCACTATCATTCCCAACGTTCCTATTAATATCAATACGAATATTATAAATTTAATTAAATCTTTTCTCATAAAAAAATTTTAAAACATATTTATTTTTTATGCAAATAAATCAAACCCACACGCAGAATGAATTTTTATATTTTACGTCATTTGCCGTCATTCCGAACAGCGGATTTTGTGTAGTGCGAAGCGAAGCGTAGACACGAAGTAACAAAATGCA
>ERZ857629.662-NODE-662-length-44841-cov-18.090207_pt1 | contig 44841 bp, 42 predicted proteins | sample MGYA00519700_ERZ857629 | MGnify/ENA primary metagenome ERZ857629 (study PRJEB31778, sample SAMEA3449351) | human gut metagenome | biome: human gut; feature: human-associated habitat; material: faeces | place: United Kingdom | collected 2010/2012 ... | reverse complement strand
CTTTCGTATAAATTTTTTGTTCAACTCAATATTATACGACTTGAATCACTTTTTTCTATAGAAATGTTTCACATCAATTGTAACACAACAGTGCTGAATTTACTAATAAATATAGAAAAACATATGGTAAAAGTCCTAAAGAAAGTAATTTTACTTTATATGTTTATTGTAAATTCAAAAAATACAAATTAAATCCACCTGGTTGTCCATCGTATGATAGTGATGTTGAATCATTTCATTGGTTTATTGAAAGAGATTGCCTTGCATGGGATGATGTAACAGATAATAATTCGTTAATCAAATATACAACCGAATATATTACTAACTATATAAATATGGAAATAAGAACTAAAGGTTATTCGCCATTAGATAAAATAAAAACGGCTTACGAAATAGATAATATCATATTTCCCAAGCCACAACTATTAACTGTATAACTCTCAAGTTACAGTTAATAGTTTATCATATATTAAAGATTTTAGAAAGGATAAATTATTATTATGAAAGCAGAAATGCAAATATTAATAGAAAATATAAAGGAATATGCCATTATATTAAATGATTATATTAACAAAAGATTTAAGTATACATTAAATGCAAAATATCTAGAAGATGAAATAAAAACAATATCAGGTTCATTAATAGAGATATCTAATGAATTAGAAAATATAATTTTAGAAGAAAGCAAATAATAGTCAAGGACGATGAAATCGTTCATCTTGATCCTTGACTATTATAAAAATAATTACAATCAAATTTTCATTAAGGATAGTTTTATCCTTAATGCTTACTAATTTAAGAAATTATTAAACTATCATAAAAGAGTCACGATGTCTTGACAAAAGTTACATTTTAGAGACATTTTTCTTAATTATTCACATAAAGGCTTACTTTTTCTTATTTTTTATAATACATAATAACCAGAGTGTCACTATGTATTATAAAAAATTATATTGCCCATAAACCGAGTAATAAAGCTTGATTATTATATTTCATTATTTTGTTCTTTTTTACCTTTGAAGTAAGTAAATGTTCCTAATACAGCAGATATCATTCCGATTAACGCTATTACTAATGGTGATTTTGTACCTGTGCTTGGGTTTGCGTTTGCATTTGATGAACTGAAATTATTGCCACTGTTGTTTGAACTTGAATTACTTGACGTTGAAGTGTTTTCATCGCTGCCATTGACGCCAGCAGTTCCTCCACTGTTACCTCCGCCACTAGCTACGCAAGCTGTCCCTGATGAATTTTTTACATATCCACTATTGCAAGTAAATTTACTTGATTTAGCTGGGCATGTTGCGTTGGCTGGGCATTTTCTTTTTCCAATCCCAGCAATATCTGCTGTAGATGTACTAAATACACCTCCTGGGCAATAATAGCCTGATGGGCAATCTTTACAACTGCCATATGAACCACCATAATATTGGCCGGCAGGGCATTCTGTCGTTTCAGATCCTGAAATGCAACTAGTACCTGCTGTATTTTTGATATATCCACTATTGCATGTAAATGAACTTGATGTGCATGTTGCATTGGCTGGGCATTTTCTTTTTCCAAACCCAGCAATATCTGCTGTAGATGTACTAAATACACCTCCTGGACAATAATAGCCTGATGGGCAATCTTTACAACTGCCATATGAACCACCATAATATTGGCCGGCAGGGCATTCTGTCGTTTCAGATCCTGAAATGCAACTAGTACCTGCTGTATTTTTGATATATCCACTATTGCATGTAAATGAACTTGATGTGCATGTTGCATTGGCTGGGCATGCTCTTTTTTCACATCCACTAATAATATCGCCCGTATCAGCATTATATTTTCCGCCTGGGCAATAATATCCAGATGGACACGTTGCAGTATGATTTTGGCCTTGATAATATGTTCCTTCTGGGCAATTTCCTACGTTTGTTCCATCAGTTTCACAACCAGTCCCTGCTGTATTTTTGATATATCCACTATTGCATGTAAATGAACTTGATGTGCATGTTGCGTTGCTTGGACACGAACGTATTCCGCCTGATGATGTATCAGTGGTTTTAAATGTCCCACCTGGACAATAATATCCAGATGGACATGGAGAACAGGAAGTATTGTGGGCTATATGATATGTTCCTTCCTTGCACTCTACTGATATTGCATTCTCACAATCCTTTTTACTTATCCTAGTACAATTTTTATAAGGTTCACCACTGCTATCGTGCTGTGCTGCACTACAATTCTCCATAACACCGGGAATATTCATAACATCCAGACAACCAACACTATTACATTTTATTTTGGCTCTTTCTGCATATATACATTTACCGTTATTTACACTCCAACCTTCCTGGCAAGTACATGTTGTAGCAGCATATGTATCGCCAGATCCAATACCTACCATGGTAAGTAAAGCTACTATTATAAGTACTGAACCTAATGAAGTACCAAGTATACCCCATTCTTTTTTACTTATTTTTTTCATAAATTCTTTATTCCTTTCGTAGTTTATTTTACAATTAAATAATATCATGTATTTTTATTATTGTCTAGTTATTTTTGACAACTAGGGCACCCTACTTTGACAGTTTTATATTAAAATTTCTCTCTAGATATTGAAAGATAATTTTTTTTAAGATTTTTTTTGAAAAACTATTATTTTTTAATATTTTATGTTATAATTTTTATGATAAATATAATAGAGGTGAATGGAATGGATAGTAGTAAGATAGTAGCCAGTAAGGATGAAAAATATAAAATATATCAATTTTTTAATAAGGAGAATATTGGTTACTATGTAGTGGTACCTGATAGACAGATAGATAATTATAATATTTTTGTAGGATTCGATGGAAATTTAGAAGAAGTTAAATCTATTGGGGAAGAAATATTTAATGGTTATGATAAGGCAATTTATGTGGTACCTTTAATCAATATGGAAGAATTTAAAACTGCTTGTGTGAGTGACAATAGAGATTTATTTAAGAAAATTTTAAGAGAAATACAAGGTGTTACTTATGATGTTGCTAATAGAATTTTTGAGGCTAAACATCATATGGCTTCTTTTGATAAAGTAATTAACTTTGTTTTATTAAATGAGATGGATAAAAAGTTTTTTGCTTGGCTTAAGTCAACAATACCTAACTATGTTAATGGTGTTTGGATGATGATAAATAATTCTAAACAAAATTTCTTTGATTCACTTCAGGAGATGTATGGTGATGGAAGTATTATTTTAAATCAAGATATTGAGAGAAGAAATAATGATGATTTAATTTTTGTGAATGGGGATAAAAATTTGGTGGAAAGAATTAATAATCGTGATGAAAGTTTATTTGATAATGGAAACTCTAATAATGAAACAGAAGAAAAATTAAAGGTTGAGGGAAAAATAAAGAAAACTGTTGATTCAGAAAAGAAAAGTATTCTTAAAGAGAGACATAGCAGCGGTTTTGGAAAGGTTCTTGGGCTTATTCTTACTTTGATTGTTTCTTTGTTTATTGGCCTTGGAATTGGTTATTTGATATTGAAATAGTTAAATAGATTATGTATTTTAAAAGATGTAGATTGTATTGGATCTACATCTTTTTGCTTGTTTTTGGGAAAAATAAAAATAGATGGAAGTATATTAGGGGTAAAATGTTTAAGTATTATTTGTTTCTAAATACTTATCTAATTTGGTTAATAAGATATCTTTTTTAAATGGTTTGATAAATTCTTTATCTAGTATAATGAGATCATATTTATTTTTAGCTTTTATTTTGTTAAGTGTTTCTCTACCGGTATAGGCGGTGTCTATTGCAATATGATTATTTTTTAAATACTTAGTAAATATTAGACCTGTTTGTTTATTGTCATCAATAACTAGAATTTTTTTGTTTTCATAATCTTTTAGATATTTATTTGTTTCTGGATTGGTTGTATTTACTATTCTTTCATCAATAATTAGTTTATATTTTGTACCTATTCCATAGTCTGATGAAATAATCATTGTACCATTCATTAGAGTAATTAGTTTGTATGACTCATTGATACTTTTATTATTTTGTTTAATGCTTTCTAATTCAGAACTAGATTTTCCAATACTGGAGTCTTCGATGGTTATTATTAATCTACAGATATCATTTTTTATAATTGTATTTACAGTAAACTCGATGTATCATTTATCAGTAGACTTGATACTTGTAGTTAAGATATTCATTATACTTTTTTTAAGATTTATAGAGTCCCCATATAATAGTTTGGGAATGTTGTGTTCTATATTAGTTCTAAATTCAAGTCCTTTATTCATACATACTCCATTATACATACTTACTATTTCTTTAAGTAAATTCTTAATATTATACTTACTATTATATATTTTAATAGAAGAGGTATCTATCGCTGAAACATCCATAATATCATTTACTGTACTTCTAAATTTAGCAGTCTCTCCCTTAATATTTCTAGCACTATCTTTGTCTTGTTCTAAAGAATCACTATCTAAGATTATATCAGCTTCATCATTTATTTTATCGGTTGTATTTCTTATCTCTTGAGTCATATTATATAAAAACATTGTCTTTTCTTCATTAGCATTATCAGATATTTCTTTGGCTTTATGAAGTTCTTTCAAAAGTTTCATATCGGGGTTTTCTAGGGTGAAATACATAAGGCACGTTATAAAACTTTCAGTAGCAGTAATAATAAGAATTTCTGGCCTTATTTATTGGATTAGGAATGGCTCCTATTTTACTGCAGGCATAAATTAAATAACGGGCTTCAGGAATGTTTGGTAGCATAATTACTACTTTTTCATTCTCTTTAACGCCGGTTTTCACCAAAGCAGAGGCTGTAATATCAATGTTTGTAAGACGTGCTTGGTAAGTTATTTCATTTCCTAAATACGATAAAATTACAGTATCAAGATTTTTTCTTGCATAATCAAAGAGCATCTCATACTTACTGGTTTCTTTTTTTGAAATTCTAGTAAAGCAGTAAATGAAGCGCCGTTATAATACTTTAGCCAAGGTTTATCAATACTGGTGTATCCGGTAACTGGACCTAAAATTTTACCTAGAGATAAGTTTCTTAGATAAGTTGCTCGTATTTTCTTTTCTTTTTCTGTTAATAATGCTAATTTATTTTTATATTCTTTTAATAATATTTTATCCATAATATCCTCCATAAAACGTTGTATATTTTAATTTTAAAAAATCATAGTACCCTATTTTGAGATTTTTATGACTTATAAACTGATTTTTGATATTATTTATTTTAATATTATTAAAGTTATAGTTACTATTATACTTATAATAGTGGTTGCTCCAAAATATATTAGGGCAGATTTTCTTTTATATTTTAAATTGGGCATTATTTTTCTTACTATTGGAGTTAAGACTAAATGACCAAAAATAATAGATATGATAACAGATACTTCAGGGATGATGAAGCGGAGAATTACAGTTATAATTCCTAGAATAAATCCGTATAGAATTTGTCCTTCACTGGTTTCTGGAGTAATGGTATAGTCAGAGATGGTGTATGTTACTAGGTATAAGATATTACCTGTTACTAATTCAAATAAAACAAACCAGATACTCATATTGTTAAATATTCCTATTATAAGCATCATTATAGTAAAGGTAATGGTATATGAGAAGATGATGTTATATTTTGTTGTTTTTTTGATAAAGAGATAGATAAAGGCGAGGATGGAAATTAGAGGACTTAGGTAATTATAACCTAATATGTATGAAGAAATACTTCCATTACTGGCTACTAATTGGTTGTATGTACCAAAGTAGTTTAATGATTTTAGGTTTGTTAGAGGGGTTATTAAATTATTAGTAAAATAACGATATAAATATAGGAATAATATGCCATATAAGATACTACTTAGGTTTATTCCTTTTATAATTTTTTTAGATATTATAGTGATTATACAAGTAATTAATAGAATAATTGGTGAAGTATTTATAAGGAATGGGGACAGTAATAAGGAGATTGTTAAAATATTATCCTTGGTAAAAACTTTGATTATTTGTTTATTTTTTGTTAAGAGATTTATGATGTAATCTAGAATTATTAAGAAGGTAGTGGTAAGAATAATAGTTTTTAGGTAATTAGCAAGATATGAATATTCTTTTAAAATTAGGTGATAAAGAAAGATATAGGCTGTAAAGAATAAGGTGGAGATAAAATAAGCTAGATTTATTTTTTGAATACTGTTATTTGATTTTATAAAACATATAGATACTTGTTTAAAGTTTTTCATTTTGCTCCTCCTTTATCTTACAGATTTTATCACGTATTTCTATTTTTGATGGGCAAATATAAGAACATAATCCACATTCAATACATCTTTCTACTTTTAATTTTTTAGCATCTTGAGGGTTTTCTATAATCATTGAAGGTATTAATTTAGATGGACAAACCTCGGTACATTTGCCACATTTAATACAAGGATTTGATTTTACTTCGTTGTTTTCTATTATTAAGATACAAGATAAGTCTTTGGTAATTATTAATTCATCGTTAGGGATTGATTTTCCCATCATTAAACCACCAGCGATTAAAATAGGATCTTTTAGTTTGTTGTACTCTTCTGTTTTTAGAATTATTTCACTAAAGTTGGTGCCTATTTTTACTTTATAGTTTGCTGGTTTTTTTATGCCAGCTCCAGCAATGGTAACTATTCTATCAGATAATGGTTTATGATATTTTAAGGCTTCATAGATGGCATAAATTGTAGAGACATTTTCGGTAATTGTTTTAACTTCTTTTGGTGTTTTATGATACTCTAAAGAAAGTATTTCTTTTACTAAGTAACGTTCATAACCGTTAGGATAAGCATCAATTAGGCTATATATTTTAATATTTGGGTAGGTGTTAATGTATCTTAATAGTTTGTTAATTACTAGGGTATTACTTTCATTAATGGCAATATAGGCTTTTGAAAGGTGCATAATTTCCATAATAGCATCAATACATTCAAGAATTTCTTCAGGGTTATTATACATAATAGCACTATCAGCACTGGTATATGCATCACATTCGGCACCATTTATAATTAGGTATTTTAATTCTTCGTTAGTATCATATTTTAAATATGTTGGAAAATCATTACCACTCATTCCGGTAATACCACATTTTTTTAGAAGATAGATAAATTCATCTTTGCTATATTTTGTAATATCTTTCTTCTTCCCTACTTTATCATTATATTTTTCTTTAAAGTCGTTTTCTATAACAATACAATTTACTAATTCACCATTTGAAATATATTTTTTGGTTAAACCAACAACGGTACCACTTACACTAGATGTTAAAAGTAGATCACAAACATCATTTTTACCTAGGGGGGTACCAATTGTAACGTAGGTGCCTACTTCTACTAGGGGATTAAAGGTATAACCTAGTTTACTTTTTAATGGAATATAGATTATTTGTATCTTAATATCATCAATGACTTTTTTATTGGGGTTAATTTTTAATTTATCAATTGTTACCATATACTTATTCTCCTTAACATAATTATACAATAAATTTAAATATTATTAAAGAAAAAATGAAGTTTTGGAGACTTCATTTATACTACTTTTGAATATATTCTATTTTTGTAACCTTTGATAAGGAACTATTAATGGTTAAGTCGATAGTTCTAGTTCCTGATGAAGGAATTTTAGCGCCTTTTAAGACAAGAATTTCTTTAGTGCTTTTACCTTGATGGAAGATAATGTATAGATTGTTTATTTTATAGTCATTAGAGGTATTGTTTTTTATAACTGCTAAGTAATTTGAACTATTATTTTTGACAGTTATTGTCTGATTAGTAATATCTAGTTCTTCATATTTAGTATCTTTTAAAACATCGTGATTATCAATATTAATTATGTCATCTTCGTTGTTAGAATTGTTTGTTTTAGGATTAGCTAATAGATAGATAGATGTTACAATAGAAGCTAAAATTATGAGACTTAGACAAATTATTATTATTTTATTTTTATTCATAGATCCTCCTTCATTATTAATCGGCATAGTTATCAAAATATCCTTGAATGTAGACGACAGGGGTTCCTTTATCTCCAGAACCAGAGGTTAAGTCACATAGGGAACCTATTAAATCAGTTAATCTTCTAGGGGTTGTCCCTTGAGATAACATATTACCAGTTAAGTTTTGTTGTTTACTTTTAATTTCTTTACGAATTGCTTCGGCTAGTTCTTCACCTCTTAAGTCAGCATAGATGTTATCGGAAACATATTTTAATTTTATTTCATTGGGAGTGCCAATTAAGCCTTTGGTATATGCTGGTGAGACAACAGGATCTGCTAATTCCCAAATTCCACCAACAGGATCTTTAAAGGCACCATCACCATAAACCATTACCTCTATTTTTTTACCAGTTAATTCATACATTTTATTTTGAATTGTAGCTACTAAATGTTGCCCTGTTCGTGGGAAGAGTTTTAATCTTTCTTCAGTGGATTTATTTGATCCTAGTAATCCATAATGTTCATTGAAGCCAGAGTTATTAATAGGTTTATTCATTATTTCATATAGGCCATAAATATTAGCATTTAGATCTTTTAATAGTTTGTTGGTTTCATATCTTGAATGAATATCACAATTTATAATATTATTGGTGTATTTTAAGATATCTTTAGGATTATTGGAGAAAACAAATTCTACTTGGCAATTCTCACTTTCAATTAATTCTTTGTAAAAAGAAACCATATTAATTCCGGTAAAGGGATGAGTAAAGTTTTTAAAATATTTATTGTAGTCTTGTTCACTAATAATACTATTTAGATTAAATGGGCTGTTTATTAAGTCTTGTTCATTCATTATACCATTACCTACTTCATCTTTTGGAAATGATAAAAACATTGTTATTTTATTCATTCCTCTAGCAATTCCTTTTAAAATCATAGAAAAACGATTACGGCTTAGGATTGGATATACTAAACCAACTTCTTTTTCAGGAAATTTACTTGATACATCTTTAGCAATGTCATCAACAGTAACATAATTCCCCTCGGCAATACCAACGACAGCTTCAGTTATAGCTATAATATCACGGTCTTGAAAAGTGAAGCCTTCACTCTTTTGGGCGTTCATTAGAGAATCAATAACGGTATCTGCTAAATTGGTGTCTTCTTTTATTATAGGGGTTCTTATTCCTCTTACGACTGTTCCTACATATCTCATATGTATACCTCCTTATTACTTTATATGAATATTTTAGCATATTTTAAAAAAATAGGCAATTATAAGTATCAAATATTTGTAAACTAGGTTGTAAAGTATTTACTAACTGTTTATAATTTAAGTGTAGGAGGAATTTATTGTGTATAGTAAAGAGGTAGCGGAAAGGGTTATAAATTATATTAGTAATAGAGATCAAAAATGGGCTACTTATGAGAAAATCAATACGAATGTTGGTAATGAAAATCTTGGGGAGACATTAGCTATAATGGTTAAGATAGGAGATTTAACTTTTTCTGGTAAGAAATACAGAGTAAGTAATAGTGAGATACGAGAAGGAGTTGTATCTGTTACTAAAAATGGAATTAAACAAATTAAAACTGATAATGGTAAGGCTATTCCTTTATCTGTTAATTCTTTTTATAATGTGCTTTCTGGAGATAAGGTTTATAATGTGCTTTCTGGAGATAAGGTTAAGTATAGAATTATTGATAAAGAAGCATATGTTAGAGAAATTGTTGATAGAAGATTTACAGAACAAGTATTTGAAGTAGTATTTGTTAATGGAAAAAAAGCTTTGGAGTATACTCAAGGTAATTATTCTTTAAAAGTTAATTCAGAGTTTTTAAGGGATTATTCGATTGGAGAGTATGTACTCGTTAATGTTAGTAAACCGGGATATGAAAAGATTATTAAAAGAATTGGTAATACTAGTGATCCTAATAATAGAGATATTATATTAGCTTATAATCACGGATTTGATAATGAGTATGATGAGGATTATTTGAGGGAATTAGCTAATATTAAGACTGATATTAATGAGGAAATTTTGGCTAATAGAGAGGATTATCGTGGTGAGGAAGCAATTACTATTGATTGTTATAATACTAGAGATATGGATGATGCAGTTTGGGTAAAGAAACTGGAAAATGGTAATTGGTTATATCGTTGTCATATTGCTTCAATATCTGAGTTTATTCCTTTTGGAGGAGCAATATTTAGAAAGGCTTTAAAAAGAGGTTATAGTGTTTATACTAGAAAGTCAGTCTTTCCCCTATTCCATTATGTTATTAGTAATGGGATATGTTCTCTTAATCCGGAAGAAGATAGACTTACTAAGACAATAACTTTAGAGATTGATAATAAAGGGAATGTTATTAATAAGAAACTTACATATGGGGTTATTAATTCAAGGAAGAAAATGTCTTATGCAGAATGTGATAAGGTTTATCTTGGAGATGAGACAGTTGACAAGAGTTATTTGCCTTATAGAGACTTATTGTTTCATTTAAAAGAATTAGCTGATATTTTGGGAGATAATTTAAAACGTCACGGGAAAATTGAGTTATATATTCCTGTTCCTAATATTAAGACTGATGATTTGGGACAGCCAATTAATGATGCGAAAATTGATGGACCGATATTTAGAAAAGTCATTGAGTATTTAATGATTTATGCGAATATGGCTTATACGGAAATATTGGATGAAGAAAAGTTGCCATTATGGTTTCGTAATCACGTTAGTTCTGATGAAAAGACCATTAGTTCTTGTATTGCAAAGATTAAAAATTATGGATATGATACTTCTATTTATGATAAAACAAAAAATTTACAGTTATTCTTAGCATCTTTTGTAAATAATCCAGCGGATTATCAAATTATTTCAGGAATTATTTTGAGTGGATTTCATATGGCTAATATTGGATATGTTAATCTTGGACATTTTGGATTAGGATTAGATAAGTATTGTCGTTATACTTCTGGTATAAGAAGAGGAGATGACTTTTTAAATCATTATTCAGCAGATGCATATATTACTGGAAATACTAATAATATAGATAAATTAAGGAATCTTCAAAAGGTATCTTGTGATTGGTTTAACCGAGCGGAAGTGGAATCTGAGGCGGTGGAAGCTGAGAGTTTGATTGAAGATATTTTAGATATTGCTGATAGAAATATGTATAATTGTATTGAGGGAATTGTTATAGAGCTTCATTATGATATGGCTTATGTTAAATTAATTAATGGTGTATATGGTATAGTTCGTAATAATGAGGTAAAACTTAGTGTTGGAGATAAAATTAATGCTAAAATTATTGAAGTTAATCATAATAGAAAAGAAGTTTATTTATCTTTCCTTAACTTTATTAAAAAAAGAGGTTCTGGTAAAAGAAGAGTTAGAACAAAATAAAAAGCAACATATAAGTTGCTTTTTTTGTGTTATAAAACACATCTATATCAAACTATAATTCTTGGGTATTCAAATCTATTTCAGTAAGTGATTACTAGATTTAAAATTATAGTTGATACCAAATTAAAGATTTTGTAGTTTTTCTTTGATGATAGTTGAGACATTACTCATATCAGCTTTTCCTTTTAATTTTGGAGAAACTTCTTTCATTATTAGTCCCATATCTTTACTACTAGTAGGGTTTACTTTAGTAAAGGCCTCATCAATTATTTTTTTTATTTCTTCGATGGAAAGTTGTTCTGGCATATAACCTTCTAGAAGAGTTATTTCTTTTTGATATTGCTCTACTAGATCTGTACGATTAGCTTTTGAAAATTCTGTAATAGAATCGTTACGCATCTTGATTTGTTTAGCAATAACTGCTACAACTTCCTCATCAGTTAAATCTCTTTTTTTATTTATTTTTTCTAGTTGGATGGCCCCTTTGACCATACGAACTACTCCTAGAGAAAAACTATCTTTATTCTTCATATAAGAAATCATATCATTATTAATTTGTTCTAATAATGTCATATTATCACTCCTAGTATTTATTTCTATTTTTGCTATTCTTTCTTGAGTTAATAGTATTGATTTTCTTTTCTTCTCTTCTTTTTTCTCCTGGCTTTTTGTAACCAAATTCTCTTTCTCTAGCTTTTGAAAGGATACCATCTTTGGCTGTTTCAGTTTTAAATCTTTTTAATCCGAATTCTAGATTATTATTTTTAATAACTATAGCTGGCATTTTATTTCCCTCCCTTCAATATGTCAATTAGATTATAACAAAAAAATTAGAGATATTCAATAGGAAAAACACTAAAATTCGACAAAATTAGCGAAATTTAGTGTTTTTGGCCATTTCTCTGGCTAAATCTTTTTCTTTTAAGACTTGTATTTTATTATAATTCTTTTTTCCACGACAGACTCCTAATAAGAGTTTGGCTTTACTTTTTTTAAAATATATTTTTAATGGTATTAGGGTATAACCTTCAATATTTACTTTATTGGATATCTTTAGGATTTCTTTTTTGTGGAGAAGTAATTTTCTGGTTCTTGTTTCTTCGTGATTAAAAATATTTCCTTGTTTATATGGGGAAATGTGAGTGTTTAGTAAATATATTTCTCCATTTTTAATTATGGCATAGCTATCTTTAAGGTTACAAGCTCCATTTCTTATTGATTTTATTTCTGTACCTGTTAAAACGATACCTGTTTCATAAGTTTCATCTATATAATAGTTATAACTAGCTTGTCTATTTATAATTTCCATAGTTAGCACCAACTTTCTTTGTTTAATATATATTAATTATTATTATTTGTCAAGATTTATGATACAAGTGGTACAGTGGTAATTCTTTCATCATCGGAATTAATTATTTTAGCATAGGTATTATAAACGTTTTGGTAATTTTTTAAGTGTGATTTTATTTCTTCACTTGAAAATGGTATTACTTCAAACCTACTCCAGTTGGTATAATATGTATAGATTAATTCGTTTTCAATATTATCTATTTTGATGGTGGTTTCTCCTTGGTAGACTGTTTTGGTGATTTCTAGTGAGGACATTAATCCTACCATACATTTATAATTGGTACAGGTACTTTGGTTTTGGTATTGAGCGGAAATGAAATTTCCTAGGGAGTAAAAGACAAGAGTATTATTTATCCATTTTACTGGTTGAATGACGTGAGGATGGGTACCTATAATTATGTCTACCCCATTATCTGATAGATACTTTGCCATATCTTCTTCATATTCAGTTGGAATATGGGTATATTCTACTCCCCAGTGCATAGCAACAATTAGGACATCAACTTTATCTCTAATATTTAAAATATCATTTTTTACTTTTTCTTTGTAAGATTCATATTTTGCTTTATTATTGGTTGGCCATACATTTACTAGATATTCATTTTCGACGGGCATACCATTAGTTCCATAAGTATAATTTAACATAGCATAAGTAATACCATTTTTTTCTAGAACTTTACTTTCGATTGCTTGTTTTTCTTCAGCTGAGGAGTAACTTCCTACTGCTTGGACATTTTCTTGTTTATTCCAATATTCACGGGATAATAGAATGCCCTTTTTTCCTCTATCGGCGGTATGATTGGTGGCTAGACTTACTAGATTGAAGCCCGCGTCAAGCATTGCATCACCAACTTCTTGAGGAGAATTAAAGGTTGGATAGTCTGATAGGCCAATAGATGTTCCTCCTAGAATGGTTTCTTGGTTATAGTAAGCAATATCATAACCAGTTACTTTTTCTTTTATTAGTTTTATTTGAGGTTTAAAATCATATCCTTTGTAATTAGCTAATCGATTGGCATCACGATAAACGCTACTATGGATTAGAGCATCCCCTACCATTATAAGATTGGCTTTATACTCTTTGTTTTTTTCTATTTCTACTGGAGGTTTTACTTGGTTGTTACTGATAGGATGATTATTTCTCAAAAGATAACTTGCTCCAAAAGCAAGAAGAGCTATTAGAGTAAGAATAATGGTAACTATTAAAATAATGTTTTTAGTTTTTAATTTTACTTTTCTTTTTCTTTTTGACATTTTTATACTCCTTTTTAATTTGTTAATGGTACTGTGGTGATGGTTTCATCATCAGTTTCAATTATTTTAGCATATTTTTTATAAATGGTTTGATAATCTTTTAAGTGTGATTTTATTTCTTCACTTGAAAATGGTATTACGTAAAAGTCTTTATAGTTGTGGTGATAGGTATAAATTAATTCATTTTTTATGTTGTCTATTTTAATGGTACTTTCTCCAAGATAAGTTGTTTTAGTGATATCTAATGAGGACATTAGGCCAATGTTGCATCGATAATCACTACAAATGGAGGATGTTTGTCCGGAGATAAAGTTTCCTAGGGAATAGAAGACAAGAGTGTTATTTACCCATTTTATTGGCTGAATGACGTGGGGATGGGTACCTATTATTATATCTACTCCTAAGGTACTTAAGTAATTAGCAGTTTTTTCTTCGATGGCGGTGAGAGTATGAGTATATTCTCTACCCCAGTGCATAGCAACGATTAAGACATCGACTTTATCTCTTAAATTATTAATATCATTTTCAACAATTTTTTTATATGACTCATATGATTCGGTATCACTCCATAAGTTTATTAAATATGATTTTCCTTTTGGTACGGGAATACCATTAGTTCCGTAAGTATAATTTAACATAGCATAAGTAATGCCATTTTTTTCTAGGATTTTACTTTCAATTATTTGTTTTTCTTCAGTTGAGGAGTAACTTCCTACTGCTTGAACATTTTTTTGCTTATTCCAATATTCACGAGATGATAAGACGCCCTTTTCACCAATATCTAAGGTATGGTTAGTGGCTAAACTTACAAGATTAAAGCCGGCATCAAGCATTGCGTCACCAACTTCTTGGGGAGAGTTAAAAGCAGGATAACTGGATAGTCCTAAAGTAGTTCCTCCTAGAATGGTTTCTTGGTTATAGTAAGCAATATCATATCCAGTTACTTTTTCTTTTATTAGTTTTATTTGAGGTTTAAAATCATATCCTTTGTAATTAGCTAATCGATTGGCATCTTGATAAACGCTATTATGAATTAGAGCATCTCCTACCATTATAAGACTTATTTTAGATATTTCTTCTTTAGGAGTGTTTATTGATTGATTAGGATTAGAATTGTTTGTTAAGGAATTTGTTTTATGATATTTATTATATATTGAGTAACTGATAAGAGAGATTATTATAATAGAAATAATAATGAAGAAAATAAGAATTTTACTTTTTATGACTCTTTTTCTTTTGTTCCTTCTTGACATTATTTTTTTCTCCTTTGGGGATAGATTTTGAAATGGTAGTGTTTATTAATTCAAAATCAACTTGAGCAGTTTCTCTTGATGCTTTGATTACTTCGACATATACCCTATCGCCATACATATATCTTGTTTTAGTGTTTTTGCCAAAGATGGTATTTAATTCTTTGTTATAGATGTAATAGTCTCCTTTTAGAGAGTCTAGACGAATAAGGCCTTCGACGGTGTTTGGTAATTCAACAAAGATTCCAAATTCACACACTCCACTGACGTTACCATAGAAGCGTTCGCCAATATGATCTTCCATATATTCAGCTTTTTTCATTTTTTCAACATCTCTTTCACAATTTATAGCGTCTTGTTCTTTTTTGGATGTTTGAATGGAAATGTCAAATAATTTATTTTTCCAATAATTTATTGTTCGAGGTGTTAATGCTTCACTATATTCTTTTACTAGTCTATGAAGGGTTAAGTCAGGGTATCTTCGGATTGGGGATGTAAAATGGGAATATCTTTTTGAGGCAATACCAAAATGGCCAATATTAATATCTGAATATTTAGCTTTAGCCATTGTTTGAATAGCTAAGGTATTTAAGATTACTTCATCATCTTTGCCTTTAAAGGTTTTTAAAAGATGCTGATAGTCAAAATTTCTAAATTTATTAATATCTGCTTTAATGTTGTAACCTTTGATATTTAAAAATTTAATAAACATTTGGAGTTTTTCTTTGTTTGGCTTGTCGTGAACGCGATATATTCCTGGTACACCCATATCTTCAATAAATCCAGCAACGGTTTCATTGGCGATTATCATAAAGTTTTCTATTAATTTTTCACCAGTTCTTTGACTTCTTAATTCAATTTTATATGGGTGGCATTTTTCATCAACCAGGATTTTTGGTTCTGGACGATTAAATTCAACATATCCGTGATTTATCATTTTTTTACGGATAATGTTAGATAATTCATTCATTAATTTTAAACTTTTGACATATGGTTCATAGCCTTTTGGAGTGGTGTTTTCTTCAAGAATTTGATTAACGCAATTATATGTCATTTGTTTACGACTTTTTATTACAGATGGCTTTATTTGATATTTTATTACATATCCTTTAGTATTTATTTGCATAATACACGATAAGGCTAGTCTATCAACGCCAGGGTTTAGGGAACAGATACCGTTAGATAATTTATGTGGCAACATTGGAATTACACGGTCTACTAAATATACACTAGTTCCTCTATTGTAGGCATCTTCATCAATGATACTTTCTTTTTTTACGTAGTGAGAGACATCGGCGATATGTACTCCTAATTCATAGACGTCATTAGATATTTTAGCAATACTGATAGCATCATCAATATCTTTAGTGTCATCACCATCTATTGTAAAAATTTCTTTATCTCTTAAATCTAATCGTCCTTCATACTCTTCTTTTGCTACTTCAGTGGGAATTTTTTCAACGGCGTTTAAAACTTCTTCTGAATAGGTGGGATCAAAATCATATTGATATACATACGATAAGATGTCAACTCCAACATCGTTTTTATGGCCAATAATTTTTAAGATTTCTCCATAGTAACGGTTACCATCTTGAATGGGTCTAGTTAATACTTTGTGACCGGCAACGGCTCCTTTGGTTAAGTTACTAGGAATAAAAATATCAATGTATCCTGATTTATCTGGCTTAACATAACATTCGTTACTACTGGTATAGTATACTTCTCCGACTAAGTTCGTCTCATCGTGTTTTAAGATACGAACTATTTTTCCTTCTCTGGTAGATTTATTGATAATTTCGACAATTACTGTATCATTGTTACGGCCATCAGATAGATTGGCTCCATTTACATAAATATCATCCTCATTAAATTGGGGTTCTAGAACTACAAAGCCATATCCTTTAGGATTTACTAGTAGTTTTCCAGTTTTGAAATTAGTATTTTCTATTAAGGTATATCTTTTTTTCTTTTCACTATAATATAGTTTCCCCTCTTGACATAGTTTATTTAAAATGGTTTCTAGGTTAACATATTCTTCGATAGTTGTTAATCCTAAAAAATCATTTATTTCTATACTTGTAAGTGATGTATTTCTTTTTTCTTTTAATAATTTTAAAATTGTTTCTTCCATCCTTTTTTATCCTTTCATTCTAAAAGTATTATAACAAAACTAGAAATATAAGTAAAGAATTATGATTATAATTTGATTATTATGTCGTTTTTAACTTGTATATACTTGAATTATTTTTTTAATAATAAAATAGTAAGCAATAATAACTATGGCTTACTATTTTTGTCGTGGAATAAACTATACTGAATATTTTTATAGTTGTTAATTAAGTTTAGTTTACTACTATTGATATTTTCATAAGGTATTACTTTATTGTTTTCATAGATGCCTTGTCTTGTGAAGGCTGGAATATCTTCTCGAAGGGCATCTAAATATTTATAATAATTTGAAATATTTAGATTGAGTTTATTTAGAATGTATGCTCCTAAAAATGAGGCATTTAGATATTCAAGATCATCACAGTTTATATCATAATTAGCTAAAACTACGGCTTTAGTAGTATATTTTCTTAGGGTATTTAAATAGGCATCAGGGGTATTAAAATAACTACTGTTAATATAGGCATCGTACCCTTTACCGTCAACAGCATATGGAAGGTGATCACCAAAGAAGACAATAATTGTGGGAGTTGATAGATTTTGAATTTTTTGATAAAGATTATTTAATTCTTTGTCGGCATCATAGATTCCTTCAGCATAGTTTTTTAAAATAAGATTATCTTCTTTTTTTAAGCGACTATTAGTGATATCTATATCATAATTTGAATACTTTTTTCCGTTATATGGAAAATGATTTTGAGCAGTAGCAGTCATTATAAATTTATAGTTATTGGTGGAAGTTGTAGATAATTCATTATATATATCATTCATTAGTGATTCATCTGAGTAATAGTATCCTTTTTTATCTCCGGTTAATTTTGAACCATAAATTGTTTTTGTAACGTTAAAGTATTTGTTATAAACTTTGCTACTGTTATATGAATGTTCTTGCCAAGGAGTTAGATAGATAGTTTCATAACCGTTTTTATTAAATTCTTTTATTATATTAGGGGCTTCAGTCGATTTTGGGGTGTTATAATACTGGGTATATGGAATAATTCCTGGTGACCAAAAAGATAGTGAGGCTCCGGTTAGAATTTCAAATTCAGTATTTACAGAAGTTCCACCATATGAAGGGACAACTAAATTAGTTACCATTTTGTCTTTATCTTGACGGTAGGAGTTAATGTTGGATGTTAATGGTTTATTAAAAGTTATTTCATCAATGTTTTCAATGTCAGAAAAAGACTCAGATAGAATAAAGACAACATTGGCTTTACCCCAAGTAGTAGTTGTTGTTTTCTTTGAATAATTGGATAAAATTTCATTAGTTAGTTTAAGACTATAGTTTTGTGGTTTAAAACTTTTTTTGTTGATATTACTTAGAATTATTCCTTGAATTAAACCGTATTCATTACTTATGTCAGTTACGGAATTAAACTTGTTAATATCTTCCTTGGATGTTTTATAGATATTTTTAGTAATTATACTGGAATTATTAGTAATTACATTAGATAAGATAATAAATAGAAGTATACTTACAACAAGATAAATAATTCTTTTTTTAATAGAATAATCTTCTAAAGGATTAATTTTGTTATATTTTAAGAATAGATAGCAAATTGTTAAAAAGATAATTGATTTAATAATAGTAGCAAATATCCAAGAACCAATGGTATTTGTAGCTGTTACCATCATATTTACGCCATCTGAATTTAAATAGTAAATATCACTTATTTCGATAGGAATACCCATTATATTAAATTTTATATCATTTATTATAAATAGAATTAAAGAAATAATTGTTAATATAATAATGGTTATTTTATTTTTTTTAGTTATACTTAAAATGATTTGATAGATAGATACGATGAAGAGATATAGAATTAAAAATGGTAAAAAATATTTGAAAATAAGTGTTACAGAGCTTCTTAGGGCATTAAAGATAGATAAAATATTAAGACGGTAAAATAAATCGGCACATAAGATTAGGGTCATAGGAAATAAGATATAGTTTACTGTATATTTGTTAAATATTTTTTTAGTTATTTTTACAACATCCGGTTTTTTTATTTCTATTTTGCTTATAAAAAGGAGGCCAGTGATTAATAGAATGTATGGCATTATTAATTTTAATAGAGAGAAGTTAATTGTTTTAAATATTATGTAACTTAGGGGATAAATTCCAGCAATTACAGTTATGGGAACGCCAATATATATTCCTTTTTTACCGGTATTTGTTGTATGCAACATATTAAAGTATGCTAATCTTATTACACCACACAGCATATAGATAATACAGATGATAATACTTATTGTGGAGTTATTTAAGGATACAGTTAAAACGGCTGGAAATATTCCAAAGCAAATGACGTCAGACAATGAATCTAATTGGACTCCATATTCTTTAGCCTCATTACTGTATTTATATTTTCTAGCAATGGTGCCATCAAAAGCATCACAAATTCCACATAGAATTAAGCAGATGATTGCTAAGGAATATTGACTTTTAAAACTAAAGGTAATTCCTAGGAAACCTAAAGATGTTCCTAACATTGTTATAAGATCGCATTTTCTAAAATAACCTATTATATATTTCATATTTAATACACATCCATTCACTTCTTAGAGAATTATTTCTCATATATAAATTATATAACTTTTTCTGATTTAGGACAAGAAAAAGTTATATTTATTGGGGTAAATTGCTTTTAGGGATTTGGATATGAGAGTATTTTTGTTTTGGGATATTAAAAAAGTCCTTGTTCAGGACTTATATTTTTCTGGTTAAAGTTTTTCCTTCTTTAAAACAGCAATCTGATTGACATTTAAAATCAGGAAAAGTACATCTGGCACCACGGGTATATTTTATGATATCTTTGGCTAAAGGATGAGAACTTTCTTCGAGAGCTTTTTTATATTCTAGAAGAGTTTTTCTAGTTTGTTGCATTATTTCTAATTGAGCACAAGTGCATATTCTTTCTTTACACTTTAGAATAAAATCTTCATACTTCCCTACTTCATTTATTAATATTAATTCACCTTGAGGAGTTATATCTTTAACAGTGTTAATATCTTCTAACCATTCTTTTACTAAATTTTTATCATCTTCAATAATTGGAGGTACAAAATATTCTTTTTGAGGTAATAATTCAATCTGATAATCTAAAGTTCTATGTCTTTGGGCTTGAGCAAGGAAAGCAAATGATCCTTTATAGGTTGTACAATATACGTCTCCGAAGTATTCTTTTTTAGATAGTAAATCTTTACCAAATAATGATAATTTGCGATTTTTATCGTTAGTCATTAAGCGTTTTTCAAGAACGTTTAATTTTTCTAGAGATGTTAGAAATTCTTGCATTGAATTAGATAATTTGTTTTCAAAAGTGCTTTCTTTGTGATGGGTATTTATATACTGGTGCATCCAAGAGGCTAAGTAGTTTATTTGTCTTAAAGTTGTTGAATATATTAAATCAGTAGGCATAAAGACAGTTACTAAATAACGAGCATTTTCTTGAGCTAATTTTTGAATCTTTGAATTATTAAAAGTGTCTTGATATTTTTCTTTGATTTTATTTTTAAAGATATCTAACCATTTGTTGTATAATACTTCTTCTGTTTCAGTAATAATTGAATTTTCTTTTCTTGTAATGGGGGTATATCTTGCTGATTTTTCACTGGTTGTATACTGATGTTCATTATTTAGAACCATTGATAATATTTTAGGAATATTTTGAATATTAAAATTAATTGTAAGGTGGTCGTATACGCTATGATGGCCATTATCTAAGGTCATATTTACTCTTTTCATAGTTTTTTCTGGAGATTCTTTTTCAAGATGAGAAAATCCTTCTTTATCATAACATATTCCAGCTATTTTTCCCGATAGAAGAATGGCTTGTTCTTTGTTGAAGGTACCATCTTTATTTAAAAATTGATTGGGTAATATACTTACTTTTATCATTGTTTCACTTCCTACTTTCTATATAATAAATTATAGCAAATTAGCGATGATTAGTAAATTCATTTGTCACTTTTTTGTCATTTTTTGAATAATTGGATTTGTTTTAGGATAATGAATTTATTTTCTTTTAGTGGCAATATATTTTTTATATAAATTAGAGGGGGTTTGATAAAAAAACCAGTCTTTTTGACTGGGTGTATCTAAGGCTTTAAATAAAAATTGGTGCACGTGAAGGGACTTGAACCCCCACGAAGTTGCCTCCAGCAGATTTTGAGTCTGCCGCGTCTACCATTCCGCCACACGTGCATATACACATTATAGCATAATTTTCTTATTTTGTGACAAAAAAATTATGAAATTTATATTAATTTTTCTATAATGTTTTTTAAATTTTCATTTATTAGTAGTGTAGCATAGTTATCGTATGGAGTTTTATCTCTATTAATTATTATTAAGTTTTTTCCAGTAAATATCTTTATTAAACTACTGGCAGGTTCTACGGTTAATGAGGATCCAGCAACGATTAGGGTATCTGCTTTATTTATATAGTAACTGGCGGTGATATAATCTTTGGGAAGGGATTCACCATATAAAACGACATCTGGTTTGATGATACCACCACAAGAACAGCGAGGGATACCTTTTGAATTAAAGATAAATGAGGCGGGATAGGATTTATGACAATTTAGGCAGTGATTTCTATATATGGAGCCGTGGATTTCCAAGACGTTTTGACTATTGGCTTTTTGATGGAGGCCGTCAATATTTTGAGTAATGATGGCTTTTAATTTTCCAGCGGTTTCTAGTTTTGTTAGATATTTATGAGTAGTATTTGGTTTGGCGTTTAAGCAATTAATGTTTTCTTTATAGAATTTGAAAAAAGTAATTGGTTCTTCATAAAAGCATTTACTACTTAAGTAATATTCGGTTTGTTTGGGATATTTTTGCTGATATAGTCCTTTTTCACTACGAAAATCTTTTATGCCACTTTCGGTTGATACGCCGGCTCCGCCAAAGAAAACAATGTTATTTGATTCGTTAATTATTTTTTTTAATTCTTCAATTTTATTCATATGGTAACTCGCCTATTAATTTTTATCAATATAATCTGTTATTAGATTAATCATATTTTTAGTATTGCTAAGATATTTTTGGGGTTTAAAATTTTCTGATTGTTTTAGAATGTTTCCTAATGAATCAAAATCCTCTAAATCTAAGATATAGCCGGCTTTACTAAAGTTTTTTATTATTTGTAGTTGGTGATCGTTGGTGTGTTCTTTATATTTTTTTAGTCTAGCGGCAGCGATTACTATTTTGTTATTTTTTAATCCGGTAATGATGGACCCTACCCCACCGTGAGTAATAAGAATACGGCAATCCTTTATATATTCTTCAAATTGATCATAAGGAATTAGGTCTAAAATTTCCATATCTTTGCTGTTATATTTTGTACATCCTGCTTGAACAATGACCTTTTCTTTGATATTGCCTTTATCTATTTGCTTTTGTACAGCATCTAGAAGTCTTGAAAAACTCTTATCTTGAGTTCCTAGGGTTACTAAAATCATTAGTAAATCCACCCCCCATATATAGCTTTAGGATATAGTTTTAGCATATTTTCCCACTGTACTATAAAGAGATTAGCTATTGGATATACGAGTTTTCCTGAGAGAGTTTTTGTTTCACTATTGGCAAATGTTTCTATAAAGATAATTTTTGATCCGAATAGTTTCCCGATATAACACATAGGGACAGCTGTATGGGTACCGGTAGTAACTATGTATTTAGGATGAATTTTTAAATATAGGAATAAAGACTTGAAGCAATTATATAGTAATTTAAATGGATAAGTGATAATTTTGTCTTTAGTTCCATATACGAGGTAGTTTACTCTACCGGGATATTTATCTTTAAATGATAGATTAGATTTCGTTTTTTCAGTTATTAGTTGGTAATCGTATTTATCAAAAATTGGACTTAATTGCATTAGTTCGTTTAAATGGCCTCCTGTTGAGGCGATAAATAAGACTTTTTTCTTCTTCATATTATTACTCCTTATACTTCTTAGGGTTATTAATATTTATTAGTAGGTTTCCACAAATGAATGATAAAAATAAGGTTACGATCCATTCGTCAAAGATATTTCCACTAAATATTCCACAAAAATATGTTAGGCCGATACTTAACAATAGAGTACAGTTTAAGTAATTAAATTTCTTTTCTTTAATAATTTTTATAAAACTGTAGATACCTATAAGGGCATATGGCATTATTAGAAGGATTATTCCTGTTACTCCAATAGAATATAAGTGTACATAGATGTCTTTTTCTAGATAAATTTTACTGTTTCTTAGTCTTGAAAAACCAATTCCTAATAAATAATCATATTTATTGTTATTTAATTTGATTATTCTTTTTGTGGTTAGAGCTTCTAATTGACGGTGATTGGCTCTTTCGGTGTATGGAACATTCATTAATTCTAACCAAAATTCATAATCTTCTTGATAGGGATAGTTTTTTATAAGAAATTTTTCATCAAGGCCATATAGGCGATAATTGTTAATAATAAATTCTTTTTTCTTAGATATATCATTAGAGGTAACTACTTGTAAATATTCTTTTTGTAATTTTTCATCTTTTAAGTTTTCAATAATGGTATTGGCGGCATCTTCAGCATATGTCCTATTTTCTACGGGGGCATATGGTAATACTGCTAGAAAAGAAATGAAGATTATAATAAAATAAGCGAGATTTTGTAGATTAGTTTTCTTTTTATTGATAATTTTATTAAAGAAAATATATCCCAATAACATAATTATATTGATAATTATACATCCATAGGCAGCAGTTCTGGTTCCTAGCATTAATAGTGCTAAGTTTGTAACTATGACGGTATAAACATTTATTGGTTTAGTTTTTTCTTGAAAGTAGATATACAATAAGATGGGATAGAGAATAATAATGGTACCACTTATTTGATTTGCCATATGAAATATTCCTTTTGAGGCAATTAGTTCATAACCATATTTTTCATATGTACTATGATTAAACCATTCTAGGAAATTGGCTTTAATTATTTCACTTCCTTCGTGATATGATGTTAGGGATACTTTTAAGAGATTAGTTAATATTATGGTAACGCAAAAAGTATTTAGAACAATAAGAACTATTTTTCTTAGGTCTTTAAAGGTTATTTCATTGTTATATGTTATATATATTAGAAAGATTGGTACTAACATTCTGATAATATAGAATAACTCTTTTAGGGTACTATAGTTATTATTTATGCTTGAAAAGACGTTGAAATTAGTAGCATTTATTTGGTGAAAAATAGTATATATAATATATATTGATAAGAAAGCAATAGTTCTTTTTTTGTTTATTTTATCTTTATTTGGGATGACAGTAAGTAAAAATAATACGAAAAAGATAATTATCCGAATAATGGTAGAGGGAGAAAATTTAAAGATACTAATGATATTATCAGTATATAAATAATAAATATCAAATATTGGCTGAAGAAGCATAAAAATAATTAATAATTTTTTACAGTTATTTTTCATCGAGGATTCCCTCAATCTCTGAGATTATTTTTTCAGTTTGGTAATGATAGTGTTTAAGATTTTTTCGATATTCTTGTAAAATTTTAGGGTTATTAATTACTTTTTTTAAGCCTTGATATAGTCCTTCTTCAGAATTTTCTTCGATATATCCATATTTTGGATCTAGAATTTCTTTGATACTTGCTTCTTCAAGGGAAAATACTGGAACTCCTAGAATAAGGGATTCAATAACTACTAAGCCAAATGGTTCATATCTAGAACACATTAAGAAAAGGGATGATGGTGAGACATATGGATAGGGATTTCTTTTTAGTCCTAAAAGAAAGACTTTATCCGCTAAATTGTATTCTTTTATTTTTCTTTTTAAAAGTTCATCATCAGGACCAGTACCAATTATTCTTAGAGTGACGTCTTTTAAAAGGTTTTCTTGATCTAGTTTATGCATTACATCAATTAGTCTATCATAGCCTTTCATATAATGAATTCTTCCTACGGAAATAAGATTTAGTTTGGAATTATCATAAGAGATATCTTCTAAAGTAGATTTTCTTTTTACTTCATTTTGATTAACAATATTGTATATTACTTCGACGGTGTTATTGGGATATTTTTGAAGAAATCTTTCTTTTACGGGGTTAGAGATAGCAATTATTTTATTGAATTGATGAAATACTTTAGTAAATAGATTTTTATAGTTAGCTACACAGTCATACATTTGGTAATCTGTATGTAACCAGTGAATTTTCTTTTTACTAGAACCATAAATGGTAAATAAGGCACAAAAGCCATCTTTAAAAGCAATTTCTACATCATATTGTTTTAGACACATTTTTTTTCGTTCTTTAATAATACGTTTTTTTATTAGGCCAGTTTTCATTAAAAAAATAAGTCTCAATTTGGAAAATATTTTTTTTAATTGTTTCTTTTTAATTAGTTCTTTTAAGTTTTCATCGATGGTATTAAAAAATTTTGTTCCGTATATTATATTTACTTTATTATTAAGATCATCAAGATAATTTCCGGCATTGTGAAGGACACAGATATCTATATTATATTTATCTTGATTTAAAAGATTAATAATGTCTGCTAATAAGACGGATACTCCGCCAACTTTTTTTTCATCGACGACAAATAAAATGTTTTTTTTCATGTTAGACTCCTTTTGTTATTTATGTATTTTTTTCCAAAGTATTTTGGCATATATTTTATTAAATGTTAGGAGATATATGCCTTTTATACTGTGATAAAAATATTTGTTTTTTCGGTAATTAGGAAAATGTTTTTTGACGTTAGTGATAGCTTGGTTGACTGCTTGTTTATATTCTTCTTTATCAAAGCAGGTAGCTTGTTTAATAAAGGTTGCATAAAGATATCTTACATAAACATATTCTAATTCTTGGTGATATTTTTCATAGAGTTTATTCTCTTTATAGTATGATACAAGACCATTTAAATTATCAATATAGTTATAAATTCTTTTATCTACTTTTTTAGTAATAGATCCTTCTCGTTGAAGATATTGATAAAATGGTTCTTGAACTACTCCAATAGAGGTTATTTTTGGTAATACTCGGTAGATATATTCAACATCTTCAAACCAGATACCTTCTTTAAAGAAGATGTCTTTAACAATGCTTCTTTTAATTATTTTGTTCCAGGCAGCGGGATAGATATTTAACATAGTTTCTTTTATATTAGTGGTGTCTTCTTTAATATTAGATGTGGCTTTTATTTTTTTATCTGGATATATGTAGTTAAGATCACATACGACCATATCAAAGTCTTTTTCTTTAGCTTTTTGATACATTTTTTCATACATATCTTCAGTTACATAGTCATCAGAATCAACAAATGCAAGATATTCTCCAGTAGCTTTTTTAATACCATAGTTTCTGGCAGATGAGAGACCACCATTTTCTTTAATATATGATTTTATAAAGGAATAATTTTTAGCGTATTTATCAATTATTTTTTGGGAAGAATCTTTGGTGCCATCATTAACGATAATTATTTCAAAGTCTTTTATGGTTTGATTAACTAATGAATTTAGACATTTTTCCAGGTATTGCTCAACGTTATAGACGGGGACAATTATACTTACTTTAGTCATATATTACCTCCTTATTTTTGATAAGTAAACGAATTAAATTTATTTTTTCTTGGTAAAATAAATGGCAGATTAATTTGTATTTAATAGAATCTTTTTTAAAGTATTTGTTTTTATACCATTTAGGAAATTTAGATTGGATAACATTATGAACTCTTTGAATGTTATGACATCCTAGTTTGTAATTTAAAAACTTTAGATTGGCTGCGTGTAGGAGATATTCAATATAAATATATTCTAGTTCTTGAGAATATTCTTTTAAAAGATTATTTTCTTTAAACTTTTGATAAAGATATTCTAGGGAGTCAAAAATATCTTCCCATCTTTTATCATATTTAGATTTATTTAGATTGGATCCTTCTCGTTGTAAGTAGTAATAATATGGTTTTTTTATGTAGGAAAAATTCTTGGCTAAGGCACACGCAAAGGGAATGATAGCATTATCTTCGAAGAGTTTATTTTCTAAAAATAGTAAATTATGTTTTATAAAGTGTTCTCTTTTAAATAGTTTACAGCTAGCAGTGGGCATACCAATAACTGAGCATTTTTTGTTTTGTTTATCATAATGAGGGATAATGGGGATATATTCTTTGTTGGTGTCATTATAGTATTTGTAGTAATCACATATAACTAGTTCAACTTGATCTTTTATAATGGTTTGATACATATCTTTTAACATATTGATATCTATGAAATCATCGGGATCAATAAATGTTAAATATTCTCCAGTGGCTACTTTTATTCCATAGTTTCTGGCGCTAGCTGAGCCACCGTTGGTTTTATTATATATATTTATTCGGGGATCTTTAAATTTTTCTTTGACAATATCTATTGATTTATCTTTGGTACCATCGTTAACTAGGATTATTTCGAAGTCTTCGAAGGTTTGATTTAAAATACTGCTAAGGCATTTTTCAATATATTTTTCAACATTATATACGGGTATTATGATACTTATTTTGGGCATTATCTCACCTACTCTTCAATTACTTTTTTTAGTTTATCAAAAGTTTCTTTATTATATTTTTCAGGATCAAAAGGTTTTTTTATTTGATAACCGTTATCTAAAAATTCTTTTAATCCGCGATATATATCTTCTTCACTACGAGAAGTTACTATTCCATAGCCAGATAATTCTATTTTGGCATCTGAAATATCAGTAGAAATTATTGGTTTATTTAATACTTTTCCTTCTAGATAAACAACCGGATTTCCCTCATAAGCAGATGTTAGGATTATGGCATCACATTGTTTGTAATATGGGAAAACGTTGCTTTGTTTACCAAAGAATTTAATGTTGTTATTTATTTTTAATTTATTTACCATATCTTTATACATTTGGTTATCCTCACCATCTCCTACTAACCATAACTCAAAGTCATATTTTTCTTTTAGTAGTTTTTGTGTTACAGATAAAAGAAGGGATAACTTTTTACTTTGTTCTTCGTGCCTTCCAACATTTAAAATTGTGGTTTTTGTTTTTTTGATTTCTAATTTTGCATTACTTTTTTCGATCATTTCTTGGTAGTTTATGGGATTATTTATAACATATAGTTTTTGTGTGGTATGTGGTCTTGCTTCTTGATATAGATTTTTTAAATAATGAGATACAAAAACTACTTTTTGATATTTGTCGGCATTTACATATTTTAAGAATTTATTGGCTTCTTCGGGATTAGTCCAGTATGGTCCGTGAAACCAGATAGCATTGTTTTTAGAAAATCTTTTAGCAAGAATACCACAATTTTTTATGGGGGTAGCGAAGTCAGCAGCAAAATCAAATTTATGATAATACTTGATAGTAAAATATAATAACTTAAAGGCATTTTTAATTTTGCGAATTAAAATATTTTTATCTTCAGCTATATTAAAGTTTAATATTTTTATGTCTTTGTTAATCGCATCTTGATAAATTCCTTCTTTTTTTGATAAATATAGATATACTTCATATTTTGATTTATCAAGATGGTTAACATAATTTATAGCTGCTCTTTCAATACCTCCGATGTCTAAGTTTTTTGTACAAAATATTATTTTTTTCTTCATTGAATTTTTCCTACTTTCTTTTTTATTTGAAATAATAAGGCACTTTTTACATTTTTAAATTCTTCAGTTTTCATTGTTAAGAGAATGAAGGTAGCGGTAGTTACAAGGAAGATAATAATTCCTTTGATACCAAATAAGAAGATATTGGTAACTTTAATATTTTTAGTTAATAAGTATGAAGGAATAAAGCAAAGAATAATTAAAATCCAGTATTTTATATATTTTATAAAGTATTCTTTTACTGGGGAATGGAAGGTATTCTTGAAGATGATTACTGGATCTATCCAAGTGGCACTAGTAAGTCTTGAAATAGTTGTGGCAAGGAAAATTCCTCCTAATCCCATTATTTTGGCAAAGTAAAGGGAAAGAACAATGTTTAAAACGGCGGAATATATTGGTGAATATTTATAATGATTAAATTCTCCGGCGGCATTTCTAAAGGTAAAGGCGGCAAACTGTATTCCGTTTACGCATAAGTGAAGGACAATCATTGCTACGACAAAGTTGGAAAGTATGTATGATGACCCTAACCAGATGGTAATAAAATCATTAAATAATAAATATAGACAGCAGCCGCAGATAGCATATATATAGATGGTGAAGTAAAACAATTGAAAGAAAACATTTTTATCTTTTTGGACATCTTTTTGAGCTATTAGATTACCAATACTTGAAGTAAAGGCATTTAGAACTTGGGAAATTATTTGGGCTAAGGCATTTATTATTAATAAATAGTTTGAGTATAGTCCAAGAATAGTTAGGCCTAATTTTTTAGATATTATGATACTGTCGGTTCCATTTAAAATAACTGATCCAAATTTATATATGAATAGTGTTTTGACATTATTTAGGATACTCTTTTTCTCTTTATCTTCTAAATGTTCATTGTTAATTTCTTTTAGATATGGATACATTTTTCTTGATTTATATGATAAAAATATTTGAGTAATAATGGTATTAGTTATTTGAAGGATTAAATATAACATATAATTGTGGGTAAAATATAGAATAACTAATTGAAGAATCATTTGGGCTATTTTAAAGATATGGGTGTATGTAATAATGATATAGTTTTTTTGATCGGCAGTTATTATGCAGGTTCTATATGAAAAGAAATATGATACGGCAGAATCTACAACGAATAAGATATATATTAGATAGATACTTTCACTTATTTTAGGAACGCTTTCAATTATTCTGGGAACAAAAGGAGTAATAGAAAGGCCTACTACTAACATAATAGTACCTATTTTTAGATATGTTTGTTTATAGAAATTGGTAAGTTTTTTTAATTTCTGTTCATCACCTGTGGAAAGGGGTTTATACATACTGAAAATAATGGCATTACCAATTCCTAATTCAGCAAATGATAAAATAGTTAAAATGTTTGTAAATAGGCTGTTTAATCCTAAATACTCAGCTCCTAGAATCTTAATAAAGATGGTACGGTTTACAAATCCTAAGATAAGGCTTAGGATTTGAAACAGGGTACCAACCCACATATTTCGCATAACATTTTGTGTTCTTGTTTTTGGCATATACAATCACCTTTTCTAACCAATATAGTTTTTTAGTTGATTTGCTGTAGTGTTATTGTAAATAACATATCTTGGAAGAGCATATCTGTTATCTGTTGATTTTGCTCGGCGGAAACCTCCAGCAAATGAAAGAGTAAATCCGGCTTCCTTTAATACTCCAATGGAGTAATTGTTGTATTCATAAAATGGGTAACAAAAATATGTTGTATTATTTAATTTTTTTCTACTTAGTGCAAGATCTGCTAAAAGTTTAGTTTTATTTAAACATTTTATTGGACCCCCCTGCCCTCCTGGACAAGCTCCAGGGGTATGAAGATTATCGCCGTGGGAGTGAAATTCAACATATTTGTAATCATTAAGGAATTTTATTTCGTTTTTAAACCAGCTGGTTATTAGAAAGACTGTGGCATTTACTTTGTATTCTTCTAGTAAATCTATTCCGTCTTGCATACGCCAACCGTCATCAATAGTTATTAAAACACTTTTTGGTAATCGAATTTGACCGTTTAGGTATTGTTCAAATTCTTTCATAGTTGGAGTAAAAATATTGTTATTTTTGATAAATTCAAGATGTGTCTTAAATAGACTTTTAGAGTGACAAATTATCTGATTACATTCTTTTACGGCTTTGGAATCTTTTTCATCATAAAAGAAATGATAGTTTAGTACAGCTATACTAGGGGTATTGCTTTTATCGGTGTTTTTATTGTCTTTTAAATTGGCAACATCTTCTTGCTTTACATATAATAATTTATTATTTAGTTCAACACCGTATTTGTCTTTGTCTTTGATAATTATTGGTAAGTTATATGATTTATTTAATTTATATACTAGAGTTCCTTCTTCATCATAAAAGTTGGTTAACTCTTTGGTAATAATGTTTTTATTAAATGGAAGATATTTTTTATAGCGATCATTTACTGGAGATTCATCTTCATAAAATTTAGTAACATCTTGATAATTAATATAATAATTGTTATCAAATGTAGAGACCTCTAAATAATCATCTTGATAAGTTAATTCTTTTTCTACTAATGATAATAGTTCATTACTTTTAACTGTTCCTACTGAAATATATTCATTATCTTTTTTTTGATATAGTTTAACTTCTTTATTAGTAATAACGGTTTTATTGTAATGTGAGAGAATATCTTCATAATGTTTTTTTTCTTTTAATTCCTCTTTTTTTATTTTATTTTGGGTATACATATAATATCCTAGGGTGCCAATAACTATTAAAGCAATAAGTGTAATCATTAGTGGAAAAGTTTTATTTTTTACTTTTTTATTTCTTTCTTTTCTCATATTTTTTCCTTTTTTTTATTTAAAACGTATTTCCATCATCGAATGGTTAACTCTTTTTTCTTCTGGGGGTAATTTTAAATAATCTCCATATATTTGAGTTAAATAAAGATGATAGTCTTTAGGAACAGGAATATCTCTTCCTGCGAACTTTTTATTAATTGTTTTAGTGAATGTTTCTTTTTTGAAAGTTTCTTTGGTAAGGCTATATGCTCCAAGGTAACTAATAACATATTCACAATCTTTATTATTATATTTTGTGGCAATTTTGTTTAACCATCTTTTTAGGGTTTTGTTACTGAATATCGATAGTAATAAACATAATGGTTTTATTCTTAAATCACTTAGTTTTTTAGTTTTCCATTTATAGAAGATGGTTTCGTTTATTGCTTTTACAATATTATTTCTTATTTTATATAATAAGCCTTTATTAGTAGGTATTTTATCATATGGAAAGATATCTATAAAAATACCTTTGGGTTTATTGATATGATGAACTTGAGCTTCATCTGCTAGGGTGTTTTTCTTTCTTATTTTTGTAAAGCAAGTCCAGTTATTCTCGGAATCATAGCCTGACTGAATATAAAAATTGTCGTTTAATTCTTTGGTATTTTCACATATTTCTATGAATTTGTCATAATCTTTTCTTGGCATACCTAGATCGATATCATCATCCCAGGGAATAAAGCCTTCGTGTCTAATTACTCCGATTAAGGTTCCTCCGACAGCAAAATATGTAAGGTTATGTTTTTTACAGATCCGATCAAATTCTTCGAGGATTTCTAATTCAACTTCTTGTAATTTTTTTAGGGTATCATTATCTAATTCTTTTAACATCTTTATTCTCCTTTTATTAAGATATTGCCAGTCATTTCGTTTGGAATGTCAATTCCCATAATTTTTAAGATTGTTGGGGCTATATCAGATAATTTGCCAATCGATGGCTTTAATTTATATTTTTTATCTATAAGAATAAAGGGAACTAAGTTAGTTGTATGAGCGGTATTTATTGTACCGTCATCGTTTATCATTTGTTCACAATTTCCGTGATCAGCAGTGATTATGATAGTATATTCATCTAAATTTATGTTAGATAAAATCTTACCAATACAGGTATCAACGGTGGTAACTGCTACTAAACCTTGTTCATATACTCCGGTATGACCAACCATATCGCCATTAGCAAAATTTAAAACTATTAAATCTGGTTTTTGTTTTAGTTCGTTAATTAACGAGGCTGTTATTTTGTAAGCTGACATTTCTGGCATTAAATCATATGTAGCTACTTTAGGACTAGGTATTAGGATTTTTTGACATTTATTAAGGTTTAATTCTTTTCCACCATCGAAGAAATAAGTAACGTGAGCATATTTTTCGGTTTCAGCAATTCTTAGTTGAGATAGGTTATTCTTAGATATGACTTCTCCTAAAACATTTGATAAATTTTCTAATTTAAAAGCATTGCTACAGATAACGTTTTTATCAACAGGCATAAATGTTACTAATTTAAGATTTTTTCTGACTATTCTTTCAAAGCAAGGATAGTTTTTATTTGTTAGAGCAGTATATAATTCTCTTAATCTATCTGGACGGTAATTATAAGTAATAATTCCATCATTATCAGATATTAATCCGGCTTCACAAATTATTGATGGCTTAATAAATTCATCGGTAATAGATTTATCTTGGTTATCTCGCCAAGCACTAATAGCATCTTGATAATGATTTCCTTTGTTTAATAAGAGCATATCATAGGCTAGTTTTACTCGATCATAATTGTTATCTCGATCCATCATATAATAGCGTCCACATATAGTAGCTATTTTACCTACTTTTAGTTTCTTAATTTTGTTTTCTAATTCTTTAATATAATTGATTCCACTTGTTGGGCTTGTATCTCTACCATCAGTTATTATATGAATATAGACATTGGTTAATTTTTCTTTTTGACATAATTCTAGGAGACTATATAAGTGATTAATATGGGAATGAATTCCACCATCACTTAGTAGACCAATTAAATGTAATTTTGAATGGTTATTTTTAACGTGGTTTATAACTTTAAGAAATTCTTCATTATGAAAAAATGTTTTATCTTTGATACTTTGATTTATTTTTTCTAATGATTGGTAGATTATTCTTCCAGAGCCAATAGTGGTATGCCCTACTTCGGAATTACCCATTTGACCTTTTGGCAATCCAACATATTCGCCAGAGGCTTCAAGATATGTGTGAGGATAATTTTTCATTAATTTGTCTAATATTTTTGTATTGGCGTTTTTATAAGCATTACCTAAAGTGGCTTCTCTTATGCCTACGCCATCCATAATACATAATAATACCTTTTTCATATTGTCACCTAATGTAATTATACTATAAAGATAATAATTAATAAAGTCTTTTTTTGTTATTATGTCAAGTTAAATTGAATTGTTAAAGAAAAAGAGTAAGTGAAAATTCACTTACTTATATTTCTTGAATTACTGTAATTATCATCGGCCTGTTACCGGTTTGGACATATAAATATTTAGATAGATTATCACGAATAGTATTCTTTACTTTACTGTAATCTAAATAATTATTATGAACATTTTCTTTGATAATGTTTTGACACAATTCTTTAATGCCGGTTATTAATTCTTGGCTGTCTTTAACATAGATAAATCCTCTTGTTAAAATTTCTGGACCAGAGATTATATGTTTTGTTTTTTTATCTAGGGTGGTACTTATTATTACAATACCGTTATTAGATAACATTTCACGATCTTTTAGAACTAATTCTCCAACGTCGTTAGATGAGTCACCATCAATAGAAATAACTCCGGTTGGTATTTTGTTATATGTATCAATTAAATTACCTGAAGAAAAAGTAGCAACATAACCATTTTCTTTTAAGATAATATTCTCTTTAGGAATACCTAATTTATATGCTAATTCACCATTAGCTACTTGTTCTGAATACTCTCCTTTTATTGGGAAATAGTATCTAGGATTCATTAAATCGATCATTAACATTAAATCTTCTGCTGAAGCGTGATATGATAGATTTTTTTTAGGATTTAAGGTAATAGCAGTAGCACCAGTCATAGCAATACGATCAAGCATTTTATAGAAGGTTTTTTCTCTTCCTTCATATATTGGAGTTGCTAAGAAAATGGTGTCGTGTTTATTAATTTTGATAAATTTATCATACCCATCAAGAATTTTTATCATATTTACATATGGTTTTTCTCTTTCATTAGAATTTAGTATTACAACATTGTCATCATTTATATTTGACAAATCACCAATAAATTTATTGTCTATATGAAGATAATTATTTTCGATAGAATATTTTATAATGTTTTGTAATCTTTTACCCATAACTACAATTTTACGTTCAGTCTTTGATACTTCATTAAATAATTCTTGTATTCTGTAAAGATGGGAATTTAAAACATTAAAAATTATTCTTCCTTTATGCTTTGTTAGTGTTTCATTAATTAACCCTTGTATACGATGATTTGGTGAGGTATGACTTTTTTTCATAGCGTATAATGATTCAGACATTAGACATAGAACATTTTGTCTACCAATATATGCTAGACGTCCTATTTCTGTTTTAAAGGGGCCACGCATTGTTGAATCAAAAACAAAATCTGAGGCATAGAAAATTACTCCGTCTTTTGTATATACAGCATATCCAAAGTTATCTGGTATAGAATGTGATAAACTAATTGGAACTATTTTTACATCTCCAAAGTCAAGGGGTTTATTTTCTCTTATTTCAACTAAATTAGTGGTATTCTTTTTATATGTTTCAAGATCTTCTTTAACGATATGATAAGTAAATCTTGAGGCATATATTTTTACGTTATCTAATGTATCAATAATATCAGTTATTGCTCCGACATTTTCATCGTGTCCGTGAGTTAAAAACAAGCCTTTTATTCTTTCTTTATTGTTTTTTAAATATTCAATATTAGGAATCATATAGTCTATTCCTAAGGTATGCTCATCAGCATACTGCAAACCCGCTTCAAAAACAAAGATGTCATTATCTACCTCGATAACGTACATATTTTTTCCGTTTTCATTTAGTCCACCAAGACTAAAAATATTTATTTTACTCATTTTTCTCCTTTCTAAATAAAGTATAAAGACTAGTAAATTATAGCAGAAAATGAGGGAATTGTCAAATTGGTTTTAAGAGGGGAATAAAAAAGACTATTAGGATAATTACTAATAGTCTTATATATGTTTAGAATATTATCATAGCTAATGTTAGAATAATCATTGAGGCAAATGCTAGATATAGGATTAAACGCCATACCCATTTAAACCAAGTTGAGTATTCAACGCGTGCTAGGGCTAGTCCACCCATAATTGCTCCGCAAGTTGGAGTTACTAGGTTTACTAAACCGTTAGCAGCTACTAATATCATAATATTTGTTTCTACTGAGAAACCAAGTTCGTGAGTAAGTGGTCCCATAATTGGAGTAGATAATGAAGATATACCAGATGATGATGGAACTAATACTGACAAAACAATGTGTAATAAGTAGTTACATGGAGCATATAAGATTGCTGGCATACTTCTTAACCAATTGGCTGCATTAAAGATAATATAATTATCTAAGTGAGTTGTAGTCATTAGAACTGATGCTCCACGAGCTACACCAATGATTAATATTACACCAACCATATCATCGGCACCATCGATGAATGTATCAACAGTTTCTTTTTCACTAAAGCCATTAATGATACATAGAAGAATAGTTACTATTAAGAACCATAATCCTCCTTCGTTAAACCACCATGCTCCTAGTGGAGAACCAGTTAATTTTCCAGTAATGCCTGTAAAGAATGTTACTCCTAGATCTTCCCAAGGGATGAATCCGCAAATCATTATAACAAATGTTAATCCAAAGATCCATAGAGTAATTTTTTGTTTTGTAGTAAGTTTAGCATCAGCTTCGATTTCTTCATCACCATATCTTTTATCCATTGCTTTTTGTTCTTGTAATGATAGGAATGTTGAACCTTTATCGGCTTTAACTTTCTTAGCATAACGCATAACAAATATTACAGCAATAATATATGATGTTAACCATAGGGCTACACCAATAGCGATAGTGATTCCTTGGTTTACTGCAATTCCTTCTGGTAGAGCATCTATTGCTGCTCCTACAGCGAATGGATTGATGGTAGAACCTAATACACCAACGCCAGCACCTAATAGAATTGTTGCTGAAGCGACTATGGTATCCATACCAGCAGCTACCATAGTAGCAGATAGTAAGGCATAGAAACCAACGGTTTCTTCTAGCATACCATAAGTTGTTCCACCAATACTAAAAATGAACATTAGTATTGGAATTAATAGTAATTCCCTTCCTTTTAGTTTTCTTATTAATACTTTTATTCCAGTTTCTAGGGCACCTGTTTTAGTTACTACTGCTAAGAAGGCACCAAGGATCATTATGAATACACATACGTCCATTGCATCTTGGAAACCAAGTATTGGGCTCATTAGAATATCAGACAATTTTGCACCTACAACACCACTGCCATTAACGAGTTCTTCACCAACAAATTCTGCTTGTGGCAAAATATGAGAAAGAATTCCTAATCCAAATATCATAATAAGGATGATGGAGAATGCTGATAGCATTGTCTTTTTCTTAGTTTTTTTAGCCATTTTAATTTTTCCTCCCTATTTTATTATTCTTGTACCAGATTTTCCGTTTAGGGCTGATAGTCCTTCACAGAGTTCAGAAATGATTGCTACTCCTTGAGGGTTGTCTTCGATAAACTGAATACATGATTCAACTTTTGGAAGCATACTTCCTTTAGCGAATTCTCCGGCTTCAGCATATTTTTTCATTTTATCTACAGTTACTTTGTCTAATTGTTTGACGTGTTCGGTATTATAACCTATACATACTTTAGGAACGGCAGTTAAAATGAGTAAGACATCCGCATTTATGGATGTGGCTAGTCGACAAGCAGCAAAATCTTTATCAATAACGGCATCTACTCCAACTAAACCTTTATTTGATTTTACTACAGGTATGCCACCACCTCCACAGGTAATTACAATATTTCCGTTTTGAACAAGGTCTTCAATAACCGGTTGTTCAATGATGCTTACTGGTTTTGGAGATGGTACAACTCTCCTGTAACCACGACCAGCATCTTCGACAAATATATAACCTTTGGAAGAAGCTATTTTATTAGCATCTTCTTGATTATAAAACATTCCTACAGGTTTTGTAGGGTTGTTAAAGGCTTTATCTTTAACATCTACTAAAACCTGAGTAATGATTGTCACACATTCTTTTTGAATATTACTTTTTTGTAGTTCTTCTTTAATAGCTTGTTGTAAGTGATATCCAATATATCCTTGACTCATAGCTCCACATTCGGCAAAAGGCATTAATGGGGTCCCGGCTTCATTTTGATAGGCACTTTCAAATGCTAGATTAATCATTCCTACTTGGGGACCGTTTCCGTGGACTACTACTACTTCGTGTCCAGATTTTATTATCTTTACTAATTGTTTTGCGGTCTTTTTTACTAGTTTTAATTGTTTTTCTGGGGTATTCCCCAAGGCGTTACCACCTAGGGCAATGACAATCCTCATTTATTATCATCGCCTAGGGTAGCATATATAACAGCTTTTATGGTATGCATACGATTTTCTGCTTCATCAAATACTTTTGATCTTTCACTTTCAAATACTTCGTTTGTTACTTCCATTTCTTTTAGGCCATATTTTTCATAGATATCTTTTCCAATAGTGGTGTTAGTATCGTGGAATGATGGTAGGCAATGTAGGAAGATAGCATCAGGTGAAGCATTATTCATTACTTCTGAAGTTACTTGATATTTGTGGAGCAAGTTAATTCTTTCCTGCCATTTTTCGATTGGTTCGCCCATTGATACCCAGACATCTGTATATATTACGTGGGCTCCTTTAGTACCTTTCATAATATCTTCAGTTAGAGTTATTACTGAACCAGTTTTTTTAGCAATGTCTTTACAGGTTTCTACTAATGATTGTTCAGGGAATAGTTCTTTTGGAGCACAACAAGTAAAGTTTATTCCTAGTTTAGAACAGATTACCATTAAGGAATTAGCAACATTGTTTCTGGCATCACCGCAAAAACATAGGGTTTTTCCTTTCATATTTCCTAAGTGTTCTTCAGCAGTCATAATATCTGCTAGCATTTGAGTTGGATGGAATTCATTAGTTAATCCATTCCATACAGGAACTGTTGAATATTTAGCAAGGTCTTCGACTATTGTTTGGTCAAAACCACGGTATTCTATACCATCATACATACGGCATAATACTCTTGCAGTATCTGCAATACTTTCTTTTTTACCCATTTGACTTCCAGTTGGTCCTAGGTAGGTTACACCCATTCCTAAATCATATCCTGCTACTTCAAAGGAACATCTTGTTCTAGTACTGTCTTTTTCAAATAAGATAGCAATGTTTTTTCCTTCAAGGAATTTGTGCATTACTCCTTTATGTTTTAATTCTTTAAAATATTTAGCTAGGTCTAGTAAATAGCGGATTTCCTCTTCTGTATAATCTAGTAATTTAAGGAAATCTCTTCCTATTAGATTCATTTTATCTTTCCTTTCTGATTAATGGCATACTCATACACCTTGGACCACCACGTCCACGTGATAATTCTGATCCGTGCATTTCTAATACTTTGATGCCATATCTTCTTAAAACGGCATTAGTAATATTGTTACGATCGTAGACGATAACTACTCCTGGAGCAATGCATAAGGTATTAGAACCATCATTCCATTGTTCACGTTCTGAGATTATTTTGTCTCCTCCTCCACAAGGAATTAGGGTAATATCACGTTTTAGATATTTTTCTAAGATATTTTCTAGTGAGTCATTTATTTCTTTAACTTTAATGCCCTCCATTACATCTTCTTTTATTTCAAATACTTGAAGAGTATCCATAATTCCTGGATGGTAGGTAAATTTATCATAATCTATTTGAGTAAATACGGTATCTAGGTGCATAAATGCTCTAGATGATGGAATGTTGAAAGCAAGAATTGTATCAAATGGACATTCAGCATCTTTAAATAAATTAAGTGCTAATTGTTCTATTGCTTCTGGTTCAGTTCTTTGACTAACTCCAATAGCTAATATATGGTCATTTAATACAAGTATATCTCCTCCTTCGATATGGTATGGATTATATCTATCATAGTATTTAACGGTATCTTTATAATCTTTATGGTAATTAAAGATATATTCAGCATAAATTGTTTCACGACATCTAGTTGGGAAGCACATTTTGTGTAAGGTTATTCCATTTCCTACGGAAGCAAATGGATCACGAGTAAATACAAGGTTTGGCATTGGGTCTGCTAAAAACTTTGATTCTTCAGTAACTAGATCTACTAGAGAATGTTCTGTATCTCTTTCCATTGCAGATAATTCGTTAACATTTATTCCTTCCATTGTTTTTAATACTAATTCTTTATTATCATTAAAGCCCATTAGAAATTCGGTAACGGCATTTTTGTATTTCGGAGTTTTTATTCCGGCTTCAAATACAAATTGTTTGATGAATTTTTCCTTTAAATATGGGTTTTGATCTAGGGTTTCAGCCATTAAATCTTCTAGATATACGACCTCAACACCATTGGCTGCTAGAATTCTTGCGAATTCATCGTGTTCCTCTCTGGCCACTTTTAAGTATGGAATATCATCAAATAATAATCTTCCTAATGAGTCAGGGGTTAAATTTAACAATTCATTTCCTGGTCTATGTAGTAATACTTTTTTTAGTGGTGCAATTTCACTTTTTACATTTATCATTTTTTTCCTCCCTTTTATTTTATATTTGATAAAAATAATTTAACGGTTTCGTTATCAGAATTTATTAAATCTTGATATGTTCCACTGCAAACTATTTTACCTTCATCTAGGAATATAATTTTGGTAGCTACTTTCTTTACAAAACTGACCTCGTGAGTGACTATTATCATAGTCATTCCATCAGCAGCTAATTTTAACATTAGCTCTTGTACTTCTTTGACCATTTCGGGGTCTAGTGCTGATGTTGGCTCATCGAAAAGAATTATTTCTGGGTTTGTCATAAGGGTTCTTATGATAGCTACTCTTTGTCGTTCTCCTCCAGATAAACTTTGGGGGTAAACATTTATTTTATCAATTAAATTTATCTTTTTTAAATATTCACAAGCTTTTTTCTTGGCGTCTTGTTCAGTCATTAATCCTAATTTTACAGGGGCTAAAATTATATTTTTTAGGACGGTTAAATTATTAAATAGATTAAATGTTTGAAAAACCATACCTATTTTTTGACGATATTCGGTTATATTTTCATTAGTTAGTAATATATCATTAAAGTAAATAAATCCGCTTGTCGGATTGGTCATACGGTTAATACATCTTAAGAGGGTTGATTTACCACTACCAGATGGACCAATAATGACTATTCTTTCACCTTTTTCTACTTCTAAATTAATATTTTTTAGGACTTTTACGCCATTAAAACTTTTTTTAAGATTTTTTATTTTAAGCATGATTAATCTTCCTTTCAAAGTTATTTAAAAGTTTAGATAATATGGTAGTTAGAAATAAATATATTAATGCAGTTATGATTAATGGGAAAAAGTAGTTATATGTGTTAGAAGCAATGATATCACCTGACTTGGTTAGTTCAATGATTCCAATATATCCGGCAACGGATGTTTCTTTAACTAGAGTAACAAACTCGTTTCCTAAGGCGGGTAAGACATTCTTTATGGCTTGTGGTAAGATTATAAATCTCATACTTTGATGATAACTTAATCCTAAACTTTTAGCGGCTTCCATTTGGCCTATATTTACTGAATTGATACCGGCTCTTATTATTTCTGAGACATAGGCTCCGGAATTAATACCAAATGCTAAAATGCCTACTAAAACGGGATTGATATTAATACTTTTAAAGATCACATAGTAGATAATCATTAATTGTAATAAGGCAGGTGTCCCTCTTATAACTGTGACATACAGTTTACTTATAAAGGCTAATACAGGAAGTCTTTTTGTTTTTTCATATTTGTCTTTGATGACTGCTATTAGTAATCCTAAAATAATACCTATTACTACTGAGCCTATGGCTATTATAATAGTGTTTTTTAGTCCTTTAAGAATTATCATATAGCGGTTATCATAAATAACGCTTTTGTAAAAATCTTCAATAATACGTTCCATCATAGTTATTTTGAGTGATTGATAACATATTGTTCAATCTTTTTTTCCTTCATTAGTTTTTCTAATACTTGATTGATGCTATTTAGTAGTTCTGTATTACCTTTTTTAACGGCGATACCATAACTGTCACTAAATAAATAGCCATCTAGAATTTGTAAGTTATCATTTGCTTTTATTATTTCTTTAGCTGGTAAATTGTCCATTATAATTGCATCTACTTTACCTGATTTTAGATCTTCGACCATTGATAAGTATTTTTTCTGTTGGGTGATGGTTGATTTTTTATAGTTTTTAGTAGCATAGGTGTCAGCAACAGATCCTAATTGTACTGCTAATTTTAAGCCATCTAAATTGTTTAGATTTATCTTGGAACCTTTTCTCGCCATAACTATTTGATTTGAGACGACGTATTCTAATGAAAAATCAACTTCTTCTAATCTTTCTTCAGTAATACTCATACCGGCAGCAGCAAAATCAGCTTTACCACTATTTAATTCATTTATAATTGAATCAAAAGCAATATCTTTAATAACTAGTTTTTTACCAAGATGAGTGGCAATTTCATTGGCAATATCTATATCAACTCCGACAATCTTTCCACTTTCGTAGTATTCGTATGGAGCAAATCCAGCTTCTGTTACCATAACTATTTCATTTTTATTTTTTTGACAACCGGTTAATGCAAAAAGACAACATACGATAAAAAACAGTTTCTTCATATGAACCTCCTATCATATTAGATTATAACAAAAAAATATTTGTTTGTAAATTGAAACGTTACAAAAAAATATATTTTATAACATTTTATTAAGTAATGGATATACTTAGATTTAAAAAAGTATAAGACCCTAATTAGGGTTTTATACTTTTTCACTTAGATAATCAGAAATCATTTTACTTGATACGGATAATTCTTGATTAAAATCTGACATTTTATTTAAATATTCAATATATACTTGTTTATTATTTAAGGTATTGGCTTTTTCTTTAATTATATTGTCTATTTCTTTATATGAGGCATCGCCGATGTTTTCTAAATAAGTAGCTTTTTTTTCTAGGGCTTTTATTTCTTCGATTAAAGTTTTTATTTCACTATCTTTATTTAATATATTTACCATTTGTTGATATTCTTTATATAGTTTGGAATTTTCAATGGATGAGAATAATTCTTCTAAACTAGTTTTTTCCATCTATTTCACCATCTAATGACCAAGTTTTAGCACCAGTTATTTTAACTTTAATAATTTTTCCCAAGTATTCTTCGGGGCAGGATACGTTAACTAGTTTCATATTATCCGTATATCCCATAAATTTATTAGCTTTTTCTGATGGAGAAATAATTAATACATCTGCTACCGTGTTAAGCATTTTTTCATTACTCTCTTTAGCGTATTTATTTATTAAACTATTTAGTTTTGAAAGTCGTTGTTTTTTTGTTTCCATAGTAATTGGATCATCCATAATAGCAGCTGGTGTCCCTTCTCTTTTAGAATAAATAAAAGTATATGCTAAATCATATTTTACTTTTTCTACCATTTCTAGTGTTTGGTTAAAATCTTCATCTGTTTCTCCGGGAAAACCAACAATAATATCAGTAGTTATACTTACATTGGGAATGTTCTTTCTGATTTTAGCTACCAATTCTAAATATTCCTCAGTGGTATATTTTCTTCCCATTAGTTTTAATATTCGGTTTGATCCAGATTGTAGAGGTAGATGAATATATGGCATAATATTTTCACAGTTACTTATAGTCTCAATCATTTTATCAGTAAAATCCCAAGGATGACTTGTTACAAAGCGGATTCGAGGAATACCGGTTTGACTAACTTCCCCCAATAAATCAGCAAAGTCATAATCTTGATTTAGATCTTTTCCATAGGCATTTACATTTTGTCCTAGAAGAGTTACTTCTTGGTAACCATTATTATATAGTTCTTGTACTTCTTCGATAATATCCTTAGGTAAACGACTTCTTTGTTTTCCTCTGGTGTATGGAACAATACAATAGGTACAGAATTTATCACAGCCGTATTGGATATTTACCCAAGCAGTATATTTAGAATCTCTTTTTACAGGAATGTTTTCAATAACGTTACCTTCGATACTGTAAACTTCACGAATCTTTTCATTTTCTTTAATGTATTTGTTTAAATATTCTGGAATTTTGTGGTAATTGTGAGTTCCACAGATTATATCTAACCATTTATAATCTTTTATTTTATTCACAAGTTTTTCTTCTTGAGCCATACATCCACAAAAAATAACAATGATGTTTTCTTTGGTTTCTTTTAGGTGTTTGATTCTTCCTAACATACCTTCAGCTTTGTTATGGGCATTTTCTCTGATAGCGCAAGTGTTAACTATTATGACATCGGCATCATTCATATCTTCAGTTTTGGTATATCCTAAATCTTCCATTATTCCAGAGATATTTTCACTATCGTGAACATTCATTTGGCAACCATAAGTTAAGATTAAATATTTTTTTTGGTAGCCAATATTTATAACATTATAATCATCATATAATATATTTACTTTACTTTTTCCTCTTACTTTGGCATTTTGCATATTTGGTAAATTCATACTACTTCACTTCCTTAGTTGATTATACACTAAATAGGTAAAAATGTATAGTTAAATTAGAAGAAAAGATAAGTTTATTTTTTCATAAACTTATCAATGTTCGTAATCAATATTTCTTTTTTTATAGGTTTTATAAGAATACCACTAAATCCTAGTC